>Ga0255766_10004622_pt1 | contig 11652 bp, 11 predicted proteins | sample 071ome_23_FD_179966 | JGI IMG/M metagenome (GOLD analysis project Ga0255766, IMG submission 179966) | Coastal salt marsh microbial communities from the Groves Creek Marsh, Skidaway Island, Georgia - 071403BT metaG (version 2) | ecosystem: Environmental > Aquatic > Marine > Intertidal zone >... | reverse complement strand
CCAGAAGATCACCCCGGCGACGAGCTTGATAATTTCCACCATGAACGGTTGCGCGAAGAACGAGTTCGAGGAGGTGATTTCACTCATACCGGTTGCCAACGAATCCTCTTTCAAATCTAATTTTTTCGGCGCGTTAACGTACCGACTGAAACAGTATATATGTATATACGTGTGCGTGTGTGTGTGAATGTAGAGCGCGCGCACGTAACGTCTTGCGTGTTGTTATTTGGAGATTACCGCGCGCAAGTGCAGATCTTTTGAGGATAGAAGAGAAGGGAATCGAGTTCGGTGCATCGGTGAAAAAAAAGTTATCTTCGATTCGTGGCCTTCCTTTTCCTTCTCTTCGGAAAGTGGTCGTCGTTTCGTGGTGGTTTCCTTGGTCTTCTCGTTGGTTGATGGCTCTTTTTTGCCGCTCGCGTGCTCGGAAAGAGAGAGGAAAAAAAATAAAAAATGTGTGCTGTGTGTGCTTCTTCGTCAAAACGCCACATGTGCTCTGTTCGTGTTGTCTTGTACGCTTGTAATATACATACATAAATAGAGAGAGAGAGAGAAAGACGGAGGAAAGAAGTGTAGAAGTATAGCAGCGCGCGCTTGAGAGAGAAGAGAGAGCGTTTATAGATCAAAGTCAGTTCACCCTTCCCCGCCCGTAAAACAAAAGCAACGAGAAGAGATGTCGTGGCAAGAGATGATTGAAAACTTACAAACCGTCGCGTTGCCGGACGGGACGCAGCTCGGGATGTTGAGCGCTTGCGCGATTTGCGATCTGCAAGGGAACTTATGGGGTCAATCCGAAGGGTTTCCCGGGATTGCCACGGACGAAGCGCAAAAGTTAATGGAACTCTTCGCGGATCCTTTCTCGCACTGCGCGAACGGGATATACATCGGAGGCACAAAGGTATGTTTACCCGTGATTATTCGTTCTTCCAAACGCTCAAACAAACACACCGGGCAGCTCGTCTTTTTTTTTATTTTTAAACTTTTTCCCGTCTTTTCATTTTGCTTGGTTGTGTTACAAAAGAAAAAGTATTACTCACCGCCCTGCTTTCATCTCACGCGACAACACAGTACGTCTATTTAAACGGTTCGGACGAAGACGGAGGTGTAGTTCGAGGGAAGAGAGGGACGGAGTACGGTTTAGTCGTGAAGAAGTGCAAAACGTGCTTCGTTATTGGTATTCACGGAAACAACCTTGAAACGCGACAGTGCTCGGCGCACGTGGAGGGGTTCGGCGAATATCTCATCGGGCAAGGCATGTAATAGAAAGAGGAAACAAAAGTTTATAAATATACACACGAGAAGAAAATTTTCTTATTGTTATTGCGCGCTAAATTAGAGCTCACTACAAATTCAAAACTAAAGTCTGCTATGTTTCATCGCGCATGGCGCGAGCTCGAGCGAGCTCTGCTGCGGAAGATGAGCCGCCTCCATTGTGCGACGATAAAGAACCTTGAATGCCTTCGGCTCGAGTCAACTTTGGAGTTTTGCGCAACCTATCGACGTTTAATCTACCGTTCAAATCTTTATCTAACCCACCCGCGCTCCAGCGTTCTTTCTTCATGCTTTTTTTCTTCTCGAAACGTAAACGCTTCTCGGCTTCGTGCGCTCGAGAACCGGGCTGGATGTCTTCGTCTTCATCTGCCACAATTTTTCTGTGCGCCAAATCGTCGTACTCTTCCTCATCCTCTTCGTCTTTCTTCCTACTTTTTCTTTTCGCTTTGGGTGTTCCTAGTTCCTCGTCTTCCTCATCATCATCGACATCTCCGTCCTCTTCATCTTCTTCGTCTTCGCCCTCTTCATTTTTTCGTTTCGTCGCGTTTGCCAACTTTTCTGCTTTCGCTAATCTCTTCAGCACTTGCGCTCTCGCCTTTTCCTTCTCCGCTTTATCCTCCGCCTGCTGCATGGCTAATAAACTATTCTTAATCTTAGTCGCCATCTCCCTCTGCGCGGCTGAAGCTTTCTCTGCCTGTTTCCTTAGTTTCACCTCTTGCTTCAACTCCTTCTCCAACGCCGTGAGTTCCGTGCGTAACTCTTTCGTCATCGCGTTCAAGTCTAAATTATCGTGTTTGCACCGTTCCAATTTACTCTCTATTCTCGCTACCTCGTTCACTTTCGTCGTCGAGGTCGTCACCTCTTCCGATAGCGAAGTTCTATCCTTCACGCATCCGTCTAATTTTTTCTGCAGCGTTTGTTGCGATATCTCCAACGCCTGATTTCTCCTCTCTTTCTCCTTCATCTCTTTTTCCACTTTCGATATCTTCGTCTCCGCCTGTCTCGCGTCTTGCTCTCTGTGCGTCGCTTTCGTCGTCATCTCCCTTAAATTCCTCTCCAACTTAAAATTCGTCCTCTCTAATTGCTCCTGACTCGATTCCATCGTCTGCTTTTGTTTCAAAAACTCGTGATACTGCACGTACGGGAAAAACGTCGAGAGTAAGAGCGCAAAGACGAGTAGATTTTGGAGAAAAGCGCAGAGGCGTTCCATCTTCGTCTTTGATGACGAGGAGGTGGAATACTTCACCAGACCCATGATTTAAATCACAACAACAACGAACAATATGACAACAACAACACCAACAGCTACGTGACAAACGAGAGGCTCTTTTTTCTTCTATGTGCTTTTGCTACGTGTGTATGTTTTTGTTGGTGTTACGTGATGGGATGGGGAGAGTGTGTTGTTTTTCGCGAAAAGTGTTTCTCTCTGTCTGTGCTCTCTTTGCCCCAGCAGAGGGATTTTTTGCGCTTTTGAGTGAAGATATCTCACACTGAAAATGTCCAAATCGAAGCGTCAGAAATTAGCGTCACGTTAGTATTATCTCTCTGATATACTTTCTCTCTCTTTCACGCACAGACACACAGACACACACGCACGTAATCTCACGCGCATACGCAATGTTATCCTCCTCCGCGATTACCACTCGCGTGGTGTCCTTCAGATCCTGCTCGTCGTCATCATCTTCGAGTCAAAAAATGCGCACGACGACGACGACGTCGATGACGCCGAGAAGGACAAAGGCAACGTCAAACAACAAATATTGTATCGCGAAAGAACAGCAGCAGAAAAGAGGAAGAAGATCTGCGACGGTGATCGTCAAGAGCAGCAACGGCGACGACACGTTGAAGAACTTGGAGTCTTTGTTACCAGACGACGAAAACGAGCGACTCCAAAAGGAAAGAGAAAGAGAAGCGGAAGAAAAATACAAGGAACAACAGGAACAGAAAAGATTAGCGGAGGATTTGGCGAGTGCGATTAAAAACCAAAAGCAAAACAAGAAGAACATGTTTACGATGGGCGACGACGGGGAGTACGATTTTTCGCAGAAATCTATCGCCGCCTTGTGCTACATGCTGCCTTTGCTCGACTCGTTGAAGTATTCAAAGTTTCTGTTGATTCAGTTCCCGCTCGCTTCGTTGGCGTTGTTGCCTTTGAAGCCGCTGATTGAGTTATGGTTCGCGCTTGGCTTTTTACAAATTGCCGTCTTTTTTGGCATGTATTTGGGCATAATCCAAAATCAGAACATGTCGAGATTTGTGAGATTCAACGCGCAGCAGGCGATTCTGTTGGACATTTTGTTGATTCTTCCGGATGTGTTGACTCGATTGTTCGCCGGGATGGACGGACAAGGACCAACCGGAGGAATCGGTCTCCAGGCGGAAGTTATTATGTTCAACTCAGTGTTTTTGTTCACGTACATTTCTTGCCTCGTAGGTTCTGTATCTGCGACGTCGGGTAAAACAGTCAAGTTGCCGCTCATCGGAGAAGCTTCAGATTCGCAAACGAGATGATAAAAATTGCCTTTAATAATATTAATACAAATCACCACAGCAACTATTTCCCATACACACACTTTTACATCTCGAGCATATCACTGCGTTTATTCTTTGGTCGTCTCGCGGGTGCGGCTTTCTTCTTCTTTTTGCTCGAGGACGCATCTACTCCTGCGTTATCCTTGATGAAGGATACAGTTCCTTTTCGTACTTCTTTGTTCTTCTTCGATGAGGCCGCTGCCGGTTTCTTCTTCGCCACGACAGCTTGCTTCTTCTTTGTGCGCGCGCTCGATTTACCTCCCCCCGCAGGTGCGGCTGGTTTTTCTTTGATGTCTCCACGCACATCCGCTAGAATAGATTCAAACGATAAACCAGCTTCGCCGTATCCATCAGAATCCGAGTCACCGCCATCATCTTCCTCGTCTTCGTCATCTTCTTCCTCTTCTTCATCGTCGCTTCCAAATTTATCGAGAATTTTGTCATCTAAACCAGGACCGTCTTCATCGTCGTCTATTTCAACATCCTCAGATTCCGAAACTTCGCCGTCGTCGTCGTCGTCCTCATCACTATCGTCATCATCAGAACCAGCTATTCTGCCTCTTTTTCTCGTCTGCCCTTTTTCATCTTCTACTTCCTCGTCTTCGTCTTCATCCAATGCATCCTCGTCGTCCTCCTCCCCTTCTTCGTCGTCGCTAGTTTCAATCTCTACATCCTCGATTTCGTCGTCTCGAGCATCCTCGGCGTCAAACAATCCGTTCGCGCGAGGAATTCGTCGGTTAACTTGTTTTACCAACAAGTCTCTCGCCGTTTGTGTCATCGCTTCTGCGGCGTCGCGTTCTGACTTTGATGCGTTCTCGGACACAGCGCCGCCATTCTTGGCACTCTTGGCGTCTCGGACTGCCGCTAAGACGTCTTCACTCGGTGGTAACGAGGGCGGTGGTGCAAAGTAAGGAATTCGCCCGCGCTGCCAATCAAACAGAATAGACTTTGCCACAGAATTTAAATCGGGCTCACCCCCTTTCAACAATTTACCTTGATTCCTCGCGACTTGTTCGAGAAAATGCGTGGGCGAATTCCAAGAGGCAACTCGGTAGGCTTTTCGTAAATATTCCGGCTTTACTCTGGCTACGACGTCCGGTATGTGGTCTGCAGCGTCGTCCATCTTCTCTATTCTAACGACACCTTTCAAGACGGCATCAGTATCTGTATCCTCAGTATCGTGATACACGACGCCAGGACAATCGATGAGGAAAATACGCTTCGTCAAGTTGACGTACTGCCAAACTTTCGTTTCTCCAGGAATCGGAGCCGTCACGCACACGCGTTTCGTCCGCAAAGCATTAATAACACTCGATTTACCTACGTTCGGGTATCCAATAAACCCTACGGAAATATTTTGTTTATCGGACCTCAACCGAGAGAATTGTCTCAAGACGGACAAGAGCGCACCCTTCCCGAACGGATTCGTCACCGAGGCGTGGAAAGCAATGGTCGGGTACTCCTTCGATAAAGCGTACAGCCAACGTTTGGTAACCCAGGCGGGAACTAAATCGACTTTATTGAGTAACAAAATCAAATGCTTGTGTCGTTTCATGGCGTCCATTTTCAAATGCTTCTCTAAATGTTCGCATCGGGTACCCAAAGGATCCCTGACGTCCAACACTTGAATCAAAACGTCCGAAGAGTCCACGACTTTATACAATTCTCCCCAAATTCTTTTAGATTGGCCTTTTTGAAACAATTCATCACCACCAGCTTTACGAACGCCATCATCTGTAGTCACCAAATCGCGGTCGTGTAGCGCCCCAGTTTCTATGCCTTCGTCGTACGCCTCTCCCGCCAGTTCCGCCGTTTGCGCCATCGCCACGATATCGTCCATTTGCAAGTTTGGCTTCTTCCTCGTTTTTTTCGCTCCAAACACGCTGGAAAACGGCGTTTGGTTCAACAACTTCACTCGCCTCGATCGCCCTTTCTCTGGGTCCGCCAACAGCGACAGCGGAAGTTTCTTCTGCTTCAAAATCACCTGATATCCGTCCGCCGTTTTCTCCGCCATCTCGTCTCTGAACTCCGCCAGTTGCTTTTGGCCGATAACTCTCGTGTTCCCGAACCATCGTCGATCGGGCACTATCCTCGTGCTCGGTAACTCCTTCGATTGTAACTCCTGCTTTAAAATCTTCCCTTTCTTATCTCTTATCGGTCGCTGTTTGTACATTTTCAATCGCCTCACGGTCGCCGCGCTTCTTTGCGAGTTTCCGTGCACGCTCCCTTTCGTTCTGTTTTCCGTGCTCATGGAATGTTTCGGCTTGGCCGCGACACCCGCACCTCCTCCACCGCCCCCGGGCGATTTCTTCTCCCTCGTCTTCTTCGCCATCTTTTACGCGTGGTATTCTCACGTCCGATTTCTGTCTTTCTTTCTTTCTTCCTCGCGTGAAGCGCACGAGAGAGAGAGAGAGAGTGAGCGAGAGAATGAAGAAATGCGCACCACTTTCTCACGCACGCAGCCGCCAGCCAGAAGAGAAGAAGAAGAAGAAGAAGAAGAAGGAGAGATGCTTTTTTTTTCCCTTTTTTTTTAGCTCTCGCGTGTTGTGTGAGAGAGAGGCAACCAACCAATTTGGTCCGGGTCTCTCTTTCTTCATTTCACCACAAGCACGACATATATATTCTTCTTCTTCTTCTTCTTGTTTACATAAATTGAAACAGATGACGACGATGGAAGCGAGCGACGACGATCGAAGCAGTCACGGGTTGACCTGCCACACCGCACCGGTACGTTTTTCTTCTTTAAAAAAAGCCCAGCGTTCAAACGCTCTTCTCGTTTCCTTTTTCTTCTTGTTTTTGGACGCGACGATTTCTGACGGCGGAGCAAAAATCTTTCCTTTCGCTCGCTATTTAAAAACAGGGCGTCATCTTCGAGTCTACGGACGAATTGAAAGCGCATTATCGAACAGATTGGCACAGATATAATTTGAAGAGAGATACGAGCGGATTACCGGTGGTTGGGAAAGAACTGTTCGATCGAGTGGTGATGCAAGCGGAAGCGAGCAAGTCGGCGTCCCAAAAAGTCGTCTCGAACGCGCACTTGAAGAGGAAAGAAGAAGTGCCGAGATCGGTCGCTCGAGCGAGACGATTGCAAGAGTGGTGCGATCATCACAGAGAAGAAATCGAAGAGGCGGAGAGGAAAATTGCAGCCGGAGAAGATTTATGGGAGTCTTCGGAAGAGGAGGACGAGGATGATGACGGGTCGGATTGGGAATCTGTGGATGAAGACGAAGCGGAAGCTGTTTTAGCGAGAATTGAATCGATGAACATCGAAGAAGGAGATTCAGACGATGACGCGTTTCCAGAGAACGACGGAAAGTCTGCGACGGTTACCCTGGCAGATAATGGCTTTGAGCTAATCATTCACAGGCCGGATGGTCAAACGAAAAGAATAGGACCGCGGGAGCTCAAACGTTACTACAAACAAAGACACAGACCATCGGATGAGAGAGAAGAAGATGAAATCGCGAGAGAAGAACTGTATCAACGAATGACAAAGCATATTCCAGAGAAAAAATTAGGCACGGTTAAAGGCGAGAGAGGAAACGGCAACGGTTTAGCGCAAAGATGGGTGAAAATCAATCAGCTGCAAAGGCGTTCGGAGAAGAGTCAGCAAAAGTACATGGCAAAGTCGCACAACATTTTCGCCGGTTCTGGGAACAAAAAGTTCGACATGAACATGCAAAACGCAAAGACGAAGTTACCAAAATCTGTTCCGTATTAGTCGTTATGTAGAAAATGTGTGTAAATTGTACAACAAAATCACGTCACACTCACACACTGTCACACACACAAAGATGAAAGCTCCAGAAAGGCTCTTCTTTCCTTTAAAAAATATCTCCCACTACAACTACTTTTATTCACTCAACACCGCGAACATTACGATATAGACGAGAGAATGAGCAACATACACACCATTCACGATACTCCGAGGACAACAACATCATCGACTGGTACCCATTTTTCGATGAGTCCCATTGGTGGAGGGCAACCGATATACGTTGGAACTTTGTTCGGGATTGAAATCACTCTTCATCCGTTGTTGCTAATATATTTCGTCGTCTCCGCCGCACTTCCGTGGATATTGAATTCATCAACGATGACAATGAAAGTGTGGTTGTACTTAGTCGTAGTGAACATTCCTTTATTATTTGGGACCGTTTTACTGCATGAATTAGGCCACTGTTTCGCGACGAGAAAAGTTGGAGGAGAGGTCCACGGGATACTGTTATGGCCGTTAGGAGGCTTGGCGTACATCGGTCACAGTGGCGACGCTAAGGATGATTTGATCGTCTCCATAGCGGGTCCGCTTACGCACATCCCGCAAGCACTGTTGTGGTACGGATTATCTAAAGCATTTACTCCGGGAACGTTCATGGAAATGTTGTGTATACAAGCGCTGTGGCTCAATATCTCTTTGATGCTTTTTAACTTGTTCATCCCGTGCTACCCTTTGGATGGCGGTAGAATTTTCGCAGCGTCCTTACAATTGATGAAAGTGAGAGTCGATATAGCGGCAAAGATCTGTGCGTGTGTTTCATTAGTATGCGCCGCTGGTATTGGCTTGTATGGCTTCCTTTATAATGAAATAATCGCCATGTTCATCGGCTTTTGGTGCGCTCAAGAGTCGTACAACTTATATGTTTTCATTAAAAATGAACGGTTGCAAGAGCATCAGCTTTTCAGCAAATACGCCATTGAGACAAATGATGGCCCGTACAATCAAATTTAGTGGGTTTTCTTTTCTATTTTGTCATGCAGCGTTGTATAATATTACATAGTTCCTAATAATAAAATTTGAATACGGGCTTTTCCTCTCTCTCAGCGCGCGTTGACGGATGACGAGTTCGTTGAAAAATCAAGAAATACAATCGGATCCAAAGCCTCTAAGCGCTTAATCTGCGCCTCAGATAACTTCCCTTCTTTGTATGCCACTTTCTGATCCTCTATCCAAGCTTTGATGCTGTTTGCTTTCTGCAAATTCACCACTCTCTTTCTACTCACGTAATCTGACATTTCCGATAAATTTTTCAACCACGCGGCGGAAATAGGCGTTAAATCGACCCCGATTATCGCTAATTTATCCATCTGTCTCTCCGTCAATTCACCCTTTTCAGCCATTTCTCGCGTTTTCATGAGCCATACCGCCAAAGGACTTCCCAAAGGAGGCTCTGCGTATTGCCCTCGTTCGGCCAAAAACATGGCCATATCCGAAGCTGATTCGTCAAAAGCCGTCAGTCCGCCTTGGAAATTTATGTTCACTACCGAAACCGTACTCTCCGCCTCATCTTCATCGAGTTTCAAACCTAAAGTGCGAAGTCGAAACTCGCGCTTCTTCGATAATTTCCCATTCTTAAATAGCGCTCGTTGTTTCGCGACCCACCTTCCTAGACCGCCTTTCTCGCGTTCAGAATAACTGGGATCGCAGTTCCCGGTGATGCACTGGTATTCAACCAACTCGTCGAACCAACTTTCCCAGACAGTGTTTGCTTGTAGAACCTTGGTTTCTGGTTCTAACGCGTCGAAACCTACGATATCGAGCAAATACAGTTGCTCTTGCGCTAGTGATCCAGAAGTTCTATTCAAGCGCGTCTCCAAGACCCACTCTCTCAATGTCTCTGGCGCTCTCTTTACCAAACCTTTTGTTCTCGCGTAATACGTGTCCTTTACCTGGCCGCTTTCATCTCTCAACGGTGGTCTCCCAGTGCGCTCGCGCATTCGAACTCTCCCTAGCGTACCTCCACTCTCCGATAACTGCCTTGCGGCGTACTCTAATAAACTATGATTCCATTTTGACTGCGTCGGTGAGACCGCCAACACCTGCGGAGCCGCTTGGATAACTTGTCGAACTTCTTCCTGGGACAAGCCGCACCTTCTAAAAACTTCTATGGCATTTTGAGCGTTTTCCGCGATGAGTTTCATGCGCTTACGATCGACTAATGCTCTGCCTTTAGCAGTAATTCGCCACGCCGCAGCCGCTGAAAACGTCGCCACCGCTTCATCTTCTGTAAAACCGACGACTTCCACCAAATAATCTTCCACGTACGCTTGCATGTTGCTCGGTCGTTTTCGTGACGCCAAAGGTTCGATCACGCGTCGTTTCTGTTTCAAAGACGGGAAAATCTCTTCTCCCCACCCGTCGCCTCTCCTCTCGAGTTCCCAAACGAGTTCGGTGTTGATCTGATTGATTTGCGTGCCTTTGTTCGCACTCGTGGAAGAGGTTGAAGATTCAGACTTTGATGAAGATATTCTGCTTTTGACGTTCTTCTTGGACGAAGAGGAGGAGGCCGATGAAGAAGAACTCGCGGGTATCTTCGATCTGCTACGTCGATCGTCTCGACTCTTCTCATCTTCATCTCCATCTCCATCGTCTACGGATCGATCGTACTCGTACGACGATCTCGAAGACGCGCGGACGCAGAGAATGTCCTTTGTTCTCCTCCCCGCTTCCTCATCGTCGTTGCGGTACGAGTGACGATGGGAAAAACGAGAACCTCGCAGATTACACATTTTCTTTACTCGTCGTCCGCTCGTCGTCTCCGTCGATGGATTGGAGGAGATCTGCAGCCTCGCCAGCATCCCGCGCATCTGTCTCTTCTTTTTAGTTACTTAACTCGTTCATTCCTTCATCTTTCGTTTGACATATATATGTTATACGAGACGAGAAAAATTTCTCTCTTTTTTTTCTCGCGCGAGGTATCGTATCTTCTCTCTGCTTATTGGATGGAGATCGATCAAACACTCGAAAGCTCGAAAGCTCGAAAATCGAAAGACGAAGAGACGGAAAGGCGCACAAATAAAAAAAAGGCGAAATTTAGGGCAGAGACAATCATCAGCGCCTCAGTGAAAGGAAGGAAAAAACAACTTTCTCGCACAAACTAATAAACTCCACTTTTCTCCTTCCTCTCTCTCTCTTTCGTGCGTGTGTCGTTATTTATCGCGCGCAATGGGACTCCGAGCGTCGAAACCGCGAGATGCCGCGAACAACGCCACCACCGGGACGAACCAGCAACAAACTCCCGGCGGACTTCGGGTGCGTCTTCTTCCTTTTTTTCTTTCTTCCTCTTTTAAATCTCTCCCTCGAAAGAACAAAAAAACAACTCCCGGGAGAAAAAACAAAAGTTGTTGTTGTTGTTGTGTACTGACGCTTCTTCTTCTTCTTCTTCTTCTCTCTTTTACCTCGCGCACAGCTGACGAGTAAGCTTTTGCGAAAGCTCGAGGGTGCATCTTTGTCAACATCTTCTTCTTCTCAGCGAAGACAGCAGCAGCAGCAGCGACAACATCAACAACAACAACAATCTGTTCCCTCGACTTCGTCCTCGCCGACGACGCAGGCGGACCACTATTTCTTACAAACGAAACCGGAACTCGCGCAGTTACTCCAAACGACCGCGAAATATAACGAAGCCTTATTGAAACACGAACAAAACGAAATCGATAGTTTAGCGAAATACATCAAAGAAATTGAAGCAGCGGAGAAGAATCCGTACGAGGAAGAGTTCACGAACGAAAAGTTGAGAGAGGCGCGGCGTAAACTCGAAACGTCTTCGAGGAAAGTGAAAGAGTGCTTCGAGGAGGACCGGCGGGATGGCGAAGGCTCGTCGCTGGCGACGAGGTGCAGAGCGGTCGTTCTGGAGTACGAAAAGTGCGGGCAAGAGGCGTTGGAGGCGTTCGTTGCGGCTAGAAGTTGATTTAGCATTACTTAGACAGATTGATTTTAATAACACAGTAATATAATATTCGCGCACAGCAAACACAAAGCTTTCTTCACACATCAAGACTGCTACTCTCTCTCCTTTTTAACGAGAAATACTTTTCTCATGACGCGCACACATTAAACGCGCGCGCGCG
>Ga0255766_10004619_pt1 | contig 11655 bp, 6 predicted proteins | sample 071ome_23_FD_179966 | JGI IMG/M metagenome (GOLD analysis project Ga0255766, IMG submission 179966) | Coastal salt marsh microbial communities from the Groves Creek Marsh, Skidaway Island, Georgia - 071403BT metaG (version 2) | ecosystem: Environmental > Aquatic > Marine > Intertidal zone > Salt... | reverse complement strand
TTTGACATTTGCATTTCTTTTTCTTACTTGCTGAGCTGGATTAAAAATTTTAGTTGGATCAATAATTTCAGGTGTATAAAAACTATCGTTTAAATAATCTGCCATGCTTTACTCCTTAATATCTAATATATCCAAAAGCGTTGCTTTATCTTTTAATTCTACCGCACCCTCAATCACTTCATCAAATAATTCTTCTTTATAATGAAGTAAATCTAAGATTCTTTCTTCAATTGTTCCTGCTGAGACAAATTTTATTGCATGAACTTTATTCTTATTTCCCATTCTATGTGCTCTGGCTATTGCTTGCTTTTCAACTGCAGGATTCCACCATCTGTCAAAGATAACCACCCTTGATGCAGACTGTAAGTTCAAACCTACACCACCAGCTTGTAAAGATGCCAAAAATACAACTGATTCTTTACTGTTTTGAAATTTATCAACTGCAGAATCCTTCTCGCTTTTGTTTAAAGAACCGTCGAATAAAATTGATTTTACTTTTAAATTTTTTTGTATAAACTTTAAACTTTCAACATATTGCGAAAATACAATAATTTTTTCGCTATTGATAAAAGTATCTTCGATAATTTCTTTTAAATAATCTAACTTTGAGGAAGTTTCAGAAATTGGGTCATAATTACATGCTTTTTTTAATTCAGTTATTAAAGCGAGCATTCCACTAGAGTCTTTTTTGTCAAGTTCGCGTTTTCTCTCTATTAATGAATTATAAAATAGTAGTTGTTTTTCATTTAAATCTATATATTTGTTTTCCTCTAATAAGTCGGGAAGTTCTTTTAAAAGGTTTGTCTTTAATCTTCTAAGTAGGTAAGGAGATATAATTTCTTTAATTTCTTTAGGTGTAAAACCACTTTGAAGAGTCCCGAATTTCAAAATACTAAAAAGTGATATTATATCTCCTGAGTTATTTTCAAGAGGTGTTCCAGACAGCATCCATATATTTTTAGCTTCAATCTTTTTACATGCTTGATGTACATTTGATGTAGAATTTTTTAACCTTTGTGCTTCATCAAATATTACATAATCAAAAGATCCAATGTTTTTTGGATTTTCGAATATTATTCTAATTTGCTCATAAGTTGCAACAATTGTTGATGAAGAGTGTTTTAATGTATTTTCACGACTTTCTCTATTGCCTACTAATGTGCCAACATATAGACTTGGGTACCAAGTTGAAAATTCTCTGACCCAGTTTGAAACAAGAGAATTAGGTACAATTAACAAAGTTCTCTTTATACCATTTTCTAAGAACTTTTTCTTTAATGCAACAATTGCTTGTACGGTTTTTCCAAGACCCATATCATCACCAAGGAGTGCTGCAGAGTTAGCAGACAGAAATTCAACCCCAGTTTTTTGGTAATCTCTTAAATCAAATGGTAAATCTAATTGTTTTTTATAGTCCACTTAAATTAATATTAAACTTAAAGCTTTTTCTTTAAAGCTCTTTTTTCAGAACGACTTGCTTTAATAAAAGAGTCTATACCTGACAATAATTTCTTAATTTCAACAACTTCTTTACTTAAATCTTTTACTTCATCTCTTAGTTTATCGATTAAAAGCGTATCTCTTTCATTTGCATTTCTAATTGCAGATTCCATTTTGTTAACTAATTCTGCAAATACTTCCTTTGAACTACCGACTAATTTAGCTGTTTCAGAAGCATTCACTGTATTTTCAGAAATTGATTCCTTAATACTTTTATCAAGGTTTTTTGAAATCTCTAGCGTTTCAGACATAGATTTGAAAGTTTGATCTTTTATTTCTTCAACTACTTTTAGTATCTTAAGAAATCCATCGTTTATATCTTTTTGATTTGCGTTATGAGCTTTAAAGTCTTTTAAAATATCTATTAACTTGTTGTATGACTCAGATAAGTTATTTTCCACTGACATATTATCGATATTACTATTCAATATTGTTACCAATCAAACCAAATTCTTTTTTTAAGATATTTAACCTATCCATAACACTATTGTTGACAAGCAATAATGTTACGTCATCAAAAAGTTCTTTTTCAAAAATTTTATTAAGTATATCTTCGTAAAATTCAGTGTATTCACTTGTTCTTAGTTGGTCATTCTCTAAATTCGATTCATACCAGTTTAAGACTGATGCTATAAAAGACAGATCTTCCTCTTTATTTGTGAAATTTTTTAAAAACTCAAATACATTTTCTAACGCATCATTATGTAGGCTTTTATATTCATCTAAGTGACTATGGATTTTCTCTATTGACTCTTCAGATTTTTCTAATACATATAAATATCCAATCCACCATAAGCTGAACTGATCTGCTGTATCTCTACCTTTTTCAATATCAAAGATTACAGAATTAATATTTGGAGTATTTTGTAAAGCTTCCATCCAGTCTTTCATTGTTATCGAATCTTTCTGAAGTGGATTAATTAAATCATTTCTGAGTTTTGCTGCAAAAACATCATCTGAGTCTCCAAAAAATGAATTAAAGAAATTTTGAATTTCTTCATTCGAATTAAAATTTTTAGCATACCTATAAACATCTAAATGGCTTGCTCTTTTCTGGTAACCAATAGAGTCATAAGTCGCAATTACTAAATAGGTAAAAATACAGATAACAAAGGCTTCAAACCCAGTTGCGTTTTTTTGGAAGTTTGCAACACTTTGTTGAATTTCAACTTTTATTCTGTAATCATTATTTAATGTTTGTTCATGTATTAACTTTCTGAGGTAAAACCAATCTACGTCGTTCATATTTTTAGGAATAAACGTTTTGAACTCTCTTTTGAACTCTTGAAATTTTGAACTTTTTAAAATATTTTTTATTGCAGCTACTTGTTTAGGAGTTGCTGGTTTTTTTAATTTTTCTCTTGTGAAAACTGGGTTATCATCTTTTTGAAGAAAATTTTTAATTGATTTCCACACATCTTTGGTTAACAAGTCACTTTCAAAAAACTCTTCCATGGCTTTTCTTTGGTACTCTTGGAAATGTTTATCTGCAATTACTTTTTTTAAACCCTCAATTTCCTTAGAGGTTGGATTTGAAGGAGGTAAAATGATTACTTTTTCAAGATTACGTAAATCATTAATATCAAAGTTTTCTTCAGTTTGGACTTCTTTTTCGCTTTTTGAACCTAACTGAGTAACAAATTGGTCTATTACCTGAGAGTAAGTTAAATTATTTTCAAAAATTTTATTGCCTATCAAACGTACTGTATCAATAAAACCCTTAGTTGTAGTATGAAGTCGTTGCTTTAACCAACTTTCTAATTCAGTAAACTTCAATATTTCGTTAATGCTGTTAAATTCAAGTTCATATTTTTGAGCTGAATAATCTTTATGCCAATTTTTTAAAAATCCACAAATTAGTAACCTGTAAACAGTTTTGTCAATAAAGTTATTTAAAGTTTCACTTTCACGCTCAGCTTCGTCAATAGATTTTTGTTTTTCCTCCGAAATATTGTCTTCAGTTTCTTTCTCAATATCTATCAACTCTCCAAAAAAATCTACTGTAGTAGTTCTGTTTGGTTTGTTTAGATCCCAAATAAACTCATTTTTAAGTTTTATTAAGAAGTCAATAAGATACAGTACTTCTTCATAAATTCCTGGAAAGCTATTGTAATAAAATTGTAGATGTGTCCATATATCTGAAGTTCTAAGTTTTTTTTGAATGTCTTGGACAACTTCAGCATTGTGAGTGTTAAATAATTCTTCAGGGTTTACATTTTCTTCTTCTGTGAAGATAGTAGTGCATAAAGAATTTTCCTGATCTCTTCCAGCTCTTCCTGCTTCTTGATACCAAGACATTAGAGAAGATGGAATTCCAATATGTAAAACACTTCTGATGTTAGGGATATCAATCCCCATTCCAAATGCTTTTGTAGCAATAATAATTTTTGTTTTACCAGTTCTAAAATTTTCAGTTATATGTTCTTTATACTCTCTTTGAGTTTGTTTAGCAGTGCTTTTACCATTTTCATCTTTAAATTGACCAATAAAACTAACCCAATCATTATTATTAAAAGGCTTAGTACCCCACATGATTCCAATGCTTACGTCAATTTCTTTTTGTTTGAAAAATCTATTTAATATATTACGGTATTTAATTGTATCTTTCTTATACGGAACAAATATCACGATCAAATTGTTCTTTTCAACCACTTGATTGGTCATAAAAAATTCATTTAAATTACTTTCAAAAAACTTTTCTATTTGAGTATCAAAATAATCCTTAACCAAGTTGTTCTTTTCTTTGTGATTCGTGTTAAAAACAACTTTAAAATTTAGTTCATTTCTTTTAAAATTATCAGCTCGTAAAACGTCTGATTCGTTAAGTTGACAGTTGAAAGTAATATCTTGTCTTACTTTTAATGAAGCTGTTCCTGTTAAAGCTAAAAGGGGTGTTTTTGTATCTGTAAGTTCATTCAACCTGCTACCAATACCTAAATAAGATGTTCTAAACTCTTGACCCCACTCTGATATACAATGCGCTTCATCAATTGCATTTAAACTAAGCCCAATATGTGCAACTGCAGTTTTAAGTCTTTCAGTAAATTCGGGGCTCAGCAACCTTTCTGGGGAACACAATATTAGGAATGTATTACCTTGTGAAATTGATTTATATTTTAATTTTCTAATCATAGGCGTATCTTCTCCTGAAATACCTATTGCTCTAGAAATGCTGTTTAACTCCATATTTTTTTGTTGATTTTTTATTAGGGCTACAGTTGGAGAAATAACTAATGTAATACCTGGCAAAATTAGAGAAGCTAATTGGTAAATCATGCTTTTACCAAAACCTGTAGGTAATAAAACTAATGAATTTTTTTCTTCTAATACTCTTTTTAAAGCAGTGAATTGAACGTTTCTAAATTTATTTTTTGCAAATACATGATTTAAAACTTCTTCGAAATCATTTTGATTGTCAGAACTTAAATTAATTTTTGGTTTTTTAGTTTTACTGATAGTTGTCTGATGTTTGAAGGGAAAATTAGATTTTCTAACATATAATATCGAGGTATTTTCATAAGTCTCAAGATAAGTTTTCTCGGGTTCTATTTTTATTTCAATGTCTTTTTCCACTAAAGATTCCTTCTTAATTTTCTTAAATAGAAATTTTTGATTAGATTCTAATTCGTAACTGTAAATTGTATTTCTTTTAGATTCTGAAATAAATAAAATTTTATTAGGTAATAATTTTTCACAGTTCCATATGTTTGATAAGGAATTTATTAAATTCAGAAAGTGATTAAATCCAAGTAAAGAATCAAATTTATTTATTTTGATATTCCATTGTTTCTTTCCATACAACTTTTGAAGAAATAAGATTTCTGTGAATAAGTTATGTAAAGCACCGATACTCCAAAGCGTGTTATACAAGCTGGATATAGTTTTATTTTCAATTTCGTCTGGAGCTGTAACTAAATCTAATACTTTTTCTAAATCATTACCACTTCTCGCATTTATTTGGCTAACTGGTATTCCGTATACTTCAACAAGTTCTGTATCAAACCTAGATTTATACTCTAAAAATTTTTTGCTCGAGTATGAACTATTTTTGTTCTCAGTTTCAGTGAACCAATGCGGACCTAGAATTTCAATTATTATGCTTTTTTGCCACGGCGGAGCATACAAAAAATCAGCTCCTCTTCTGTTTTCATTTTCTTCTTGTTGTATAAAATCTGAAAGTAAGAAATGCTTTCTTAAAGGTTGTGGATGCAGCCATTTAAGTGACCCGGAAAATTTTTCTTCACATAGTTCGTAAAATATCTTTTCAGGTTCTGAATCAAAAATATTAATCTTTTCTTCTTTAATTTTTGGTGTTATATCATGACCAACTTCACCGGTGAAATCCATTTTTTCATTATCAAAAGAAAGTTTTTCACTAATAATTCTTGGAGCTATATCGCCTTTTGACTCGTCTATTGCAATATCAAAATTGAAATGTTTTAGTAGTTCTGCCTCAATTTTTGGTGATAAGAATGAAGGATCTCCTCTTTGCAGTATCTTTTTGATAGACGTTATTGCGGACTTCTCGTATAAATTTGGTTTTATAAAATCTAACGATTTTGGAGTTGTTATTGCAAACTGTGAAAATAGCGAACTAAATATTGATTCATTAAAGATGTTTTTACCATTAATAACTACTGGAGTATTTCTTAAAGAAACCCCTCCTGGAATAAACTGTGTGTTCTGATTTGTTGATTTAAGTTGTTTTTCTAGTTCATAAAGCTGTCGATTTAAGAATTTTGACTCATTTTTTCTATTATTTTCATTCATAATTTTTGAAAATATTTCAACTTAATTCGATTATAAAGAATCTTACATGTTTTTGTCTATTTGAGTGTTGTTAAATTATGAACAAATAAAACTGTGATTTTCAAAATGATAGATATTTAATAAGGTTTTACAATATAGTTAAAAGCTTTTTAACTTCTGCACTTTGTTTGTTTAATATATCTAGAGAATTTTTTAAACTTACTATTAATTCATTGATTGCGTTGTTTAGATTGTTTCTTTTAAGAGTTTTAGTTTGTTGATACAAAGAATGCAATAAATTAATTACTTCTTCTAACCAAATATTTAGTGATATTTTCTCATCAGATTGGTTAGAAAGTAAATCATAAAAACTTTGATCGAATAATTTAACTTTATATTGTAAATTAATTTTTGTTACATTTTCTAAACCGATTAAATACGCGTTCAAGTCATTAATGTTATTAATAATTTCTTCTCTTGAAACAATCTCATCTTCTTTCTTAGACCATTCATCTCTTCCTTTTTGTAGTAAAGTATCTAATTTTTCATTTAACTTTGAATTTTTAATCTCAATTTGAAAATCTGGTTTTTTAAGCTCATTAAAAAATACTGTTATTCTTCTCCAGCTTTCGTCTAATTTTATATTTTTATCTTCAGCAGAAAACTTAATCGACTCTTCTTTTATAAACTTAGAAAATGAGTTTGAAAAAGTTTCACCTCTAAGGAGTGCGAGAAAGTTTTTAATCTCATTTTTTAATTCAAATAGAGGATCTTCTATCTCGTTTTCTTTAACAAAAAAATCAAATTGTCTTTCAATTACTTTAACTTTCAGTAAAGTATCTTTAATTTCCTTCAACAATACTTCGTCTAACTGATTTATATTGTCAATCAGTTCAGCTTTTATCTCTCTTTCGTATCCGTACTGAACTCCTCCTGTGTGTCTAACTTCATATAATTTTTTGGAGAGCTCATCAGCTTCTAATTTTGAGCTTTTTCTTTCAACCCAATAAGGACATATGTTTTTATACCAACACCAATTACAAAGATTATTAGGTTGTGGTTCCCAGATTTCTGAATCCAATTTTTTTTGATTATAAGCTTCAATATCATTTGAATAAACATCATGTATGGCTTGATTGCTAAAAAGGAATTTTTTTTCAATCTCTTCAACTGCTAATTTGTCTACTTTAAAAATTCTTTTAGTCACATCATCTTCTTCACCTCCTAAGAAAAACAACCCAGCGTTTAAATCATTGCTAATCTCGATTTCAGTATCTTTTGTAATAAACATTGCGTATGTATTTAACTGATCCTCATATGATTTAATATTTTTTGGTGGTTTAGAAGTCTTAATATCAATAATTGTTGTTCTAGGAATAATTTTATGGTCAACATCATTTTTCTTAGCATCTTCAAACAATGAGGATTGAGTATTTTGACTGTTATTTTTTTCAGAATTTTTACTTTGGATTAATTGATCAATAAAACCCGTAATTGCAACTTCATCATTAGTTTCAGTATAAATTTTTACATTAAATTTTTTTTCCATCGTCAGTTCTGAGTTAGAAAGGTCATCTTCTTCCTCACTTGGCCAAAATTCAAAATTTCTTAAATACTTAAATTGCTCATTCTCTTTAGTTTCTGGACTGTGAATAAACTTTTCAATTGAAATATAGCTTTTCATTAAGCTTTCTAGCCAGTTTTCTAAAGAAGTAAATGAATTATTTACTTCACTTTTGCTGTATAACTCGAGTAAATTTTGTCCGTCTTTTTCAAATCTAGTTTTAAAAGTTTCCTCAAAATGCCTAAGATCATTATCTCCTTTATAATTTCTTGGATTTTTATTTGATAATTCACTGTAGAAATCTTCAATTACTGCATGTATAAAAGTACCAACAGCAGCATAGATATTATCTAATTGAGGAATTTTCTCAAGGTACGAAAAAGAAAATGCTCTTGGGCATTCTTCAAACTTTGTACGCCTTGAATGCGATAATGGTTGGTAGTTAACTAGCTTTGAATCCATAATCTCTCACATTATTATATTACATAAAGAAGCAATGATTTTAGAAAGAAGACAATGACATTTAAGCCTGATAAGTTTCAAAAATCTTTTTTAGAAACTTTTGAAGATAACTTAACAAATTTTCAAAATGACTTTTTGATACTAACAGGTGATGCTGGAACCGGAAAAACTGAACTAATACTTGAACTAATCAAGATTTCTCAGGAAAAATCAGTTGCGATTGAAGTAACTGCACTAACTGGTAGGGCAGCAGCTGTTCTGTCAGATAGAGGTGTTGAGAATCCACTCACTTTACATAAGTGGCTAAATAAAATATCAGACCCTTTATTGATGCAAAAATATAACAGTGCAAATGCATTTGTTCTGGTCATTGATGAATCTTCAATGATTTCTAATGGCTATGAAATTTTTGAAAACTCTGAAGATAATGAAGGCTTGTTATTAGATAAGTTAATGTATATTTTCTACAAATATATACCAAACGATAATAAATTAATAATTTTTGTAGGAGATGAGAAACAACTTCCACCTGTTTTACATGATTATTCTCCTGCATTGGATCAGCTCTACCTTGAAGGAAGATACTCTCTTAAGGGTAATACATTTGTTCTTGGAAAAGCTCACCGTCAAGCCGATAAAAAAGATATTAATACTTTTGCATCATATTTCGAACATTCAGAATCTGCTTTAAGTAAGGAACTAGCGATTCCAGACAAACAATATTTCTTAGATACCTTAGACCCTGAACAAGTTGAATTTATTGACCAATCTGAAGTCTCTGAGAAGTTCTTTTTTCATTACTTTGATGATTCTACTTCTGTAAAGATTATTACACCTACAAATCAAAAAGCAGACTTGTACAACTATGATATTAAAAAAAGACTTTACTCTGCATCAAAAACTTATTTTCCTGCTTTTAATATTTCTAATAATTCTCTTGAAGTTATAAAAGGCGATATACTCCAAGTTTTTGAAAATAACGAAGATAAATTTGAAAAAAATATCTACAATGGACAATTTCTCATAGTTAATGAGCCACTTGATGCTTACGATATCGTCTATCATAAAGGAAGCAAGCCTGATGCATTTTCTAGATTTCCTGCACTTTATCAAAAATTAAACGTTTCCTTTGTTACAGACTCAGGAAAAAAATCAAATGATAATTTTGAAATTTTAGTTTCAGTTGATTATTTAATTGACTCATACCATTTAAATAAAGATGAATTTCAGTACTTTAATGATAAAGATAGTAGTGTTGCATTAAAAATTCGAAAAAACTTGAATCAGAAGGAAACTCCAATATACCCTGGTGTTTCTTTTGATAAAAAAATAAACCCAATTTTATGTAAATATGGATACGCATTGACTGGGCATAAAGCTCAGGGTGGAGGTTGGGATTATATTTTCTTAGATTTGGAGAATTTTTGGACTGATACTGGTCATGTTTCTCCTAAATGGGTTTACACATCTGCTAAAAGAGCAAAAAAGAAACTGTACTTGGTGAATTATTAATTATGGATAGATTAATAAAAATTTGGGAAGAAGTTTGGGGTGAGGAAATTACAGAGACTCAAAACTTTCAAAGAGCTTTTAGATTAATAGAAGATATCTTGAAAGAAATAAATAAAAATGAAGATGATAATTTTATAAAAGAAGCTTTTGCAATTTCAAGAAGCTTAAACGTTGTGACTAAGAAACTGTACTTTGAATATGCACCAATCGAAAAACTAAATTACGAAAATCCTTTTTTAGTTAACCCAAAGCAACTCTCAAAAATCGATATTAAAAATTCAGAAGAGTTTCAAAGAGAACTAGATCCTGACTATTTAGAAGCAAAAGAAAATAACGAGTTAGATAAAAGGTTCTGTAAGAACTGTAGTGGTGAAGATAATTATATTAAAGATTTTGATAGGTTCGACAACCCTATATTGGTCTGTATTGAACCTGACTGTAATCAACAATATAGATACGATAGAGGAAACAAATTTCAAATGAAAATTCCAATTCATTGGCTTGGGTTGAAGTATAAAACTTACGATAGAATGAACAGTAATTTCTCAAACTGGGTAGAAGAACAAATTGAACCGTTTAGAAAAAGAGACGACTTAGAGCATGTAGTATATGATGAGTCTGGTAAAAAAATTCAATATTTTTGGGAAAATACAAAAGAGTTAGAATCTCAAAAGACAGATAAAAAAAACACTAGCTTAGATTCAAACATTGATGTGTTTAACAAAGGTGGTCATTGGTATTACTGGGTTAATGGATTTAAGTCTTTTAGATTGCATCAAAACCATAAGAACCGTGAACTAGATGATGAAATTGGATGCGACTGTAGAATCTGTCAGATGGATATTTAATGATTTATAAGCTTTGATAGTTGCTTTGTATATTCTTCTTTTAATTCGTTTAAATCATAATCATCATTAACTAACACCAAACATTGTAATTGAGTAGTTGCTCGTGTAGCTCCAACATAAACTAGCTTTTTTTTCTCCTTAAAATCTGAAGATTCAATAATTAAAAAAACGTATTTTTTTTCTAATCCTTTGAATCTTCTAATTGAATCAATATTTCCTGAACTGTCACGCTTATCTTTTTGCAGATGGAGAAACTTTTTTTCAAAAAAAGAATCTACATTCCTTGCTATTTCTGAAGTAGAGCTGCTATAGAGGATAGCAATATTTTTCTCATTAACTCCTGCTTCTAATAGCTTCTTAACTTCATTTTCAATACTTTGACATAAAAAATCTAAATTTTTATTTGATTTGATTTCAACATTTTGTCCGAAAATGTTTCTCAAAATCATACTTTTATCATCTTTAAGAGCTAAGTTTGCAAAAATAGCAATTTGGTCTGTACTTCGACAATTACCAGTTTGATTTAAATCAATTTCTATTAACTCAAGTGGTGTTTTAAATTCAGACCTGCCTAATACTTTCTGGTTTAAATCATAAAACACGTATAATTCAAAATTATCTTGTACAACTAAATTAGATAAAAACAAGAACCAAGGGGGTGATATATCTTGGCCCTCATCACAAAAAATACCATCGAAAACTAACTCTTTAAACTTATCATGTTCTAAAGAAATCTTTTTTTCTAAAATTATTTCCTTTAGATTCTTTGCAACAGGATTGCTTTTAGAGTCATTATCTAATATTTTTATTAGTTCATCGGACATTTGCTCAAAATCAATTAAATCGACATTTTTATATTTTTCTAGAATCTTTTTATTCATGTATGAAGATTCAATCATATTAGAAATTACAAAAGCTTCATACTCTTTTTCATATCCTTCAAAAAACTCACTAAATATTGAATTCTCATGTTGAGAAATATAATTTTTAAATTCATCGTAATCTATACCAATTTTGTTA
>Ga0255766_10004615_pt1 | contig 11658 bp, 26 predicted proteins | sample 071ome_23_FD_179966 | JGI IMG/M metagenome (GOLD analysis project Ga0255766, IMG submission 179966) | Coastal salt marsh microbial communities from the Groves Creek Marsh, Skidaway Island, Georgia - 071403BT metaG (version 2) | ecosystem: Environmental > Aquatic > Marine > Intertidal zone >... | reverse complement strand
CAGATTATTATCCTGTAACTTTTGACCAGATAAAAGAAAAATGGGGTGGTCTTCGTATCTACCACAGTGGTGGTGATGAATATGTTTACGGGGCTATTAGTATGGCAGAAGAAATGAGTTATAAAATTTGCGAAAGATGTGGTTGTCCCGGTAGTCCTAACAAGCAGGGTTGGGTAATGACACTTTGTGATAAATGTAGAAATAAAAATGGATGATCAATTAAAAATCGCTAAACAAATAATGAGTGAGGATGCAACTGTGTTAAATAAATTAGCAAATACACAAGTAACCTATTGTGACGTTTGTGGAGAATGTTGCACTGACGAAACATATGGTACAGAAAGTGCGAAACTATCTGCCAAGTGGGGTTATATGTCGAAGAAAGATGGCGATACATATAATGTTGATCTTTGTGAGTCTTGCTTTGATGCTACCATTAGTTTTTTAAAGCAAAGAAAAAAAGAACTACATTCGGAATAAATAATAATGACAATATCAATAGAAAAATTTTATCAGAAAAATAGAGTTGATGATGACTTTGATGAAGTTTTTTATCAAGAACAGTATCCAGAAACAAAAGATTTTTATCAGCCTTATTGCCAAAACAATAATATAGATGATAGACATAGGCTATACTATCATTATAAAATGTATGGCAAAGATCTTAATTTATTACCAGAAAAGAAACCTCTGGATCTAGGCATATCAGTAGTAGTTGCCTGTAAAAATAGACAAGAAAATTTACAAAAAATCATTCCTTCTTGGCACGATGTAGAATTAGTAAAAGAAATAATTGTTGTAGATTATTGTTCAGATAATAAATTAGAACTTAAAGAATACGAAAAGGTTAAAGTTATTAGGGTTGAAAATGAAAAATTTTTCAATTTAGGAAAAGCATACAATATAGGGTTTGACTTTGCTTCGTATGAATTTATTCTCAAAATTGATAGTGACTATTTACTATTAAATGATGCTTTTCTTATGCGGTTTTTCAAAAATCGCAGTATAAAAGAATATTTTATCCGAGCAGACTATTTATTTTCTCGAGATACTTCTGGTTTTTTTCTTATACATAGAAGCTGTAATCCTTATTTTAGAGAAGATTTAAATGGTTATGGATATGATGAAATAGATTTATATGATAGAATTAAACTGAGTAACAAAAATTTAAAAGAAATAATACTATTTGATATAGATGAATATATATTTCATATACCACACGACCATCAAGAAAGATCAAATCACTATGCTAATAAAGATATTGCTAAATCAGAAGAAAATAACAGAATTATGTGCGAATTATATTCGCCTTGTATGCCTGCTAGATTAACTTATGAGGTGAAAAATAATAATATATACTATGATAAACAGTCCATAGACAAGATTTTTTGTATAAATCTATCTGACAGGACTGACAGATGGAATAACATAAAAAATAAAAATCTCATAGAAAGATTTCCTGCGATTGATACAAGAACTGGCGAGTCTAAAATAGATAAATTTGGATTAAAAATAAATCCCTGCAACCTTTCCTCTAAAGTATATCTTAAATATTGTAAAGGATCAGTCGGTGCTTACTTGAGTCATTATGCAATATGGAAGAAAATCATCGATAATAAAATACCATTAGCACTTATTCTAGAAGATGATATTGAATCTGATGCAGTTATCAAGATTCTAAATTCAAATATAATCATGAATGATTTTGAATTAATAAATCTATCAAAAAGAATCAGTTGGAACAAAAAAAAGCAAGAATTTTTCTTTGATGGTGCTGAATCTTATATCATAACTCTTGAGGGGGCTAGAAAATTAGTCACAGCAACTCATTCTCCAATATTAATAAGTAACATAATACCGCAATCTTACCATCCTTTAAACTCGATAGAAGATACTAACTTCAATCACTCACATTCCATAGTAACTGCTGTTGATAAATTCATAGGATACTGCTGCGAAAAAAATGCTGATCAACGGATTAAACTGAATCATTACATATATCCGATAATTGATATTAATAAAACCTATATTTCTGATATAAATAAAGAGGGTACAAAGGTATGGGATATGAACAAACAGGAAATAAGCAAGATTATAAATTAAAACTAAATTAGATTTCTTACGGAATAATGAATATTTGGAAAATCTGGTGTAAAGCACTGGGAGAAAAATCTGGAACAACAGACCGACAAAGTGATGGTATTGCGTTTATAAGAACATTGCTTGTATTGCAAGCCATTATTACTAATATATTTATAGTTGCAAATATATTGAAAGGTTGGTATGAATAAAGTAGTATTTTTCATCTCGATATTATCTATATTATTTTTGTCTATCCTAAACAATCAAGGTCGAAAACAAATATCATGAAAATATATACATATTACGAAGATATTAAATTTAAAAAACAAGAAAAAATGCTAGAACTTTGGCAAACCAGTTGGAAAAATACTGGTTTCGAGCCAAAGATATTGTCCAAAGAGGATGCTAAAAAAAGTAGCTTCTATGAAGAGTTCATTGAAAAAATGAAAGATATTCATATTCAAGTTATGGAAAAAGAAATTAGTGATTATGGATTATCGTGTTATGTTAGATGGTTGGCCTATTCAACACAGCCAAATGAATATTTTTATGTATCAGACTATGATTGTGTAAATAATGGATTAGAACCAGAAATAAAAACAGATAAACTTCATCTGATGGATGATGCTTGTCCATGTTTTGTTTCTGGTAAGCCTAGTCAATTTGAAAGTTTATGTCGGCTATTCATTGATATTACATTGGACAGGATTAAAGAAATTAGACATATCAAAGACTCTATATGTTATCATGATCAAGAGTTTTTTGTCTATAGTTTCACACAGAAATATAATCCAAAATCTTATCTTTTATTGAGAGAGTACAATGATATATTACTAACTAGAGATAGAATAAATGCTGTCAGCCCATCTAGAATAGATAAAAAAGACACGGCTAAAGTACTACATATTTCACATCATAATGCACATGATATTAAATCTAAAGTAAAAGAATTTGAAAACAAAACCATAGACGACGTAAGAATATTGTTAATGGAAAAAATAGTAAATGAACAAAATTGAAAAAAAACCTATTTATATATGAAAAAAATTTTATTTTACGGCAATTGTCAACTGGGAGCATTAAGTAAACACATACGAAACAGTTCGGACGAATATCAAATACTAAACTGCGAAGATTATGGCCTTAAAAAATTTTGGGCAGACGAAGGACTATTTGCCACTTGGTCACTAGAAAATAAAGACAATCAAGATGGATATTATCCAAAAATAATAGATGCTATTAAAAAGTGTGACATTTTTATATTTCAACACCATAAGGATTTGGTAAGAAGAACAGAATTAACAACTCAGTTCCTTTTGAATGAATTAAACGATAAAAGCATAGGAATATGCCTGCCTTCTTTTCAGTATTCCGGCTATCTTTATTCTACCGATATGGTTAATTATGTTGTCAAAAAACTATATGAACAAGGCGTTGAAATCAATGACATTATTGATTACTTGAAGAATGAAGACGACAATGATGCTAGAAATCAGATGATTGAAAATCATAATTATTCTTTAAATGAACTTAAGAAGAAAGACAAAGAAAATGAACAATTGTATAAAAATTATATTTCAATTTCTGATTTTATTGAATCTAATTATAAAACCAAGCTGATAGCATATGACCATTCTCATCCATCTACACATTATTATAACGAGATCTTTTTGCGATTAGCAGACTATGATATAAAAATTGATAAAAATTTTGATAGTAAAAGTATATTACCGGCTTCAACCCAGTTGTGTCCTTATGACCTAAAATATTTCAATAAACATTTTCATGAACTTGAAGAAACAAATAAACATGATAGTTTTTTTACGTTTCGTTTAGATGAAAAAAGCATACAAAGAACAATAGATTTAATAGAAAAAAGGTAGTATAAAAGAAAATTTCGACTGTCCCGCCAAAACATTCAAGATTAGACTTGACAATGCCGATAACTATGGTATAATGAAGTGAAACCCTTGGAGGCATTTCTATGCGATGCGTGAGTTGTTATCAGCAAATTGATTTCATGCGGGCTGAATTTATTACAGAATTTAATAAGCCTCAAGTTTGCAGGCATTGTTCCACAGAAAAAAGAATGTTGGGCTATATGGACTACGGACATAAAACAGCACCACAACTAGTAATGTGTAGTGCTAATGCTAAAGAAACTAGACGTATTCTTGACAGAGCAAACAGGAGGGCAAGATAGTGTTAAATCAATTAACATGGAAAGATTTGTTGAAGTTTTTACTTGAACAAAAAGAAAAAGGATTATTGCAGGAAGATTGTGACGTATTGTTGCACAATATAGAAACCGGAGATGAGTATCCTTGCGATGTTCTAAAAATAGATGGTAAACTGGTTATGGCTATAAATTGGGACACTCTTGACTAAAGGAACAATATGAAAGACCGATTTGATCTTGAAAACGAAATTATGCGAACAACTAATTATGCAGACGATCTCCGCACAATCTCAGCAAATATGCTTCACGATTATATAGAGGGTGTTACAGATGTTGATAAATACACTAATGCTATAGAAGGTATTGCCATATTAATAGAAATGCATAGTAATAAAATGTTCGATACTATGAGCCAGTGTTTTAAACTTGATAACTATAAGGAGTCAGCATGACAGATACGATTGATTTTAATACCGAAGTTCTTGCGTTTGTTGAAAAAACTTATGGACAAAAAACAGCAAAGAAAATTACTCTTAAAAAGAATAGCGAGGTTGTTGATAGGATTCTATTAGACTCCCAAAATAGAAATTATAGTGCAGAGAAAACCGGAAATAAACTAATCGCTATGCTAAGGATCAACCCGTGAAAAAGAAAAGCAACAAAGAATTGCGAGAGGCTAAAATCCGAGCGATGCAACATATGTTCTATGAAGATGTTTGCATCTACATAATGGAAGAATATAGTCCTCGTACTTGCCGATTATTTTTCGATAGTCCTATTGCTGGTGATATTGTTGATCTTGTTAATGAATATTTCTGGGGAGGTAATACCGTTCAGTTTACCGCTGGACAAGTTGCTGATCTATTAAAAAGTAAATACCCTAAGAAAAATCAATGACAGAACTTTTTATAACGATAGCACTCATCTTGTTATTAGAGATAGGTTTTCATGTTTATTTTAGCAGGTATGACAGATGAATACTAGCAAGAAGAATTCTTTCAATCATAAAAGGTCAAGTATAAATTATATGCAATACATAGTAATGATATCTACAACAGACAATCCTTATACTGAAAGAACAGTTTTCGGGCCATTTAAAGATGTAGAAGAAATAAAAAAATGGCTTGAAAATAAATATGACAACAGCGAATATGTTATTGATATATTTCCGGTTAAATATCCTTACAATTAAAAGGTGTATAATATGAGTATCCTACCTTACTATCCTACCTACAATATGAGGCAGAGTGATGATACTCATAACAGTTTGCAGAACATTATTTTATCAGTTTTTTCTTTTATTTATAGGAATATCAATAGGATTTATTTGTAACGCAGAATGGGTTGGCTGGAAAACAGAAGTTGTAGCAAAATCAGTAGACAATATATTTTTTCCCACTCAATTCAATGAAGAGACTCTTGAACAAATTAAAAATTGGGGAAAGTTTAGAATTTGGGCTTTTAATGACAGACCAGCAAATTTTACTATTATAGAGGACGGGTTGCTTGCGGAAGAATTCTATATTGCTAAGTTTACATATACTGATCAAAATGGAAATACTGTAGAAAAAATAGATACGAGTAGAGTTAGATGGAAAACTTGGGAGTATTATTATACTGATCCAAGTCCTTGGAAAGAAGAAGATTTAAAAGATTATATGGATAACGGAACTTTAAATAGCCATGAATCAGATAAGGCTTTAAGACTATATCAAGAATTAAAACGACGAAACCTAAAGGAAAGGGAAAAAGATGAAAAGAAAAATGGTAGTGCTGGCCCTCGCGTTTATACTGGGCTTGTATTGTAATACTGGATATTCTCATGGAGAATGGGTTGCTGCTTCGGCTACAGTGGCAACCTATCCCGTTATAGAAACCCCACTAGTCCCATCTATAACATATACGACATATACTATCCCAGTAAATTATGTCAGATATCAATGGGTTCCTGTCTATACTAATAAACCTGTGTCTGTAAATACATGGGGAATATTCTGCAAGAAACAACAGGTTATTTATCAGCCTCAAATTGAATGGGTGCTTCAACCAATCTATTATAGGTAATAACGTCGTGTTATTTGGACAAATAGCTTTAATTATTATAGTTTTACTATTTTTGTCAGGAAGTGGTTCTATTATTTTTTCTTTAGTGTCAGAAAATAAAGATAATACATTTTACCAAAAAGAGGTTCACAAGAACCCAAGAAAAACGAAAACTGTTGTTGCGAAAAACAATACTCAAAGCATATTATTAGATACTGATATAGGAGATTTCTTTGAAGATGAATGATATAAGAAAGTGGATATCAACAAGATATATACTGCCACATGAAGGACAAAAGGTTTATTATTTTTGTGATACTCTAGGAATATTTAGGGGTGAGTTCCATATAGATAAATCTTCTATTGGTAATCCTAATAAATTCTCTAGTAATCATGGGGTTGTGGATGCGGACGATATTCAATACTGGATGCCGTATGATCATTCCTTAAGAGATATGATTCCCCTACCTCCAGACTACAAAAAAGTTGACATCCGCAATCAGCAGTCTATAATAAATAGTGGTCTAGATATCCATTACGACGAGATAGAAATTCCACAAGAACATAAAGAATTTTCATTTAACTATATTTTATCAGGAGAAATTCAATGACAATGAATTATTTTCATAGAGCATTAGAATCTAAGTACAGAGCGGAAATTGACAGGGCGGTTGCTACGATTGATTTGTATTTTAATCATTCCGTTGGAGTTGGCGATCATGGAGATATTTTGGGCGTATTAGATGATGCTATAACTGCTCTCGAAACTAATGGCGGTAAATTAGAAACTCTAAAAAAATTATTTGAAAATGCTGTGCCAGCAGAAGCACAATCAGAAGAAACAGAAGAAAAATAATATTATCGGTGTAATTAGTTAATGGGTGCTACCAGTGGTAGGCTCAATATTTTTAACAATTATAACAAGGAGAATGTTATGAATATGATTTTACATACTAGAAATCCTATGGCTCCTCGTAGAGTCGATCTATTTTCTGAACTATCTAAAGAGTTCGACAGAGTTAGTAATGAGGTATTCGGTGCGCCCTTTTTTAAGGGAGTCAATAAGCACAAAGGATATCCCCTTGTAGATGCAATTAGAGATAAAAACGGGTTAACCCTGCAATATACTGTACCGGGAGTTCAGCGTGATGATCTCAATGTCGAAATAGTTGATGATCCAGATGGGCATCTTCTAATTGTTTCTGGTAAATTATCTGATGATTATGTTTATAATGATGAGCATTACCAAATAAAAGAACTTAGTAAACAAGAATTCAGAAGGATTGTAAGATTGCCAGAAGATGTTGACACTGACACAGAACCAGTGGTAGCATTAAGAGATGGTATACTCATGGTTGATTTTATCCTAAAAAAGGTTGAGGATGAACCAAAACCAAAAACTAGAAAACTGGAAATTTTATAGTTTAGTTTTCATATTGTCATTTGTGCTAGGGTATGCAGTAGCAATACTGTTGCCCTAGCCTTGACAAATTCTTTCTGACAGTGTATACTTCTACTGAGGAATAAATTATGGGATTACCGCTTAAAAAAGACCATTGGTTTTTAATTGATTTTTGGTGCGATTATCTTGAAGGACAAGCAAATCAAGGAGAAGTATCAAAACATACTTACTTCTGGTTTAAGGTCAACAAAAAGTATACTAAAATTATAATGGTTGATCATGGACAAGAAACTATTCATGCTTTTGTCAACAATAAAACATTGGATATTTATAAGCCAGCAAGTTGGAACGCACCAGTAAAAGAAAGTAAATATAATTTAGAACACGATTATGAACAACTACTAAATGACTGCGAGTGGACTGGTGGTTATTTATACAAAAACGGGGTTAAAAAAGTCAAAGTATATGGTTGCTAGTAAAAGAAAAAAAGAAGTTCAATACTTAGAAAAAAAAGAAAATATCAAGAAACTTCTTGAGTCTTTAGGATATGAAAATATATTGAGATACATGATAGAAGATCTGGACAATATTGAAGATGTTAACAATACGCAAAGTATATATCTTTTCCAACTAATCTCTGCATTAGAAAATGCTCTAGAAATATATCCAAGAATTCAAAATGTCTAAAGAAACTAAGCCATTGAAGTACCTGTCTGCCTTACCCGAAAAGAAAAAACAGATAGCCAATATCTATAAAGACTACCAAGTTACAGAACACATAGAAGAACTTTATGGTCTTATAGAATACCAAATGAAAATTATTTCGGAACAAAGACGACAAATTATTGCAGACAAGCATAAAGAATCTTGGAAACAATACTATAAGTCTATAGAAGATTATAACTCATCGACCAGAAGTTATAGATGAACGTTTTTATTTTAGCAAATAATAATAAATGTCACAATAAAGCATGGATGGACGTTTATAATAAATCAAAAGATAAAGTAATTGCACTTAATAAAAACTCGCTAGAGTATCACTCTATAATGAGAGCGTGTCCAAATAATAAAGAAAAAATAGATAAAGCTATTAGATTAAACAGAACTTTTGGATTGGTAGGAACTAATATAAAAGCATGGCTAGACTCTAAAAGAATTAGTTGTTCAAATATAGATCCAGTGATTAATTTTATTCCTGAAATGATGGAAATAATTCACAGCGATAAAAAAAAACAACAAAAACAAGACCCGTCAACAGGTTTTGCAGTTGCACATTATTATTCTACAACCTATAAAAATAGTACTATTTATTTAGTCAACTTTGGATTCAAAGGCTCACCAGCACATAATTGGAAAGCCGAAAGATATTGGTGTTCAAAACAAAGGAATATTAAATTAATATGAAGTGGTCATTAATTAAAAGTTGGGCAAAAGAACATGGTTACACAAGTTTTAGAGAAAAAACCGACAGGGTTGACAATCCTAATGAATATGATTATTATTGGGGTAAGACAGACGATCCTGCTGTAACTGGTTGTGCTATTAGCGTTAGTAAACTTGCTATAGATATTTATAATCACATGACAGACAACAAATTTTTAGAACATCAAGAGAGATACAGACAACAAAAAATAAGCGAGGATATAAATCGTGAAGGATTCTCAGAAGGATGGTAAAATTAAAAAACAGAGTGTAACTATGTCAACTATTATTGGCAAAGCCGTTGAAGCCATTGTTGCATATATTGCCATCTATTTTTTTAAACCAGTGTGGGAAAAATTAGTGAAATGGTGGAATAAAGGAAAACAATAATGCACATATTACAACTGAATCCTCCTATTCATGTTTTAACTCCACTAGGAGAAGGATTCGCTAGATTGGTTATAGATTATAGTCCAGATATAAATACTATATGGGTTGTAGATTTATTTGAAGATCGCTCTTGTATTCATGTTGACAGTTGTGAAATTCGTTTTGGGCTGAATCAAACATGGGATTTAAAAGAACCGGAACCATTCAAATCTAGAAAAATGTTTGCAGAGGAATAGTATGAACGTAAAATTAGTTAGCGTAACACCAGACGCAGAAAAAAACATAGCATATTGTGCTAGAGTGTCCAACCCAAACAACCAAGATAATGAGAATATATCTGGCTTGCTTAATTATTGTATTAAGCATAATCACTGGAGTATATTTGAAATGGCGTTTATGACTCTTGAGATTAATACTACCAGAGGGCTTGCTGCACAAATACTAAGACACAGATCATTTACATATCAAGAATTTAGCCAAAGATATGCTGACACTTCTTTTCTCGGGGAAGAAATACCAACATTTGAACTTCGTAGACAAGATAACAAAAATAGACAAAATAGTATAGATGATATTCCTCAAGAAACAGTCGTCAAGTACAATGTATTAATTAGAGAACATTTTGCTAAGGCAAAAGGGCTATATGATCAAATGCTCAAAGACGGTATTGCTAAAGAATGCGCTAGATTTATATTACCATTAGCAACCCCAACTAGACTTTATATGAGTGGCAGTATTCGTAGTTGGATTCATTATATCGAACTTAGAAGTGCTAATGGTACTCAAAAAGAACATCAAGATATAGCACTCTCTTGTAGAAGTATTTTTTGTCGAGAATTTCCAATTATATCAGAAGCATTAGGTTGGAAGGTGTAGTATCAAGATAACAGAAAGGATAATTACTATGAAAAATTACACCGAATTACTTAATAGCGTACAAAATAATATTATTGAAAATTCAATCGCTATGGATGAATACAGAGAAGAATATTACAGAATGAGTCTTGGTGCTTTAAAATCTATAGCTAATCACGCAACCATGCTTGTTGCAGCATTAGAATCTAATCAAGAACTACAAAAAAACTTAACCCAAAGTTGGATGCAAGGCAAGATTGCAATTACAGAAGATTATTTATTAACGATTTTTAACAATGTTATGTTTAGTGAAGCTGAAGATTCTGACGATGAATACTCTATGAAAGAACTTGGCAGTTTATGGGAGAACATCAGAAAGAAAAAAGAAAGAATGGGCAAAAAATATAAACCCGCTAAACCGGGAGATAAAGATAGGCCCAATCCAGACGCTTGGAAGAAGGCTCAAAAATAATTCAAGAAACTGTTGACAAATGACGATCTATGTGATAGACTAGTAGTAATTGTCTACACTCTCAGGAATTTATTATGCGACTAGGTTTGTGCTGCATATCGCTAGACCTGCAACAACTAGATGAACCTTTTAAGTTTCAGACTATGACTTACAAAAGGTTTAGTCAATTAGACCGTAGTGAAGCATTGTCTATACTTGGCGGTCGCATCTTGAATAATATGCTTGTCACTAATGCCACTATTCAGCATTGTGCAAATAACGATATGTGCTATCGTATTAGTAGCGATCTCTTTCCACTAATGACATATCAAGCAGCAAATATTGAGTGGGAAGAATTACCCAACTATGATCAGATTGAAGAATCATTTGATCTAATTTACGAAACTATACAATCCACTAAAGTTCGTATCAGTTGTCATCCTAGTGAGTTTAATGTATTAGCGTCTACTAATACCGATGCAGTTAATAGAACCGTTACAGAACTAAATTTTTACAGCAGTTTCCTTGACAGGATCGGTTGTCCTGCCGATTATAATTCGCCTATGAATTTACACATCAATAATCGACAGGGAAGTAACGATGAAGTTGTGGATAGATTTATTCAGAATTATGACAGACTTGACGATAATTGTCGTAATCGTCTTGTTATTGAGCAAGATGACAAACTCAATTGCTGGTCTGCTAAACAACTAATTAATGATTTACACACCAGAACCAATATACCGATAACCTTCGATTATCTTCATCACAAATGTCATCCAGATGGATGGTCAGAGCAGGAAGCATTAGAACAGTGTTACATGACATGGGATG
>Ga0255766_10004577_pt1 | contig 11695 bp, 12 predicted proteins | sample 071ome_23_FD_179966 | JGI IMG/M metagenome (GOLD analysis project Ga0255766, IMG submission 179966) | Coastal salt marsh microbial communities from the Groves Creek Marsh, Skidaway Island, Georgia - 071403BT metaG (version 2) | ecosystem: Environmental > Aquatic > Marine > Intertidal zone >... | reverse complement strand
TAGGGCGGCACTTTATATCCTGAATAAATATGAGAATCAAAACGCACACCAAAGCCACCAGGAGGGTGCATCTTTGTTATTAATCCAGGAGAGGGTATGAATGTGAAAGGATCTTCTGCATTAATTCTACATTCCATAGCATGGCCCTTAAATGTTATATTTTCCTGCTTCAGATTAATTCCTAAATTTAGAGCCACTTTCAACTGCGCTTTTACAAGATCAAACATTGTTATCATCTCTGTGACTGGATGCTCTACTTGAATCCTTGTATTCATTTCAATAAAGAAGAACTCTTTATCTTTATAAAGGAACTCGATTGTGCCAGCTCCCTCATATTTTAATTTTTGGCATAACCTCACGCAGGCATTTAAGACCAAATCAAGTGCATTTTCATCGATATCAATTGCTGGCGCTTCCTCAATGATTTTTTGATGACGTCGTTGAAGACTGCAATCTCTCGTACCTAAGTGAATAGCTTCACCTTTCCCATCACCAAATACCTGAACTTCAATATGTCTTGGATTTTCAATATATTTTTCTAAATATAGGGTGTCGTTTCCAAATGCATTCATTGCCTCTTGTTTTGTAATATTTATTCCATCAATAAATTCCTTAAAATCACGGGCAACCCTCATACCTCTGCCTCCACCTCCAGCAGTTGCTTTTATCATGATGGGGAAGCCAATCTTATTAGTAATTTTTAATAAATCTTCTTCGCCATCAGGTAATGCATCTTTATAACCAGGAACAGTTGGAATTCCAGACTCTTCAGCAATAGTTTTAGCAGTGATTTTATCGCCCATTTGTCTGATAACTTTTGAAGATGGGCCAATAAACTTAAATCCACTTACCTCACACTGTTCTGCAAATTCATAATCTTCTGCTAAAAATCCATAACCCGGATAGATGGCATCGGAGTTAGTTACTTCAGCAGCCGATAAGATAGAGGGAACATTCAGATAGCTTTCTAGTGGGCTTGAGGGACCAATACAAACTGTTTCATCAGCAAACCGAAGGTGTTTTAGATCCAAGTCACCCTCAGAGTGAACAGCTACTGTTTTTAAACCTAGCTCCTTGCAAGCTCTTAAAGCACGAAGTGCAATCTCGCCTCTATTGGCAATCAGGATTTTATGAGACATTAATCAATAACTATTAAGACTTGGCCAAACTCTACAGGTGCTGCATCGTCAACTTCAATAGATTTAACGGTGCCTGAGAAATCAGATTTAATTTCATTCATCATTTTCATGGCTTCAACAATGCAAACAACATCGCCAGCTTTAACTTTATCACCGATTTCAACAAATGCTGGTTTATTGGGAGCAGGCTTTCTATAGAAGGTTCCCACAATTGGAGAGACAATATTGTTCCCTGATATGGGTTGAGATATTTCCTCAGTAGCTTCTGCAGCAGGAGAAGGTATAGCTTGTATTGCTGCTTGAACTGGAGCTTGAACTTGATAGCGTTCAATACTTCCTCCTCTAGAAATTCTCACCGATTCTTCTCCTTCCTTAACTTCAATTTCTCTTAAATCAGACTCTTGAAGCATTTCAATTAGTTTTTTTATTTTTCTTATATCCATTTTTTATCCTTTAAGTCCATTCCTTATTGCCAATTCATAACCATGCGATCCGCAACCACTAATTACTGCAACAGCAATGTCGGAAAAATAAGATTTTTTTCTAAAATCTTCACGAGCAAATACATTTGAAATATGTACTTCGTAAAAGGGGATAGCAACCGCAAGCATAGCATCTCTAATGGCAATGCTGGTATGAGTAAATGCTCCTGGATTAAAAATAATTACATTAAAATCTCCCAGAGCTGATTGAACTTTATTTACAATTTCATGTTCAGCGTTGCTTTGGAAAAATTCATAATCAAAATCAAGCTCATTAGAAAGTTTTTGTATATTTGCTTCAATATCTTGTAGACTTTCTTTGCCATAAACGTCTGGCTCTCTTACGCCCAGCATGTTTAGATTAGGACCATTTAATATTAAAATTTTCATTTCGAGGATTTTAACTGCTTTTTATAGGATTTTAAACGAATTTAGATGATTTCTTTTGATATTATTGGGTAACAATAAGTATCTTTCTTGCATCCCTGGTAGTTAATTCTAAGTTTCTTGTTTTCATCGGTATTTTTAAGTGGCAAATCAATTCTTAAATAATCCTTAGCTACACTTGTTTTGCCAAAAAATAAGTCTTCAACAATTAAGACATCACCTTTTATGATCTCGAACTCTATCTTCTCTTGCTTTTCATTTACTACTTCAATGCTGCTTATGTAGAGATAGTGATTTGTAGCAATTTCCCATGAAATTTCAATGACACTTTCTTGTTGAAAAAAACTTACTTTAAATGCTTCATCCTCTTGAAGAGGGCTATAATTATCGTCATCAAATATAGATGTGTTGCCAAAATTTGATACAAGGCATAAGTAAGCGATGACTAAGCTTTTTATATTGGACTGCTTTGAAAAGTAAATCACGTAAGAAGTTTACAGGAATAAGCAAAGGCGGACGATACTCAGTGATTAATACTCTTTATACAATATTCTGCAAAACCCCAGACTGGTTACTAAAGCTCTTTGTGATTAAAAAACCTTCACTTATAAATGGACAAGTTTTAGATTTAAAATCTTCTATCATCATCAACTTCATTACAAAACAACTCCCAATGCTAAGCGATGATACAAATATTGATAGCGCCAGATTGCAAAGAGAAGCTATTAAATTAGAGTTATCAAATAAACCAACATGTGCAGTAAATTTTGCAGATGAATTATTAGCCACCTCAGGATCAGAGGTTTTATTACGAGAATATGTTCCTAATAATCTTCAACATCAAAAATGCATGCTTTTCTTTCATGGTGGTGGCCATGTGTTTGGAGGCAAGGAAACCCACCATGATTTTTTGATGTACTTTGCTTCTCTTTTAAAAATTAAGGTTTATGCCCTTGATTATAGGCTTGCTCCAGAATTCCCGTTTCCTGCAGATGTAGAGGATGCAGAATTGGCCTTGAACTATTTAATTACAGAAAAATCGATTCGAGTTGAAGATTTAATTTTATGTGGCGATAGTGCTGGCGCAGGCGTGTCCGCAGGATTGATCACAAGTTTAATTCTCAAAAACAAACCATACCCAAGCTTTCAATGCTTAATTTATCCAATGCTTGATCCGAGTTGCTCAAGTCAGACAATGAAAGATTATGCCGAAGGATACTATCTTACAGAGAAATCGATGAAATTCTTTTGGGATAAATATTCTTCAAAAAAAGAAGATCATCAAGATCCTAGGTTCAATTTAATGTTCAGCGCCGAAGTCCTGGATAGCTATCCAAGGACTCATGTTGTAACTGCAGGATTTGATCCGCTTTGTGGCGAAGCAGAAGACTTTGCATTGGGTTTGTATAATAAAGGATTTGATATTACTCAATCCCATTACCCAAATATGTTCCATGCTTTTATCAATTTTAATAAAATCCCTGCTTGCGATATTGCGCTTAAAGATTTAACAGCATCTATTAGAGGTTGGTATGAGTAACTTACTTTCGATAAAAGATTTAACCATTCAATTCAAAACCAAAGATGGCTTATTTACTGCTGTTGACAATATTTCATTTGATCTGGAGAAAAATCAGATCTTAGGACTAGTGGGTGAATCGGGTTCAGGTAAATCAGTTACAGCCATGTCCATTTGCCAACTCCTTCCAAAACATAGCACCACTATTTCAACATACTCTTCTATCGAATTTAACGGCATAAATTTACAAGAATTAAGCTCTGCATCTATGCAGAAGATAAGAGGGAATGAAATTTGCATGATTTTCCAAGAGCCTATGACCTCTTTAAATCCCTTTCATAAAGTTGGAGATCAGATTGCAGAAGCTATCCTGACTCATCAAGATCTCTCAAAAAAAGAAGCAAAAGATGAAGCCTTGCGCTTATTAAGGCTGGTTGAGATTCCTTCCGCAGAAGATAAATATCTTTCTTATCCTTTTGAACTATCTGGTGGGCAGCGTCAGAGGATGATGATTGCTATGGCATTAGCTAACAAGCCTAAACTGTTAATTGCAGATGAACCTACCACAGCATTAGATGTGACAATTCAAGCACAAATTTTAGATTTAATGAGCAGGTTGAAAGATGAAGTAAATGCATCCATTTTATTTATTACTCATGATCTTGGATTGGTAAGGAAATTTAGTAATAAATTAGTTGTCATGCAAAATGGCAAGATTGTTGAGCAAGGACTCACTGAAAGTATCTTTGAGAATCCCCAGCATGCCTATACCCTTAAGCTGATCAATTCAGAGCCATCTCCTAAAATTGAATCAATTGAGCGTTCTAATCCATTGCTGGAGGTTTCTAATTTAAGCGTTCATTACGCTGTGCCTGGTAAATCATTTTTTAGCAAAGACAAATTCATTGCGGTCAATAATGTTTCTTTTAAGTTGGAAGCAAAGAAAACCATTGGTGTGGTTGGAGAGTCTGGTTCAGGAAAATCAACCCTTGGTAAGGCAATCGTGAATCTATTACCCTTTAGCGGTGAGATTCTCTTCCAAGGGCAAGATATTAGCTCCTTGAGTCCAAAAGAATTTAAGAAGCTTCGAAAAGATATTCAGATTATATTTCAAGATCCATTTGGCTCGTTATCTCCAAGAATGACGGTCGGAGAAATTATTAAAGAGGGGATTAATATCCATTTCCAAAATACTAAAGCAGAAAATAATGAGTTGGTGGATCATGCTATGGAAAAGGTTAGCCTTAATCCAAGGGATAAAAATAAATATCCACATGAATTCTCAGGAGGTCAGAGACAGAGGATTGCAATAGCCCGCTCCATAATTTTGCAACCAAAATTATTAGTACTTGATGAGCCAACCTCTGCCTTAGATAGATCTATCCAAATTCAAGTATTGGATTTATTAAAGGACTTACAAACTGAGCTTGGGTTAACATATATTTTTATCAGTCATGATCTGAGAGTTATCAGATCAATTTCTGATGAAATTATTGTCATGAAAGATGGAAATATAATTGAGGCAGGCGATGCTCGTAATGTGTTTGAATCTCCCCAAAAACAATACACACAAGATCTAATGCAGGCCGCAGTTAGGTATTCAACTATTTAAAATGAGTAATAGAAAGTTTTCTAGCAAATTAGTCGATGGACCTCATCAAGCAGCCTCACGATCTATGCTTAGAGGGGTTGGGCTAACTGATGAAGATTTTAAAAAACCTCTAGTAGGTATTGCTTCGATGGGAGCACAAGTCACGCCTTGTAATATGCATATCAATGGACTTGCTGATATTGTTAATAAATCTTTAGCCAAAGAGAATCTCAAGGGAATGCCTTTCAACACTATTACTGTGTCAGATGGAATTTCAATGGGAACTATTGGAATGAAATATTCTCTTGTATCCCGAGAAGTCATTGCTGATTCCATTGAGACTGTTGTTGGTTGCCTAGGGTACGATGGAGTAATCACTATTGGTGGATGTGATAAGAATATGCCTGGAGCATTAATTGCCTTAGCAAGACTTAACCGTCCTGGTATTTTTATATATGGTGGATCCATAAGACCCAGTGAGCAAAATACAGATTATGTAACTGTGTGCGAGAAAACAGGTGAATTTGCCAAAGGCAGCATTTCAGAGGAAGAGCTTATTGCAATAGAAAAGATTTCTGTAAAAGGGCCGGGCTCTTGTGGTGGAATGTATACAGCAAATACCATGGCTTCTGCTATCGAAGCTATGGGCATGTCACTTCCCGGTAGTAGCAGTCAGGATGCATTATCAGAAGATAAAAAATACGACTGTGGAAAAGCAGCTAACGCTATTAAAAATTTAATTGAAATGGATCTTAAACCTCGAGATATCATGACTAAAGAAGCCTTTGAAAATGCTATAACCACCGTCATAGCATTGGGTGGTTCAACAAATGCAGTGCTGCATTTAATTGCCATGGCTAAGGCGGCAAGTGTCGGGCTAAGCCTCGATGATTTTTCTCGCATAGGTGCTAACGTTCCAGTGATTGCTGACATTAAACCTTTTGGAAAACATTATATGTCAGAGCTAAATCAAAGAGGGGGCATCCAGCCTTTAATGAAGTTGCTCCTAGATAAGGGAATGCTTCATGGAGATTGTCTTACCGTCACCGGTAAAACCCTTTCAGAAAATTTACATACTGTTGATGAGCAAGATCAGCAGCCTCTTATTAGAAGTTTTGATAATCCCATCAAAAACAGTAGTCATTTGCGAATACTTTATGGCAACTTGGCTCCCGAAGGTGCAGTAGCAAAAATTACTGGCGCAGAAGGAACAAAGTTCAAAGGCAAAGCTAGAGTTTTTAATTCTGAAGAAGAGGGAAATGCCGCGATTCTTAATAAGACCATCGAAGCAGGAGATGTCGTTGTTATCAGATATGAGGGACCAAAAGGGGGACCTGGCATGAGAGAGATGCTAAAACCAACCTCAGCAATTATGGGGCAGGGTCTTGGGGATAAGGTTGCCTTCATTACAGATGGTAGATTTTCTGGAGGGACTCATGGTTTCGTAGTTGGCCATATTTCCCCTGAAGCCGAGGATGGGGGACCGATTGCATTAATCGAAGATGGAGATAGTATTGAAATTGATGCAGAATCCAATACCATCAACATCCTAATTGATGAAATCACAATGAAACAAAGAAAATATAATTGGATTAGACCCGATAAAGAGGAGCCAACCGGTGTGCTGGCAAAATATAAGAAATTAGTAACATCTGCCTCATTGGGCGCAACCACAGACTGATATGACATCAAAAAGGACATTTCCAAATACAAGAATGAGAAGGTTAAGACAGTCAAAATCTGTCATCAAGCTTGTCCAAGAATCGCATCTGTCAAGCAATGATTTAATCCAACCTCTATTTTTAGCAGACCAAAAGGATGAAGCTCTCGAGATTTCATCATTGCCCTCAGTCTATCGTTTTAACGAGACTGGATTGATGAAGGAAATTGAAAACTTATTAAAGCATGGTATCAATGCAGTTGCCTTATTTCCTTCAATTGAAACGGGGTTAAAAGACTCTGAGGGAAGTTATGCTTTTAGCGAAGAGAATTTTCTTTGCAAATCTTTAATGAAAATTAAGCAAGAATTTCCTGATATTGTAACTATTGCTGATGTTGCTTTAGACCCTTACACAGATCATGGTCATGATGGGTTGCTTAAAGATGGAAAAGTGCTGAATGATGAAACTATTGAGGCTCTTATTGCCCAATCCCTATGTTTGGCTGATGCAGGGGCTACTGTACTTGCACCATCTGACATGATGGATGGAAGAATAGGTGCTATTAGACAGGCATTAGAAAGTAATAATTTTAAAGATACACTTATATTGTCATACGCTGCAAAATTCTGCTCTAAATTTTATGGTCCTTTTAGGGATGCCGTGGGCTCCAAATCTCAATTAGGCAATCAAGATAAATCATCTTATCAAATCAATCCGGCCAATATTAATGAAGCCCTAGAGGAAGTAGCCTTGGATATCAATGAGGGCGCAGATATGGTCATGGTGAAACCTGGGATGCCTTACTTGGATGTGGTTTCAAAAGTCAAAGATACTTTTAAAATTCCTACCTTTGTTTATCAAGTGAGTGGAGAGTATGCCATGCTCATGGCAGCTATTCAGAAGGGCTGGCTTCCCAAGGATGTTATGATAGAATCTCTACAAAGTTTTAAACGCGCTGGTGCAGATGCAATTCTGTCATACGCATCCAAATCAATAGCACAGGAGTTATTACATGAGTAAAGTCATTGAAGTTGATCAGAATAATTTTGAAACCGAGGTCATTCAAAGCGAAGTTCCTGTTCTAGTTGACTTTTGGGCTACGTGGTGTGGTCCATGCAAACAGGTGGCACCGGTGGTGGAAGATATTGCAAATGAAAAGGACGGTTCTATTAAAGTTTGTAAAATTGATGTAGATCAAAATCGAGATATCGCTGTGCAATATGGAATAAGATCTATACCAACATTGGCTATATTTAAGTCTGGTGAAGTAGCTGGAATCCAAATTGGAGCTCTAGATAAATCTCAGCTTACCGCTTTTGTTAACGGTGAAATATAACTTTACATTAGGCTTATAAAGACATTATTATAGTTACGTCTCTTTCTAAGAGCGTTCAATAAATTACTTAAAAAATTTTCCAGGGGTTTAAATAAATGGATCTATTTGAGATGAAAACCACAAGCATCAATGAGCTTGTAGTTATGGCTACGTCAATGGGTATTGAGGATGTCGGACGCCTCAAAAAGCAAGATATTATTTTCAGAATAGTAAAGCAAAAGGCATCCGATGGCGAGGATGTATTTGGGGGAGGAGTCCTAGAGATTTTGAATGATGGCTTTGGTTTTTTGAGATCTCCTGAAGGTTCCTACTGCGCTGGACCAGATGATATTTATGTGTCTCCAAGCCAAGTCAGAAAGTTTGGCCTTAGAAAGGGAGATCATGTAACAGGAAAGATTAGGCCCCCTAAACAAGAAAAAGAAAGATATTTTGCGCTTTTAGAGGTTGATACCATCAATGGAGAGACCCCAGAGCAAGCCAAGAATAAAATTCTTTTCGAAAATTTAACCCCACTATTCCCGAACAAACGTTTGGTTCTTGAGCAAGGCTCTGGCTCAAACGAAGATTTGTCTTCAAGGATTATTGATCTAACTGCTCCCATCGGAAAAGGACAGAGAGGGTTAATTGTTTCACCTCCAAAAGCTGGTAAAACACTTATGCTTCAAAGCATTGCTCATTCTATTACTAAAAATAATCCCGAGGCAGAGCTTATTGTCTTATTGATCGATGAAAGACCTGAGGAAGTCACTGACATGATGAGAACTGTCAGAGGCGAAGTTGTTGCTAGCACCTTTGATGAACCTCCTTCTAGACATGTTCAGGTTGCAGATATGGTTATAGAAAAAGCTAAAAGAATGGTAGAGCATAAGAAAGATGTTGTTATTTTGCTTGACTCAATTACTCGTCTAGGAAGAGCTTATAATGCAGTGGCCCCAGCTTCTGGAAAAATATTATCTGGAGGTGTTGATTCTAATGCTCTTGAAAGACCAAAGAGATTCTTTGGAGCAGCTAGAAATCTTGAAGAAGGCGGAAGTCTTACCATTCTCGCTACTGCCTTAATAGATACAGGATCAAAAATGGATGAGGTTATCTACGAAGAGTTTAAGGGCACTGGTAATATGGAAATTCATTTAGAAAGGAAAATTGCTGAAAAACGAATCTATCCTGCAATAAATATCAGGAGATCAGGAACTAGAAGAGACGATCTTTTAACCACAGATGAAGAGCTTCAAAGAATGCTTATTTTGAGAAAGATCCTAGATGAAATGGAAGATACCCAAGCAATTGAATTTCTTATTGAAAGACTAAAGTCAACCAAGACCAACGATGAGTTCTTTGCTGCTATGAAGGGTGGCGGTAACGGAAAAAAGTAGGTTATTGAGCTTCATTTAGCATGTCTTCATATGTAGGAGACTTTGCTGTGATAGTTTTTCCACATTTCATTGACTCTACATAATCTGCAATTCGTTGAGATGCGCAAATCCAAACAAAATTTTTCTCACTTAGATTTTCAAAATTATGTTCAATCAATTTGAAAGTAGCCAAATTAAAAATTAAGAACACGCTGTTTTTTGGCAAACTTTTAAGTTTTCCTATATTGTATTCAAGAGGTTTCACGTTATATGCCTCTAGTTTAGGAAGAGCCTGTTTAAAATGGTTCTCCAATAAGTTTTCGTTATTTGTCCCGCAAACCAGCAAAATATTTTTTATCTCATGCTTCATAAGCAATTCAAACATTCCTTTTGAATTAAACTCTGCTGGCATGAATGCTTCTAAGCCATGCTCTTTCAGCTCAGTCTTTGTTGCAGGCCCAATGGCAAATATTGAAGATTTGATTTCAGAAATTTCCATAAAATCTTGAATCTTTCTTAAGCCATATTTACAAGCGGAGCTACTTGTAAAGACAATGCCATCGAATGATTCAATCTTAGTTAAATGTTCTATCTCCTCCTGAGAGAGTGCCTCCCTAATGCTTATTTCTGTTAATGGGATATTTGTGAGCTCAATTTGATTTGATTGAGCAAAATAATTTAAGTCACGGGATAATTTTTCTGGTCTTGTATTAACGATCATAGATTATCTTCTGTTTACCAGTTGCATAAAGCATATCAATTTCTTTTTTTAACCAGTTCTCAAAATCCGTGATAGCTAGCCCAATGGAGTTAGAAACTTCTTGTGACCCATCCAGGCTTAATAATTGATAGGAAAATAAAACTTTATCCTGTTCAATTTTACAATAGCAGCCAATTGGAGAATTACAGTCTCCCTTCATACTCGCAACAAATCTTCTTTCGATTTTTGTTTCTTCAAATGTGTCTTTACAGTTAATGCCACTTAAAATTTTTTCTACATCAATGGTTAAATTTGATTTAAGAACCTCAATCCCTATAGCCCCTTGGCTTGCAGATGGGAGCATTTCAGAAACTTCTAAAATATAACCTTTATGTTTTAAGCCTAGTCTTTTAATTGCTGCGCTTGCAATCATTATCCCGTCTAGTGAGTGTTTGGACATGGCCTCAATTCTAGTATTAATATTCCCTCTAATTGGGACTATCATGTGGGCAGGGTTTTTATTGAGTAGTTGCGCTTTTCTTCTTGGAGAAGACGACCCTATTGTCATGGCCTCATCACTAAGCGAAGATCCTTCCTTCGATAGAAAAACTTCCCTGGGGTCTTCTCTTTTAAGGGTGGCTGCTATAACAAATTCATTGTTTAGTTCAGCTGGAACATCCTTAAGGCTATGAACAGCAATATCCGCTTGTTCAGTTTTTAAGGCATTCTCTAGACTGCCAATAAATAAGCCTTTGCCACCATGGTCTTCTAAAGGACCTTTAACCTCGTCTCCCTCTGAAGTCATTGGAACTAATGTGCAATGAATGTCTTTTGAATTACTTTCAATCAATTCTTTAACTAAATTAGCCTGATATAGGGCAAGTGGAGATCTTCGGGTCGCAATTTTCATTAATTCAACTCTAGTAAGTAACTATACACTTGTCCTGTTTTTTGATGCTTAATGACACAAAATGGGGATATTTCTTCATAACTCAATTTCTTATCATGTTCGTAGTAGATGAGCCCATTTTCACTTAGAAGCTTTTGTTTTTCTATTAGAGATAATGCTTCCTTATTAAGGCTTGTATCAAAAGGGGCATCAAGAAAAATAATGTCATACTTACCTTTACTTTCTTTAAGATACTTCAAACCATCCATAGCCACCGTTTTAGTTTTCTTGTCTAAATCAAGTTGATTGATGAGGGCACTAATAGTCTTTAACAAATACTTATCTTGATCAACGAAGATTATTTCTTTGGCGCCTCTAGACAATGCCTCCAATCCTAAGTTTCCAGTCCCAGCAAATAAATCTAAGCATCTAGAATCTTTGATATGTAGTTGAAGCCAATTAAATAATGTCTCTTTAGTCCTCTGTGGGGTAGGCCTTAATATTTCTGATGGACTAAAGGATATTTTCAAGCCTTTAAAGGTGCCGCTAATTACTCTCAATTTTGCTTTTTGTGCCACAATATACTTATGAATATTAAAGATTTTTTAGAGTCCATGAGGAATCTTGCTGCCTCTGTAA
>Ga0255766_10004576_pt1 | contig 11696 bp, 3 predicted proteins | sample 071ome_23_FD_179966 | JGI IMG/M metagenome (GOLD analysis project Ga0255766, IMG submission 179966) | Coastal salt marsh microbial communities from the Groves Creek Marsh, Skidaway Island, Georgia - 071403BT metaG (version 2) | ecosystem: Environmental > Aquatic > Marine > Intertidal zone > Salt... | reverse complement strand
AAGGTCGGCCGACTGCGAAGCAGTCCTGCACTATCAACACATAGCTAATACACTATCAATTCATATCATTCCAATCATAATATTTTATATAATATCCCATATCAATAGCAATAAAGGTCGGCCGACTGCGAAGCAGTCCTGCACTATCAACACATAGCTAATACACTATCAATTCATATCATTCCAATTATAATATTTTATATAATATACCATATCAATAGCAATAAAGGTCGGCCGACTGCGAAGCAGTCCTGCACTATCTACACATAGCTAATATAATAGCAATACTATTTAAAAATCTCCAATACAGCTGTCTTAAAACTTCCTAAATATATCTATTTATATTATCACTTATTTTTGAGTACATAATTCTATATTCTTTCTCATTTTTATCATCTTTATATTTTTTTAAAGATTTTATAAATTATGTACTCTTTTTCATATAAATTATTATTTCATAATATATTATAGATATAATCATATAATGTCACCTAAAAATGATCCTATAAATATAAGTATTAGAAATAATAATGATGAAAATTTATTAAAATGTTTTCATGATTTATCAAAAGAAAATATTAAGAAAGAGGTTATTTATTATTTATATAAAGGTTTAAAATATTATTTTTCTAATATAATACAATTAAGTCAAACAAATTTAACAGAATTATCTAAACAATTTAATGATAGTGAATTAGCAATATTGCAATTGTTTAGTGAATTAATTAATTTAATAATTAATCCACCACCACCACCATTTATTATTTCAATTAATTCAAATGAAATCAACAACATAGCAAAAAAAGCTAGATATAATATTTTATATAATTTACAATTAGCATTAGAGTTGGATATTAAACATGATCATGGTGGTTCAAGAGGACATGGGTATGGTAAAGAATGTGCTGATTTTTTTATAGATGATAATAATTTAAAAATACATCTAAAAGGTAATATACCCTTAGATATTATAAATAAAAATAAAGCTTCATTATTATCAATGGTTGGTTCAAATGGTAAAAAAAAATGTTTAGACGAAACTAATGAAACTATGAAATTTCCACCATTATATAAAATTTTAGATACAACATCGAAATTATGCGCTAAAAAATATTTAAGACAAGAAAATAAAGAAACACAAACATTAAAATGTTTACCTACTATTATTGATTCAGCAGGTCAAGCTAATGATGTTGGTGAACCTCCTAATTTTCATATTGATTTTGAATTAATTGTGCAAAATCTAGGTGAATTATTATTTTCAAGTATGTTTAAAAGTTTAGTTGATAATAATATTTATTTAATTACAAAATTACCGGAAAGTATTACTAATCGTGATGAATGGTTAAAAAGTGCAAAGGAATATATTATGAATGTAGTATTATTATATGATAATGGAACTGCATTATCATCAGAAGATATTACAGTATTGACGGGACAAGTTTCACAATTTAGCGTTCCAAAAATTACAATGTATAATTCACGTAGTTTAGTAACATATTTAAAAGCAAAGGATTCTATGTTCAGTATTAATTATATGGGAAATATATGGAAAGAGCTTCATCATAAATGGAATAATAATAATACAATATTACCTACAACAATTAATGAAAACTATATTAATAATAATGAAAATACTAAAAAGTATGCAGAAGTTTTAGTAAGAGATTTACAATATGTAAAAAAAATATGTGGGGATGGATGTCAAAATTTTGCAACATTAGTGTATGGTAACATCAAAGAAGTTTTAACGAAAAATAATAAATTGGAATTTATATGGATTGATAATACAGATGCAAAAGGGCTTTATAAAAATATAACAACAGAAACATTTGATACTTTTTTAGCTGTTGTTAGTTCAGTTTTAAATAGTAGTTATTGTGTTGGTACAACAAGTTTAGAATTCCAGTATACACTAAGTGATCCATTTTCTAGATTTTACAAAAAAAATTATTTTGAAGTATGGAGATCATATTTTAAATTATCATCTTTACTAATATTAAAAATAAAAGAAACTAAAAAAGCAACCCAGGGTGGCGCTAATAGTTATAAAAAGAATAAAAAAAAATATATTTACATAAGTGATTCTAGTGATGATAGCGATTATAATAGTGATAATAAAATTAGCAATGAATTTTATAGCAAATTATTATTAAATAATAAAATTAAAAATATTAAGGGTGGTGATGATATAGAAAAAGATATAGATAAACAACTTAAAAAATTATGTTTAGAAAATTTGACTTATGAAGATGTTTATTGTTTAAATGATAAATATATTAAAATTATGACATCATTAGAATTTGCGCATTTTATAACTCCAAATCGGGATAGTAAATTTAGACGTATTTATAATATATTACCAGAATTCATGAAAATATCATCTGAAATTACAAAATGTAATAAATTGAATTTCTTTTTAAAATATAAAACAGATGCTTGCGATTTTATGTTATCAAATATTGCAAGACAATTAGGTTTGGATACAAAATTATTAAATTCTGATTATAAAGATTTACAGAAAAATTTTGACTATCCTTTACGTAATAAATTAGCAAATTTTTGGGATGGTGAAACAATTCTTGATCAAGGTTTCTTTTATGACGTTAAAGACTTGTATGATGATATTGAATGTTATTCTAAAAAAGATAAAAAAGAATACTATGAAAAATTAATTAAAATTAAATCATCAAAATATAATAGTTTGCGCACATTATTAAATGGATTAGAAGGATTAGAAGGATTAGAAGGATTAGAAGGATTAGAAGGATTAGAAGGAATTGGATTAGTAAAATATATATTAGGTTTATTAAAAATTAATAAAATAGAATCTCATGATATATTTTGTGTAAATATCTATAACAAATTAGTTGAAGATCTAATAAATTTTTTAACTAGTATTGCAAATAAAGGAAATTTATTTGCTGTTGAAAGCAGTATAAAAAACAATATGACAAAATTATTACAAATTTTATTTCCTATTGTTTATATGCATGATAATAATACTTTATCAATTAATTATCTTATATATGTTGAAGATAATTATAAATTCTTTAATTTAAAAAAAAATTTTCCAATTAAAGACAAGACACCATTTAATATAGTTGCCGAAAATGAGGAAAAAAAATCAATAATTAAAGATTTTTTAGAACATGATGACATGGCAACATTTAATACTATACATAATAAAATATTATCATTTTGTTATTGTAATTTAGTATATAGTTTATCTCCTATTAAATTATTAGAAGAAGCTATTTTAAAACAATTTACCATATTTGATGATGATGATATAAAAAAAATAGATAAAACACGTACTATTGATATAATGGAACTTATTAAAACGACATTAAATGCGTGGAAGGATCAAGTTATGGGTGATGATGATTCTATAAATAAATTAGAAGATTTAAAAAAATCATCTAATAATGAACAATTATGTAAATTTTTTACTGATAAAAACAAATATAAAGAAAAATTTAAATTAATTGGAACCGATTTAACCGCTAAAAAAGAGCACATTACAATGATGCAACAATATCAAAATAAATATTCAGTATCATTAAAAAAGGCATATGAATTGATTGAATTTTTACTTAATGGTCTAAAAAAATTGAATGAATTAGAATCTTTTTTATCTCAAAATAATTTTAAGCTAAATTATGCTAATTCAGATCTTAATAATTTAAAAGCAAAAATCCATGACGATTATACCACCTTATCTAATTTGTTGAGTAAACAAAAAAATGTTATATATAAATTTATCTCTGATATAATTTCTAGTAGAAGTAAAACAGAAAAAAAAGATGAAATTAAAGATATATTTGATATTGAAACTAAATTAGCTAATAAAATTAAAGTTTTTAGAGAAAAATACGAACCAAATATAGATAAAGATAATAAACAAATAAAAAATTATCTTGATGAATTAAAGGAAATTTCAAGAACATTACAAGATGATATAGCAGAATTACAAAGAGAATTAAGCGAACATAAAAATAAATTAAGTAAAATGAAAAAAGATAAAATGAAAAAAGATAAAATGCAAATAGATGTTATTACAAGAAAAGAAGAAGAAATTAAAGAAATAAAAAAAAATATAGATTCGAAAGAGGATGAAATATTAAAAAATCAAAAAAATTATAATGATAATAAAGCTATATATGATTATAATATATTGCTTTTATATCTAACTTCTAATACAATAATTGATAAAGAATTTAAACTTTTAAAAGAAATATTTAATATCAAAGATAATATTTTAATTCAAGATCAAAAATTTTTAAAATCATTAATTGATAATAAAGACAATTATATTAGTTTTTATCAAAATTTTAATATTGGTCTAAACATAGATACTAGTTTTATTAAAAAATTAAAAGAATCAGAACAATATACTAGTTTTTCTACAAAATTAAAAAAAATAGGTATTAATGCAATTGATTTAAAATATAAAATATTTTTAGAAAAAAGAAAACTAGGAGAAGAATTTGATATATCTAAATTAAATCAGAATAATGGTGAAATACTATTACCAGAACCAATTGATGATACAATAGATATGGATGATAAATTAAATAAAGATGTTAGTATTGAGAATAAAGTTAAATTATATTGTGGTGTTATTGATCTAGAATTAAAAACATATAAAGGACTAAATTTAGCACATGATTATAAAAATAAAATAGAGAAAAAACTTAATAAACGTGATAGATCTAGAGAATATGTTAAATATACAGAAGCATTTCCTATATTAAAAGAAGTTATTATTGAAAATGACGAACATTATAAAATAACTGATGAGGCTAATGAAGTATTATATATTCTGTCAGTTAGAGAAGAAGAGTTAAAAACTTTACGAGAAATTTTAGATTTATTCAATAATTGTAAATTATTGCAAGATAAATTAATATTATTGAAACATGAAATAATAAAAGCACAACCAGTGTCATATTTAAGTACAAAGAGACCGCATAGTGATGATGAAAATGCTCATGGACAAAAAAAACAAAAAGTTTAAAAAATATCCACAAGGTGTTAATATGGGTGATTAAATTTAACGATTAAGAAGAAATAATAAATATATATCATATAATTAAATGACAATGTTAGAACAAGATAAAAAAGAAATTTATAAATATAATGAAGCTTTTGAACAACGAGAACAAACATATGAATTTTATCAAGTAATAGATGATAATAGTGACTCTATAGATGCACAATTTACAGAATATGAAAAAAAACTAAAATTAAAATTAAAAAAATATAAATTATTTAAAGAATATGATTATAAAAAAAAATTTGAAGATTCTTATTATGAAAAATTATTGTTATTGTTAAAGGATGTCATTGATTGTGCAATTCAAAAATTGAATTCAAAAATTAAATATTATATATCACTTAAAAAAATAGGTGGTAATGTTATAATTTTACAAGCAAATATAAAAATATTATATATATTAAAAAAATTATTAGATAATATTAATGTTGATAAAATTATAAATGTATTTAATAATATAGAACAATTATTAGGTAATATTACAAAAGATGAAGAATTATCATCAGATGAATTAATTAATTTAATAAAAAATATAAATAATTATAAAATAAAACAAGCAGGTGAAAACGAAATGGCAGGTGAAAACGAAATGGCAGGTGAAAACGAAATGGCAGTTGAAAACGAAATGGCAGGTGAAAACGAAATGGCAGGTGAAAACGAAATGGCAGGTGAAAACGAAATGGATATAATTAAATATAAAAAGTTAGAACAAATAATAACCATAATTGAAAATTTTATAGAAAATCAATGTGTAATAAATATAAATAACAATAGTTTAGTAGATGAATTAATAACAAATAAAATATTATCATTTAAAAATGAATTAAAAATTTTAGATACTGAAAAAGATAAAGAAAATAAAATTATTGATCGTGATTGTGATCGTGATCATGATCGCGATGGTGATACGATAATGCGCAGTTCTGTATCATCAAGAACACCACCAACACGAGCAGCATCACCAACGAGTGACGAAAAAAAACGAAGAAAAAAAAAAAAAAAAGAGGGGAAAATCAACAAATGGCGGCAAGGTTCTCACATTTAAATTTTGAGTACATAATTTTATTTTTTTTATAATTTTAAAAAACTTTTATAATTTCTACTTTTTTTTTAATTATGTACTCTTTTTTTTCTTAATAATGTATTTATGAAAATAAGTTATTTATGATTGACATGATACCATTATAGTCTTCATTATGATAGTTATTACATGATACATGATAAATTAAAAAAATTAAAAAATTTAAGTAAAAAAACTAAATTACTTTTTTGACATATATTGATTTCTCTGCATTATCCGCGAAATTAAACATCGGGTATTGATTTATAGTTTTTTGAGTTCTATCATTAACATTATTTATTTTTTCAATAGTAATATAATCTGTAATATTTCCACCTGTAAATTCTTCTTCTAGTTTTTTATTAAATAAAAATGTGGGGTTTCTAAAAGAACTTTCTTCGAACAATTTATCTATTTTTGCCCCATCTCTGTATATACTTATTTTATCTTTTAAGTCACTAACCTCACGTAATCTTGTACATGCCTCTTTATACTCACTATTTACATTAGATGTATCACAATTATCTTCTAATAATATTATGTTTGAATTTAATTCATTTGCCCTGTTATAAAATCCAGTCCAATAATTAATATTAAAAAAATCATTAGTAGTTGTGTTTAAATAATTATTTTTTAAATTTTGAAGACTTGTTGCATCATTATTATTTATTTTTACACCAGAAAGACATTCGTCATTAAACTTTTTGACATTGTTATTCATATGTGATATACTTGAATTATTACTATAACTAGCTGGATAAACCTTACCTTTATACATTAAATCATTTTTAATATTAATTAGTTTATTATTTTTTGTACAACTTAAATCAAAATTAACTGAAATAATATTAGTATTATTATTTTTAATTAAATACAAACATTCAAATCTATAAAATCCTGATTGATCAATATTAAAATTATTATTTGAACTTATTAATATTTCGCTTTCTGTATTTGGTCCGGTTATTTTAAATATTTTCATATTATAATATTCTTCAAAATGGCTTGTAGATGATAAAATAAATGACAAATTATTATAGTTCCCACTTTCAAAAAATATAAAACCCATTATTACACCACCTTCTATATTTTTCGGTTCTACATTAATATGTTGCTGATTTACCCCCTTTTCATCATATAGTTTTTTTTTATATTCGCTTTTAAGAGATTCTTTTAATTCATTAGCTTTTGTAATTACATCACTTGTTAATACATTATTGTAAACTTTATTAGCATTATCAATTTTATCAATTGATTTACCATATGCACCATATGCAACCAAATAAATATCTCCTCTGTACGATGAATATTTTGTATTTATACCAGGTGCTGTTTGTATTCCTGATGAAACTGTTTGTGAACTACTTGAATAATGCCAGTCATTACCCCATAAACTCCACAAAGTATTAGGTGGTCGTTGATTTCTCCACGAGTCTCCTTTACCACTATTTAAGTTGCCATTATAAGTTGCTAAAATTTGTGTATCATTATCACTATCTCGATTAATACCCCATACACATATCTTATCAGGAATTATTGTTGATCCAAATGGATTTGTAGAACTTCGATTAGACCATGTACCAGAATAACCATTTGGACCTGCTGTAAAATTAGTTACTTTTGGATAACTAAAAATACCATCGTTACGATGTATAGCATTATTTCTCGCATAGGTATCTAATCTGTTTAGTATTTCATACATAGTCTCATTACCACTACTTTCAACTAAATCATAAATTACAAAGTTATTATTATGTGTTATATCATCTAAATTACCAGCGGTACCATCTATTAATGCTAATTTAGTTATATTTTTCATTTTGAAAAACCCTTCATAAAATCCTTCTGATTGACCAATTGAATTTTTACCAGAGGCAGAACTTATAGACATATTTTTAAAGTTTGAATTACCTAGATAACTATTCCATGCGGAACCCATACTATTAGAATTTTTTTTTGCCCCTGATGTTTTTAATAATATATCCCATCCATCCACACCATAATATTGGCTATTTCCTACGCTAAATCCTAAATAAGTTATATTAGTAATATCATATGAACTTCTTTTACCTAATCCATTTTTTACACTTCCACCACTATTAAACCAATTACCTCTTGCGTGACTAAAACTGCCATTTCCTGGCAAATCTAACTCATAAAGAAGAATCCACCCGTTTGTATTATTATACCCCCATATATGTCCATATTTCACATTGTGACCACCTTTACCACCTGAAGCTGCTCTTTCTCCCCCAAAATATCCATATGTATTTCTATACCCGTCATAATCATAATTATTAGCAATGTCAAAATTAAAAACAGCCCAATCCAGATAATCTGCACTTCCATCTCCATTAATTATACGTACTCTGTTATATTTAGTAAAATAGTTTATATTTGCTATTGGACTCGCTTCATATTTTATATCTCCTGAAAATGAATTTCTCCATTTTGAATTATTTGTATTATATGAATTTCCATTTATTCCGAAATTTTTAATAAAATTCAAACATGTTTTGGGACCACCTGGTATTTTTATATATGAGAAGGCAAGCGGATTAACACTTTGAATCTCTTTATAATCTGAAATATCAGAACCTAAATACATATTTTTATCCAAAGAATATATTCCATATCCTTGTTGAAAACCTAATATATTTTTATTTATGGTTGTTCTCGGTTTTAAAGACGCAAGTTTTTTTTCTTCATTTATAAGAGAATCTGACAATGATAAATTTGATATTTTATTAATGATATCATTAGCTATTTGATTAAAATTTCTTCCAATTCCATATGTATTCATTTCTTCATTTGATTTATTTATCTTATTAGTATATTTAGATGATAATTCATTTAATTTACCAATCTCTATATCAATATCAGAATTATATTCATTTTTTATTCTTTGCTCTTCATTTGTAAGAATATTAATTATTTCTGTTATATTTATAATACCTGTTAATGGAAATAAATTTTGTTCTCTTACATGATTTGGAACTACAATACTAACTCCCTCATGTATTAATGGTGATGTTAATTCATTATCATCAACTTTAATATAAGTTTTATTCATGTTAAAGTTTGAAGTTATAAAAGACTTAATTATTCCAGATTCTTCATTGCCACATAAATAGTCATTACTGGTATCAGTATCATACTTAAATTTATATACTATAACATTTTCTGATATAACACCCTTTCCCTTAGTTGCTTCAAAAGTTCCATTACTATTATTATATGATATAGTTATGGATTTGCTATTGGCAAACACGTCTAAATCAATATCATATATGTTAAATGATTTCATATCTGCATTAATAGTTGCTCTTTGAACATTTGTAATTTCATTATTGCTATTTAAAACAAACTTATAATAAATGTCGGTATTATTTAGACCTTTTGGTGGAACATATTTTTTGGAACATATACTATTTATTATATTTTTATAATTTTGATTATTATCATTACTATTATTATTAAAATTCATAGATATGTATCTTCCAGAATTATAAGTATTACCATCATCATTACTTACCTTATTTAAATTTATCATATCATTGTTTCCATGATCATATTTAACTACATCGTTTTGTTGATAAATAAATCTACTATTTCCATCGTCTTCCCTGAAACATGAAGAGTATGTTTCTGGATTTATTTCTCCTATACTGGTATGACTCTGGTTATATATTTTTTTTGGATAATAACTGCCATCACTAAATGAAATTTCTTTCCAATTATCACCAAAAGTATATTTACATGTTTTATTGTTGTTGCTAGTAGCATCACATTTATTAATTTCTTCGTCATTAGTTCCACCGTCGTTACCAACAAAATATATTTGACAAGGTCTTGTTATAATCTCTGAGTTTTCAATTAGTGTTTTATCAGTACTTTCATAGTTACCATCATGGCTTGCTCCATAATCATAGTTAGCCAGCTCTGCATCATTTTGATTAGTGTATTTTTCAAATGTTTTAATATTATTATAAAGACAATATATATAATATATTATAACCATTGATAAAATAAATAATAATAAAATAATAATAATATTATTTATTTCCATGGATTCTAGAATACATGTATTATTCATGTCTTTATTTAATCCTATTCTATTATATTTTAGTATTTATTTTTATAAGAATTAAAAAAAAACGCAATAGTTATAGTATATATTAAATTTTTAATCTCTTCATAAATAGTTACTATATTCAAGGAATTTACTCTTTAATTTCCAGATGTTTCTCTCGTATATAGATTTTATTTTTGAATTCTCATCTCTATTTATATTTATAATCATTTTTTAACTATTAAAAAAGAGTACTTAATTCATTATAATTTATGGGTTATTAGCCTTTTTAAAAAGGTAAAAATAAAAACAAATTAAGTACTCCTTGTGTTGAAATGTGGTATCTTTTTTGGGTATGGTGTTGTTATTTTTATTATAGAAATTTTAGTTATTCTAAAAATATTGAGAATTTGTCACCAGTATTAACCTGTGTAATATTTATATCATTAGTAGTAAAATATGTTATCTCTTCGGGTGTAGGCTGTGGACTAGTAGTATGTCCAAGAGCTAATTGTCCATAATCATTAATACCACAACTATAAACTTTACCATCACTTGCTAAAAATATTGTGTTATGAGTACTACATTTTATTTGTGTAATAATTATTTTATCAGAATCGGGGCCTCTACCACCATCATCTACTGCGATACCTGCTTCAAAATATTTAATTAATTCTGGTGTATCCTTATTTGTGCCACTACCACTATTTCCAAGACCTAATTGTCCATTTTCATTAAGACCACAACTATAAACACTTCCATTACTTGCTAAAAACATTGTGTGGTTTCTACCACATACTACATGTGTAATATTAATAAAATTATTATTAAAATAATTAATATTAGTTAGTGTATGATATACACTACCACTATTCGTCCCAATACCTAATTGTCCATTATAATCTCTACCACAACAATAAACTCTACGGTCACTTGCTAAAATCATAGTATATTTACTATTACTGCCGCATGCTACTTTTGTAAATTCAAAACCATTAAAAAATATATTATATTGTGGGTACTGTTGTGGTGAATATAAATTTCCAAGACCAAGCGCTCCTTTAGTATTAATACCACAAACATAAACTTTACCATCACTTGCTAAAAATGTTGCATTGTGACTTGCAACATTTTTTGGTAATTGTGTAATTTTAATACCATAATTAGTAAAATATGTAATCTCTTCTGGCGTTTCCCTATCTGTGTCAGAACCACTATTTCCAAGACCTAATGTTCCATTATAATTCCAACCACAACTATAAACTTTACCATCACTTGCTAAAAAATACGAGCAATTATAAGTACAATTTACCTGTATAATATTTATTTTTTCAGAACTGGGGCCTCTACCACCATTTGCTACTGGTTCATTAGCTTCAAAATATTTAATTAATGTTGGTTTATCCCTATTAGATTTATCTCCAAGACCTAATGGTCCTTTCGGATTTTCACCACAACTATAAACTTTACCATCACTTGTTAAAAATAATGCGTGGTTATGACCA
>Ga0255766_10004562_pt1 | contig 11716 bp, 8 predicted proteins | sample 071ome_23_FD_179966 | JGI IMG/M metagenome (GOLD analysis project Ga0255766, IMG submission 179966) | Coastal salt marsh microbial communities from the Groves Creek Marsh, Skidaway Island, Georgia - 071403BT metaG (version 2) | ecosystem: Environmental > Aquatic > Marine > Intertidal zone > Salt... | reverse complement strand
AAAATATCTTCATTTGACATTTTATTTAACCAGTTAGGGCTATTATAAAATCCACGTCTTTCTAATTCTATTGACAAATCAGTAAATGCATGCATATTATTTTGCCAATTATATCCAATTTCTCTACGAGATATTTTATTATATTCTATGAATTTATAGATTTTCCATATTATATCACTAGATATCTTTTCTCTTGTATATGGATTATAAGGTTCCTTGTCTTCATCTTTACAATTACTTATAAAATGTTCTAATTCTATAACATCAAATCCATAAGTTCCATTACTATCTTTAATTATAAATAATCTATTATCCGGTATATCTTCAATATTTTCACATGAAAATAAATCTTCTGTATTTATAATATCTTTTTTATTAATATTACGTGATAATAAATAATATTTGTATTTATCTTGAAATTGTATTAATTTTTGTGTACTATTTATTTTATATGTTTTAGAATTTAAATAATGTAAATAATTGAATAAATCATTTTTATTAAATTTTTTTCCATCTAAATACTTTTTAGATATTAGTAATAATATTTTATAAGGTATATTTTTAAGCAATTCAATAAATAAATAACCAGGTTTTTCTTCTTTATATTCAATATTATTTATATTATCAGTAATATATTTATACAAATTAAAAATATCATTCATTGATATATAAATTTTATTTCCGAATATTTTATAAAATATTTTATAAATTAATTCATTATTATTATTATGATATTTACAAAATGCAGAATTATATTTAGAATACTTTTTACAAGATTTAAATGTTTTTTTATTCCTACAAATACATTTCATAGTTTCTTCCATATAATTATTATTTAAAATAATATATTTTTTTATTTATATATTAGCTGGATATAATAAGCCAGCATTAACATAACTATTATAATCATATAATTTACCATCCATCATAACATATTTCACACCTTCTTTGCTAACAACATTGCCTTTATTTTTTTGTATTTTTTGATATTTTTGGTGTTGTTGTATTTTATTATCACTGGAAATATTATTTGTATATGCTAACTTATTATAATCGACATTTATAGGCCAATTATAGCATTTATAACCATTTTCCAAGGGTTTATTTTTTTCCGAGTGTGTAACACAATCAATAGATGACGATTTCAACATATTCAAAAATGAATTAATTAGTTTCTCTTTTTTTTGTGCTAAGTGTAATATATGTTCATCAGTTGTTAATTCATTATCTTTCTTTCTTAATGTAGGATTATTGGCTAATTGTTCTTTTGTCAATTTCATTATATACATAAATATTTCTACATTTTGATCTTGCTTTGGTAATGAAACATGACTGCATGTTCTTACTGCGCGACCAATGACTTGATTTATTCTAACGGAGTTCCAAAAATATTCTGTTACCAATACACGACGAACATTTTTAAGAGAAATACCTTCTGCACCTGATTGTGTAATCATCATAGTTTTAACTAATTTCCCATATCTCTGGTCAATGCTATCTATATTTTCAATTTGCATTCTGATATTATCCGGTAATAGCGAGAAATCACCATTAAATAAATTCATAAGTATATTTGTTTTTGTTCTATCTGCATTAAAAACAACATAGCGTTTTCCGTCGTATTTTTCATCAAAAACATCAATGTCTTCTAATATATATCCAAAATCTTCATTTTTTGTTACATTTATTTCAACGTATCCATTTCTATTCATTATTTCTTTTAAAACACCTAAACCTTCAACCATACGAAATTGTGAATAAACTAATACTGTACCTGGGGATTCATTCATATCTTTTAACATTTCAGCAAATTTTGGACTATAAAATTTTTTTAAATTATCTATTTCAATAGCATCGCTTTTTTCTAATTTACTCATAGCGTCTTCAAGTTGTTTTTCATATTGTGCTGCTACTGCTTTATTAATATCTTTTTTATCTACATCTACATCATCATCATCATCATCATTTTTAGCTAGCTCTTTTTTCATAACCATACGTATATCTTGTGGAAAAGCTCTTTTAATATTGTCTGGAAATACGAAATTGCATACCATTCTACTAAAAGCTCTATATACTGAATTAACGTCAGTATTCCCCTTATTACCAAAACGTTTTTTTCTATCATCCATTTCCATTTCCTTGCGTCTCACATCAACATATTTACTTAACTGATGTCCAGTCATATTTAAATATTTAAAATTCATTGGTAACATTCTAGGAAAGAATTCTGAACCAGTTGTTTTATAATAACTTAATATACCTAAGACACGTCGCTTAAATAAATCCTCATTTTTTATTTTGATATTTTCAGGATCTGTATCATCAACAAATAATTTATTGAACTCATCAGCAATGTTTGGAAGAGCATAGTAATTTTGCACTTTACTTTTAATAGAAACTTTTATATCAGTTTTATTTATAGATTTTATAATATCGTCAATAATACTTTTCTCAGATTTATCCCATTTATCTTTTTTGATAGCAGAGTAATCTGTTGTTTTACGCAAAAAATCTTGTGTTAATAATACAACACTAATACTTTCTTTATCTATATGTATTTCATCAACATATTTATAGAGATTATTATCGCTTAATGTTTTTACTATTGCCGCTTTATTAGGTGGTTTAGAAGCTTTTAACAGAGGTAATTCATAAGATGTCATTGGACCTCGTATTAAATTAATTAATGTTGCAATTTCATAAGGTTGATTTATAATTGGTGTTCCTGATAATAATACCATTTTAATATTTTTTGCTGTCATCATATGATTGTAAATTGCACGCGCTAATCTCGAACCATTAACAATTCTACTAATAAAATTGTGTATTTCATCAATTATTACAAAGGTATCATCAAATGGAGATTTTCCCAAATCTTTTATCATTTTTGCTGTTAGCCCATTATAATTAATAAAAGTATATCGATTTCTTATAATATGTCCAATCATTGCATCAACATTATCTTTATATTTGCTTGGTATTTTTGAGTATTTAGTTTTATCTACTATTATTTCTGCACCAGCTATATCATCATCGTATAATGGTACCCATACATGCCCATCTTTTTTAACCATTTTATCATTTATAGCATATTTTGCCAAAGCCTTCATCATTTCTTTGTTAGATTTTTCTACTTTTATCATAGTCCATGATTTCTTTAAATTTAATCCTGTTGTTGATATTTTCATTAATTCGTTTTCATAATTTTGAGATAAGGATGCTGGTGTCATTATAATTACTTTTTTTTTATTAATATAGCCTTCGGCAGCTGCAATAGATGCAGCAGATTTACCTGAGCCTAATTCATGATATAACAATATACCTCTATAAGGACTATCAAATTGCATATAATCTTTTACTATGCGTTGTTGTGGGAATAAAGATAATGTTTTAATATCAATATCACAACTATCACCAGAACATTTACATGATTTATCTTTAATATCTTTAATCTTATCATTATATTTTGATGGATGAAATGTATTATATATATATTTATTAAATCCTATGCGATTAGGTAGTATCCAATCACTTGGCTTTACTTCTATATCCATGCCTTTCTAATATATAATAACTTAAATTTAAATAAGCAAAAAAATAATATAATATATTATATAGTGTAATGATTAATATTGAGAAATTGTTAGATAAATGCGAATGTATGACTTTATTATGTACAAGAACTGCTACATATTGGAGTTATGTTAAAATGGGATTTAATATACCATTGGTATTTACAAGTTCTGCAATGTGTATTATAAATAGTATTAGTACTGATGCTAATGATATTAAAATTCCAAATATTATTGTTAATGCTGTAAGTGTTCTTATTATGTCTCTTTCAAATAGCATAAAAGCTAGTGAAAAATTTGAAATATTTAAAAAATTATCACAACAATTTATGTTATTATCACAAGAACTCGAAGCTATTGAAACTGATGATGAAAATATAAAAGAAAAAATTAATATTATTAATTTAAAATATGAAAATTTAATAATGGATTGTGCTTTTGAAGATATACCACAAAAAAATAAAACAAATGTTGCTAAATTATTTGGAGATGCTAATAGATATCTACCAATACAATTAAATGGTACTTCCGGCAATAATATTATGAAAAGACAACCAGTGTTGTTATCACAGAAAGATGTATCACTTGTTACTGTTGGTGATTCAAATAAAGAAAAAATAAAACATGACAATTTAGATTTAGAAGCAAATATAATAGCATAATTAACTATATAAAAACCCCATATCTTCATACATCATACTTTCATCATCTGTATCTTCATCAATTGCTGATAATTGTTTTTCATTTTTTTCCTCATTGTCATATATATTATTAATATCATATATATTATCTTCAATATTCATTAAATCATTTTTAATACCTGCCTTTTTTAAATTACTAATAAGTTGATTTTCCTCTACTGTTTTATCATTTAATATGCTAAGCTTTTTTTCTTTGTTTTCTTCACGTTTCTTATTTAAAAATTCAATATTTTCTTCCATAGTTGGAAAGGTAGATACATCAAAAGTATTTAGCATATATTTCATAATATTTTTAGCATTTAATTCTACAAATTCTTTTGGTAAATCTACTTCTGAACGTATTTTCCCATTTTCTACGCTTTCTGGACTAAATGGTAAACATAATGCTCTGCTTAATATATACAAGTTAATTCTATTTATATCAACAATAACATCATCATTTAATACTTTATTTAATTTATAAATATCTTTTATAATATCTTTAATATATTTAATAGATTTATCAACAATCAAATTGATATTATCATCTTCGTATTCTTTTTTATATTGAAATAATATTTTACATATATTCAATAATATTTGTTTTATATTGATATGTTTAGACATAAAGTTATTAACTAAATCTTTATTGCTAATTCTAGCTGTTTTTGCCATTATATTAATATTATTTTCAATTAGTTTATTAATATTTTTAGCATTATTTTTTAATTCATCTATGATATTGTTAGGCAATAAAGGATTTTTATCGTACATTGTTTCAAGCCAGTCAAAAACCATGTTTTCATCATCATTAATACCATAAATGTAATCTTCAATATCTATTTTATTTATATTATTATCTTTCATTATTTCATCTTTGATATTATCAAGATTTGGAACATATCTTAAATCTCTTGCTTTATTTGTAACTCTATTGGTAGAATAAAATTTCTTGATTGCTATTAAATCTTTTCTACCTGCTTTTACTAAATCCGCATCATTGTCAAATGAATCATCTATTTTTTTCAAACAGCAACCAACTAAATATTTATGTATTTTTTTATAATTTACACCAGGCATATATAAGAGTGCATTTACAAAGTCCTTTTCTAGTCTTTCTTTATTACCTTCTTTATAACTTTTTAAGAGTTTTGCTTGTTCTTTTAAACCACGTTCTACCTTCTTTTTTTCAGCATATATCTCATGTTTCTTTTTTAATTCATCAATTATACTACTATATTTTTCTGTAATAGTTTTTATAACATTATCATATATATTATCTAAATCAATACCATACTCATTATCATCTTTAAAGCTTTCTATTACACATTCAATTAAATATGGTAACACGCCATTTTTAGCATTGTTTATAGGTGCACCATATAAATACCATTTATCTAAAAAAGAATTATTTAAATAGTTATCATCGATTAATATAGTATTATCTAGGATTTTCTCTTGAACATTTAAAATCCATGATGTTATTGATAATGTAAACATATTATTAAGAGTTTCTATATATTCTTCATTTACGGAGTATATTATTTTGGTAATATTAGGATCTTGATCTTTTACTATACCTTCCATTATCATTTTAGGTTTTATTTTAATAAAATCTATTATTGCATTATGATCAATATCTAATAGTGCTTCTTTGAAAGCTTTATTATATCTATCGTATTTAGTTGGAACACTTTTATAGTATTTAAAAAGCTCATTGCATAGTAATTCATAATCTATTTCTAAATAAGACAAGGAACTGATATTATTTAGAATATTTAATATTATACGTAAATATTCTATAAATCCTTCTTCGTTTTTATAAGTGATGTTTTTAAGATATTTATCAATATTATTTAATTTATTATTTTTATAAATATTTTCATATTGTTCAGCAGCAATATTATCCATATCTTCAAGATCTAGATTTTCTTGAATAAATTCATCATCTATACCATATTCGTAATTATTCCTATCAGCACCTTCTTTTATTTCTTTGGCTTCGCGATATGATAATAAATACTTTTTACCATCTGTATCATAATCAAAAATATGATCTCTTGAATATTCTATCAATACTTTCATATATTCATGTTCATCAATGATATTCTCAGTATTTTCATGTGTATTTATAATATTGTTAATTGTATTAATACTATCATTAATGTTAATATTTTTTAGAGAAGCTCTAATATTTTTTAGTATATCATCTGGATTAGCATCATTAAAATGTATCGAGTTAATTATATCATATATATTAAGAGTTTTAATATCAACAAGTTCTTCTTCTATAATATTATTAATACGATAATCTTCAAGAGAATCTTTTAAATTAGTTAAAAAATTAATTGTTTTATCATTTAATTTAACTAATTTAATTGATGATGATAGTTTATCAAAGAATGTTAGTTTTTTATTTATGATATCACTTTTCTTTATTTTATATGCTCTATTAACATTCTTGCGCTCTTTTTCATAATCTGTTAATGATTTCATATGTTCACATAAAACTTCAAAATCTTTATCATTTATAAAATCTAATGAATGTCCGAATCTTTTAAATATATTATCAATGTTACTATAATCAAGTGCAAAACAATCTTTAAGATATTCAATAATATCTTCGATTTTAGGTTTTACAGATTTTACTAATTCAGAAACACTATTAAAACCTTCTGCATTAACTAGATTAATATTGGTAGCATTTTTCAAATGTGAAACAATTTTAGTATAAACATAATCATTAACAGTGCATGTAGGTATTTTGTAGTATGCAGATAATAGTGGTAAATTTACGTCGTCAATTGGAAAAACAGGGTAATATACTGGGTATTCTTTATTTTCTGGTCCTATCATTGCTTTAATAAGTGACGATGGCTTAAATTTTAATTTTTTAGATGTATGATCATAAGTAATAGCAAAAAAATATTTATTTTTGGCATTATCATGTTTAACATTATTAAGTTTAATTAATTTATTGAAATAATTTGCATCTTCTTGGATATCATCCAATTCTAATTCATTGTTTTTTTTAGTTGCTTCTGATGAAAATATATAATTAGAATAATCAGTAATATTACCATTTTCTGATTTTTTGTGTTCTAATATATCATAAAATAATTGAGTAATTGATTCTGAACGTTTTCTATTTTGAAACATTTCATGTAAATTTTCATATATATCATTCCGTGATAAAGCAATAAAAAAAGGGTTTTCTTTTATAATTTCATCTAAACTTAATATTTCTAAATATTCTATATCATCTAATTCTTCATCTTTAATAGTAAATATATTATTTTCTATTTCAACTGACATTTATAAGATATAGCTTTCTCTTTTAATACAAAGATATATTTTATAATACATTATTTTCAATTGAGAATTTATTCCAATTAATTTTGATATTAGATAATGTATCTATAATATCTTTACAATTTGCTTCAAAGAATGATGTAACAATTTTTTCATCTGTGACATCTTCAAGAGTAATCCTGACTATCATTAATTGTTTTAATGGATGTGGGCAAATATATCCTACATATACACAATTTGTATCATTAAATTTGTTTTTTTCACGAATATATTTATTGTGTATAAATGATTGTATTATATTACCAATAGTATCATCTTCATTTTCTATAATAAACTCATAACAACCTTCAATATCTTGAAATTTTTGTAAATTAATTTTATTAGATGCATCTAAATTTATTAGTTCATGTCTAATAGTATTTAGCTTTTCAATCATTATATCTAGTGATTTTGGTATCAAATATTTGGGTCCAATATTTATATTGATATATTCAATATCAAATCTGAATTTATTAGGATCACCATATTTATTTTTATAATAACATCTTTCCTTATCTAAAACATTATCATGCTTAGATGCTTCCGTTGGCTCTTGTATATATGTAAAGTTAGATAGTGAAACTGGATTAAATGAAGCATTATCACGAGCAGTACGTTTTACAACATTAGCTGTAAAGTGTAAATGTTCTCCATGACGCAATCTTGTAATTAAAATATTATCATTAGATACTTTATTAGGTGAAAATAACTCTTTTAATTTTTTTTCTGATAAATTCTCACCATTCATTGTAGCTTTTATATTATTTGTTTTTACATTTAATATTTTACCTGTATCATTTTTAACATTTAGTTCTAATTTTAAACTGTTATCTTCATACAATTCAATTTCTTCTTCGGTTAAACATATAGGAATTAGTCCTATTCGATGAATAATAAATTCATTGTGTAATGCACCAGTATTAGTAATTATATTTACTGTTGGTTCATCTTTATCTAACTTTTCTCCAATTACACCGGGTATTGGTATATCTGTTAGAATAGTACGTCGCAAACCATTTACTATTGCTAAATCAATATTATTTATTTCAAAACTATGATTATTTGTAGGATCTTTAATATCAAATGTGTAATTTTCAAACATATCGTCCTTACTTATATATTAATAAAAATCTATATCTTATATATCAATTTTTAAAAAAATTAGTGTTGTTTAATTTTATCTATAATACTTTTTAAATTATTTAGTGTAGCTATTTTTGCATTATTTTTAATAGAAAGCAATTTATTTAATTTTTTATTTTTTAATTTAATATTTTTTTTTTCTATAATATTATTGATATGTTCTTGTAATTTTTTTATATCTTTATGTAAATTATTAGCACTTTTTAAAGTATCTTTAAAATCTATCTGATATAAAGATAAATATTCTAATTTATTATTTTTAATACATTTTTGTTGTTTTTTAATATTTTTTAATAGATCCTTTTCAATTTTACATAGTTTTTTTATCATTTGTTTTAATAATTTGATATTTTTATTAAGTGTTATTTTACCTTTACCACCTACTTGTAAATGTTGCATTATATTTTTAATTTTTAAATTGAGTTCATTTTGAACTTCTCTTCTAATATTATTTAGTTTATTTTGTGCATTAAGTTTATCAAATTGCTTACTTAATACAGAATAACCTCCCATTTGGCAATATGTCGAGTGATTATTTATTAATTCTTGTTGTTTAGATTTAATATCGTCATAAAAATCTTTAAGATAATATGTTGAATTTGAATTCATCAATCTATTATAAAAAAAGAATTTAATTAATTAGATTTATTTACAATATTATATATAACTAATATTATTATTAATATCATTGGTAATGTTGATAATATTGTTACAATCCAACTCCACATATTACATTCACCAACTGTTAAACAAGTTATATTATAAGCTGTTATTAATATAACTAAGATATATAATAAATATGCTAACATATATAAACCAATGCCTTCTATATAAATATTTAATATTAAGGCAATTATAGTAGATATTATACTAATTATGATATAAACCCAACCTTGTGTCGAAAAGTAGTTCATTCTAATATAATAAGATATTTTATGAAATAAGACTATTCATAATTGCGAAACACATTGAAGTCCTTGAATTCATTTCATTAATAGGATTGGAAGCAAAGAATTGAATTAGTGTTTTAATATTTTTAATATCATTGCATTGACATAAATAATAATATACATTTGCAGTTGTAATCATCTTTTCTTTGTAGGTTGTAACTTGGAGGTTCCTAAGTTGAGCAAGATGATATTGAATAATAGGAGGAAATTGCTTATCCAAATCCTTATTCATTTTATACCTGCCGTATTTTGGGAAATATGTTGTTGTTGAAACATAGTAGTTATAGAGACTATCTTTAATAGTAGAGATTAGCGTATGAATTAGATATGTTGGGTCAATATGTCTTCCATTATTATCAATTGGAAGAACGATATTTGGTATATAATTATTAATATAATCCTTAATCGTGTAATCTTGTTTATTTTTCATATAAACACTTAAAATATTCATCCAGATGTTTGGATGACATGGATCAGTTTCTTCGCGATAATTAATAATATCAGTTGATACTTTATAGAGTTTAACTGAATTATCTTCTTGTTTCTTTTTAATAATTAGACCATAACTATATGGGTTACTATTAATATATCCTAGAGCTTCTGTTACATTTGTAAACTCTTTTGGATAATTAATACCAATATCTACATAGGCTTGAAGTCGTGTTGTATGAATATCTTCTTCTACAAGTGTATTTCTATTTTTAGTATTAACATGAACAAGTTCTTTATAGTTTTCACCTAGAATATTTGTGTAATCAATTATATGAATATTTTCATGATGAATAATAATAAACTCATAAGCCATTTCTGGATTCAATGAAGCAACAAATTTATTTCTTAGAATTTTTGATACATCGTTTGGTGCAAGTGATAGCTCTTGGTCGGTGAGTTGTTTTACATAATATTTATACAATATTTCATCAAACATATATCCGTGTGTTTTTGTTGGATGCGAAAATTTAGAACTATTAGCATCCGGACAACTTGATGTTCCAAAATACCACTCTCCATTATGATTATAAACAGTTATCATAGTGCCATCATATGCTTCATAACATTTATCTTGTTCGCTATAAATATTTGTCATATATGTAGTAGTATCCACGCGTACCGGAATAGAATTAGCGTATGTTACTACTACATTATTATTAAATGATAAAGTAAAATCAAGTACAATACTACGACATTGTTCATATAGCTCACGATATTCATATACTTCTCCCATTTTATAATTATTATGTAGCAACACAATATCAGAGCGGTTTTTAAATTTCTTTACCTTAATATTTGGCCAAAGATGATATTTTTTCAAAATCATAATAAGACAATTGGCATATGTTTTATTATCATCATTAATACTATTGTAAATATCATAAGTCTCGGAAATAATTTCATTGACATGTTTGGGGAAACTAGTTGCTTGTAGAGAAGAATTCATAATAGTAATTACTAATAAGCTTATAAGTCTTATATCAATTTTTATTTATCTACCTTATTTTTGCAATATTTATCAAACCAAAGTTGTCCCACGATTTTCGAAGCTTCATCAGTAGTCATTTGATTTTGTATTATACCTTCGCGCATTTTTAAAAAGTATTCTAAGCTTTGATATTCAAAGCCTTCTTCTTTTGTTACCATTTGATATAACATAGGATATCTTTTTTCAAAGAATTCAACTCTATTAATATTATCTTTTAAACTAGTAATAATATCTTTAAACTCCATTTTATTTCTTTTTTCTTCAATATAAAGCATTATATCTTGAACTACATTTCTTATTTCATTAGTTTCCATACCATCTTTTACAAAATCATGATCATCTTTTGTTTTTTGCTTTTTATCTTTTCTACCCATTTATATAATGTTTATATTATAATCTTCTTTATATACTTAGAAAAATGAGTACATAATTCTCTAAATCTCTTAAATTTTATAAATTTATTAAAAATAAAATAAAAAATAAATTATGTACTCAAAAATACTCTTTTTTTCTAATATATTAATATAAATAGAGATATCA
>Ga0255766_10004560_pt1 | contig 11719 bp, 9 predicted proteins | sample 071ome_23_FD_179966 | JGI IMG/M metagenome (GOLD analysis project Ga0255766, IMG submission 179966) | Coastal salt marsh microbial communities from the Groves Creek Marsh, Skidaway Island, Georgia - 071403BT metaG (version 2) | ecosystem: Environmental > Aquatic > Marine > Intertidal zone > Salt... | reverse complement strand
TGGTGGGTCTGGGTGGACTCGAACCACCGACCTCACCCTTATCAGGGGTGCGCTCTAACCAAGCTGAGCTACAGACCCGTATTAAACGGAATCGCATTTTAACGTTTATCTATTAAAGATTAAAGAGAAAATAGCAGCTTATTTTTATTGGCTTGTTTGAGACTTATATAAGCTGTAATAAATATAGATCCATGGAACAATTATTACATATTCAACAATACCCAATACTGCAACCTGAACTAAGCCGCTATCAAGTATAGATGAAAAAATACTAGCCAAAATTATGCTTAATAATGCAAAAGCAATTGTTAAACTAAATAAAGTTCCGCCGTGCTCATCGGTATTTTCCCAGGACAGTTTAAGAGACTCTAGAACACCTTTATTTTGAAGCATTATATATGCAGGGAAAAGCGCCAATCTTGCACCAACATAAATACCAGGAAGAATTAAAAGTAAAAGCCCAAAAAATACAACAATTGCACTTAGAATATAAGCTCCAAATAATGGAAAGAATTTCTTCAAGCCACTCCATAATGCATTTAAAGGCTCAATTGAAGAATTAGAAGATTTAGCATCAAAGGCAACATGCAAACCACCTAAAAAAGAAATACTTAATATCATTCCACAGAAACCCAATAAACCAATGGGGCCTGAATTAGAAGAAAAGAAATCAACTATATCATCTGGTTGGGTAACACTCTCAAGGGGCAAGATTAAGTATGCTGTTGCTACCTCTACAAAAAATACTGGAGCAGCAAGTACTGCAAAAAATTGCCAATTATTAAAATAAAAATTCCAAGCGCTTTTAAATTGATTCATGCGCTCATTGTAAAGTATTATTCTGAATATGAATAAAAATATATCCTTTTTAATACCAATAACTTTTCTAATACTCGGGTGTTCCAATGAGCCGAAAGAAATTAATTATCCAGAATCAAAAAAAATTGATTTTATTGAAACAATTCATGGATATGAGATAAGAGATGATTATAGATGGCTTGAAGATTTTACAAGTGATGAATCAAAAGCTTGGGTTGATGAGCAAAATCGATTTACTCAAAATTTTATTGGACAAAATAAATACAAGAGGTCAATTACAAAAAATTTAAATAAAACCTGGGAAACAGAATCCATTAGCATTCCATACCAAGTTGAGGGAAAAACCTTCTATTATTTCAATGATGGAACATGGCAACAAAGCAAGCTAATGATTAAAGATTGTGATGATTGCGACGCAAGAGTTTTGCTTGATCCAAATACTTTATCAGATGATGGGACTGTTTCATTGGGTGGCACTAGCGTTAGTAATGATGCCTCAAAGCTTGCATATTCTATTTCTGATGGAGGTTCAGATTGGCGAGTATGGAAAGTATTAGATATTAGCTCTGGTAAAAATCTTGAAGATAGAATCGAATGGGCTAAATTTTCAGGTGCTACATGGGAAACAGACGATTCTGGTTTCTATTATCAAAAATATGATGAACCATCGGATGAAGCACTTAAAGATATTAATACAGCGCCAAAATTAATGTTTCACAAACTAGGTACTTCTCAATCTGAAGACGTGATTATTTATGAAAATCCAGATAAGCCTCGATGGGGTTGGGGAATAAGTGTTGTAAAAGATTCAGAAATAAAATTCTTATCTATTTCAAATGGAACCGATGAAAGAAACAGACTTTATGTTCAACTAAATAAAGATGGATCATTTATTCCTCTCATAGATGAACTCATAGGCGCTTATCAGTATTTGGATAGTAAAGAAGATATTCATTGGTTTTATTCAACTGAAAATGCAAAAAATGGCAAAGTTGTTTCGCTACAAATAAAAAATGGTTCTTTTGTTTGGAATGATGTAATTCCAGAAAAAGCACAATCAATTAGAGGTGTAAACTTTATTAATAATTCTATTGTTATTACATACCTTGTTGATACCTTTTCAGAAATAAATTTCTATACCCTTGAAGGATCATTTACTAATAAGCTATCCATTGATAGTAAAGGTACCATTGGAGGATTTGGTGGCGGTTTAGAAGATCATAAAACTTACTTTTCATTTACAAATTTTGTAACACCTAGAAGAATTTATGAAATTGATTTAAATGATATGTCTACAGAGATCTTCTGGGAGGAAAAACTTGATAGCTATCTTCCTGATGACTATGTAAGTGAGTTTAAATTTTTTAAATCAAAAGACGGGACTATGGTTCCTTTACATATAAGTTACAAAAAATCTCTCAGTATAGGGAAAGATACTCCACTTCTTTTATATGGTTATGGAGGCTTTAATATTTCAATATTGCCAGGTTTTAGTAAGAGATATCTTGCATGGATGAATCAAGGCGGCGTGGTAGCAGTTGCGAATCTTAGGGGTGGCGGTGAATACGGAGACTCTTGGCATGAAGCTGGGATGTTATTTAATAAACAGAACGTATTTGATGATTTTGCTTATGCTGCAAAATTCCTTCACCAACAAAATATTGGATCACCTGGTTCAACTGCCATTCAGGGCGGATCTAATGGAGGTCTATTAGTTGCGGCTACTATGCTACAAAATCCAGATCTTTTTAAAGTTGCTATACCTCAAGTTGGTGTATTAGATATGCTTAGGTTTCATAAATTTACAATAGGATGGGCATGGGAAAGTGATTATGGTTCGCCTGATGATAAAGCAGGTTTTGAAAACTTGCTTGCATATTCTCCTCTTCATAATATTGAAAAAGGAGCCTGCTATCCAACAACATTAATAACAACTGCTGAGAGAGATGATAGAGTTGTCCCATCACATTCTTTTAAATTTGCCGCTAAACTTCAGGAATATCAAGGATGTGAAAATCCTATATTGCTAAGAACCGAAGGCAGAGCTGGCCATGGTGCTGGTACACCTAAAAACAAACAGATTAATCAGATAGCTGAAATTTATGGATATGCCTTGTCGGTAATTAATGAAAAATAATTACTGAATCTCTAAAAGCTCTATCTCAAAAATTAAAATTGAATTGGAGGGAATGCCCGGCCTTCCCTCGTCTCCATAAGCCATAGCAGGATCAATAAAAACCTTCCATTTGTCTCCTCTCTTCATCAAAGAAATTGCCTTTTGACATCCCTCAATTAATCCAGACAATTGAACTGTTAAAGGTTCATTTGACTCTACAGAACTCCAGAAGACAGTACCATCAGTCAGAGTTCCGTGAAAATGAGCAGTAATAGTATCTGATAAGCTTGGAGAGGGAGAATTAATATCCCCACTCTCTAGGACTGCATATTGAAGACCAGGCTCAATAATATTAATTCCATCGTATGATTGATTTTCAATAAAAAACTTCATGTTTGAAATCTGTTGAACATTTGGACTATCTTGAATGCACCCAAATAGAACAAATAATATTGGTACTAAAAAGTATTTATTTCTCATAGGACTTTAATTTTTAAAAATTTCCTCTTGCCAACTTGGTAGATTGCTTCAGAACCTTTACTAATAGTGTGTTTTGGATCAGAAATTTTTTCAGAGTTTATTTTTACTCCACCTTGGTTAATTAAGCGCATTGCTTCAGATGTGCTTGATGTCATTTCAGTATTTTTTAATAAATTTGTTAATAAAATATCTGTTTGCTCAATCTCGAATTGAATTTCCTTAATCTCTTCAGGCAGGCTGCCTTTTTGAAATCTCTTTAAAAAAGATTCTTTACATTTATGGCCATCTCCTGATTTATGAAATCTATCAACAAGCTCTTCTGCAAGAATGAATTTGACGTCTCTTGGGTTCTTGCCATCCTCAACTTCTTGCTTTAAATCCGATATTTCTTTTTCAGATATAAAACTCAATAATTCAAACCATCTCCACATTAGATCATCAGATATAGACATAATTTTTCCAAACATCTCATCTGGGTCTTCATCAATAGCAATAAAGTTATTTAATGATTTTGACATTTTGTTAGTGCCATCTAGGCCTTCTAATATTGGAACAGTTAATACTACTTGAGGCTCTTGATCATAAGCTCTTTGCAGCTCTCTTCCGACTAAGAGGTTAAATTTCTGATCGGTTCCGCCACACTCAACGTCTGCTTCCAAAGCAACAGAATCATATCCCTGAACTAATGGGTATAAAAACTCATGTACAGCAATGCTTTGGTTAGCGTTATAACGTTTGTTAAAGTCATCTCTTTCAAGCATTCTTGCTACATTATATTTAGAAGCAAGCCCAATTAATCCAGCGGCTCCAAGTTTATTACACCATTCAGAATTAAAACGAACTTCTGTAAGGTCTTTTTTTAAAATTTTAAAAACTTGTTTTTCATAAGTTTTTGCATTTTTAGTTAACTCATCAAAGTCTAAAGTTGGTCTAGTCTTATTCTTTCCAGATGGATCACCAATTTGACCTGTAAAGTCACCAATCAAAAAGATAACTTTATGACCTAATTCTTGAAAATGTCTTAGTTTATTTAAAAGCACGGTATGACCTAAATGCAGGTCAGGTGCTGTTGGATCAAAGCCAGCTTTAATTACTAACTGCTTGCCAGAAGCTAGTTTCTTTTTTAAATCGGATTCTGTAAGAATCTCGTCAGTACCACGCTTAATGAGTGCCAGAGCTTTATCCATATGCCTATGATAGTATTTTTCATCAACGAATAGAATGAGTATGTTGCTACTTAGTGCTATAAGATTAAAATAATTAATATGGTATTGTCTAAAAATAAATTCCTGTCTGAGTCTGAATTAATTCCAAGTCTTATTGAAGATACTAGTTTCTTAGAAGATCAATCAATTTCTGAGAATGCAAAAAAAATAATTGATGCATGTAGGCTCAATAAAAAAGAAAGAACCAAGCTAGATGCTTTTCTGAGTGAATATGGTTTAGATAATAAAGAAGGTGTTGCTTTAATGTGCCTTGCTGAATCAATTCTAAGAATTCCTGATAGCTCAACTAGAGATTTAATAATTTCAGAAAAATTATCAGAAGGTAGATGGATAGATCATTTAAATAAGGCTGATAGCTTATTTGTTAATGCATCAACATGGGGCTTGTTGCTTGCTGGAAAGGTTGTAAAGACCCCAAAAGAATGGTCAAGAGATCCAAATCAATTTTTACGAGCATTGGTGTCTAAATCAGGTGAGTTTCCAATTAGAAATGCAGTAATTGCAGCAATGCACATCCTCAGCCAAGAATTTGTTATGGGAAGAGATTTCATTGATATCAATAAACTATCTAATATTGAAGACTCTGTATATTCATTTGATATGCTTGGCGAGGCTGCTAGAACACAAAAACAAGCTGATATGTATTTTTCATCCTATGAAAATGCTATCGAAGAGGTTGGCAAAATAAACCTTCTTAAAAATACAAATAATGGAGTATCAATAAAAATATCTGCCCTTTTTCCAAGTTATGAGATGAGGAAGTATGAAGATATAAAGTCTATTCTTGTACCAAAGTTAATCTCTCTTACTGAACTTGGAAAATCTAAGGATGTTGAAATTACTATTGATGCTGAGGAACAAGACAGACTTAGTATTAGTCTAGAAATAATAAAACTTATTGCTCAATCCAAAAATATTAGAGATTGGCAAGGCTTTGGAATCGCGCTTCAGGCTTATGGCAAAAGATCACTAGGTACAATAAATTGGTTAGAAGAACTATTAAATAAAAGAGCCCCGATGCATCTAAGGTTAGTAAAAGGTGCTTATTGGGACTATGAAATAAAACATGCCCAGGTCTCAGGCTATGAGAATTATTCAGTCTTTACCAAGAAATCTCTAACAGATTTATCTTATCTCTCATGCGCAAAAAGAATATTTGAGGTAAATTCAATATACCCTAAATTTGCGACTCATAACGCCCACACAATATCAGCAATAAACTACTTGGGTGGCGAAAAAAATTATGAGTTTCAGAGATTATATGGGATGGGAGAACTATTATATAAATGCTCTCAAGATGTTTTATCTCTCAACAAAACTACTTCTATTTATGCACCAATTGGTAAATATAAAGACCTTTTACCTTATTTGGTAAGAAGATTGCTAGAAAATGGAGCTAATAGTTCTTTTATTAATAGATTGCTTGACCCAGACACTGATTCATCATGGCTAGCTTCCGGGCCTCATGAAAAAATCAAAAATGAAAAGAAAGAAATTCCACTACCATGTAATATATTCATCAACAGAAAAAATTCACATGGAATAGACATCTCAGAAATGAATAATCTTGAAGAAATTAAAAACAAAATTAATGAATTTAAAAATAAAAAAATTGATGCTGTTTCAATATATAACAACAGAGTCGGGAGCAATAAGAATGTGAATTCATCTTTTTCAATTGCCGACGGTTCTGAGATCGGGACTGTAACCTATGATGACATAGATTCGCTAGAAACTATTCTTAACTCAAATAAGAAATGTAATTGGGAAAATACAGTCGTTGGTGATAGAGCAAAAATATTAATTGATATTTCAAATGAGCTCGAAACAAATCCGTATCAGCTAATTTACTATCTTATGCATGAGGCTGGAAAAACTATTCAGAATTCAATAGATGAGATTAGAGAGGCTATAGATTTTTTAAGATATTACTCTAATCAAATGCTTAGTATTGAAGAATCTAATCAGGAACTTGAGGGGCCAACAGGAGAACTAAATACATTGTCATATTCACCAAAGGGACATTTTATATGCATAAGTCCATGGAATTTCCCTGTAGCAATATTAATAGGACAGATCAGTGCAGCTCTAATATCTGGTAATAAAGTCACAATCAAGCCTTCTGAACACACTTCTATACTTGGATATTTAGTTGTAAAGATGTTCCATAAGAATGGAGTTCCATCAGACATACTAGAGCTTGTTCTTGGAGATGGAAAGCATGGTGACATGTTATCTAAAATCAAGAATATAAATGGCTTCGCATTTACAGGATCACTGCCAACTGCAAAAAAAATTCAAAATAACCTAAGCAAAAACCAAAAAGAAATTCTTCCCTTAATTGCAGAAACCGGTGGTATTAATGTAATGATTGTCGATTCAAGCGCTCTTTTAGAGCAAGCAACCGATGATATTGTTCGTTCTGCTTTTGATAGCTCTGGTCAAAGATGTTCCGCATTAAGGGTTTTATGTATTCAAGATGAAATATACGAAGAATTACTTGAAATGGTGAAAGGCAGTATGCAAGAGCTCAAAATTGGTAATCCAGAAAATTTTGACACTGATATTGGTCCTATAATAAATAGTGCAGCAAAGGACAAACTGCAGTCATATATTGAAAATAATTCTAAAAGTGGATTATCAATATATCAGAGTGAAACAAAAGAAATGGGGGCACACATATCACCCACAATTATTGAAATTAATAAATTAACAGACTTAAGTGAAGAGCAATTTGGCCCTATACTTCACGTACTAAAATTTAAATCATCTGATGTAGATAGTCTAATCAACGAAGTGAATAATAGCGGTTATGGTTTAACAATGGGAATACACACAAGAATAGAGTCTAGGGCTGACCTATTTAGTAAAAGATGTCATGTTGGTAATATTTATATAAATAGAGACATGGTTGGCGCAGTGGTTGGTTCTCAGCCTTTTGGGGGGCATGGTCTTTCTGGAAGTGGGTATAAGGCTGGAGGTCCTAATTATTTGCTTCAATTCTTAAATGAAAAAGTGGTATCAAAAAACTCTGTTGCATTTGGTGGAAATGCAGAATTGCTTAATATTCAAGAAGATTAATGGTAGGTTTTAAAAAAGTCCCATCAAAGGGAATTCTTCTGGCTTTTTTTATTTCAGTATTTTTAATACTGCTTTTATATGTTGATATTTCTACAGATGAATCCAAGCCAGAAGAAAAAGTTGAGGTTACCGAAAATTTAGAGAATGTCATTGATGACCTAATTACTTATAAAATTCATCAAGTCACGACTGGAGAAAATCTTTCAATTATCTTTGAAGACTTTAAGGTTCCGCTTAATACTGCATATCGAATTTTTAGATTAGATAAAAAAAACTTACTCACTAATATCAAACCTGGCGACAGAATGCGATTTACGTACTTAGGTGACAAGATTATAAGTATTGAAATCTCTAAAGATAATTTAAATTCTCTATTAATCGAAATTGGCGATGAAATAAACATAAAGAATATTACTAAAGATATTGAACTAATTAGCTCATATAAAAGTGGAATAATAAAATCTTCTTTTTATGAGGCCGCTCAAGATGCTGAGATACCGGATAGTATCATAATGGATTTTGCATATATCTTTGGTTGGGATATTGATTTTGTGTTTGATATTCGTGAGGGGGATTCTTTCTTTGTTGTATACGAAACACCATACTCTCGGGGAGAAAAAATAGAAAATGGTGATATCGTTGCAGCTAAATTTATCAATAAAGGTAAAACCTACTCAGCTAATAGATTTTTTACCTCTAAAGATAAAAAAGAGTTTTTTGATAATGATGGAAATAATATGCAAAAAGCTTTTTTAAGAGCGCCGCTTGATTTTGCGTATATAAGTTCGCACTTTAATCCCAATAGAATGCATCCAGTGCTTCATACCATACGAGCACATAACGGTGTAGATTATGCTGCAAAAAGAGGGTCACCCGTCAGAACAACTGGAGACGGAAAAGTCAATTACATAGGTCGCAGAAATGGCTGTGGAAATGAAATTGTTATACAACATTCAAATGATTACTCTACAAGATACTGTCATCTTGAAAAATTTAAAGCAGGTTTAAAAAAAGGCAGTAAAGTAATTCAGGGCCAAACAATTGGATATGTTGGAAGTAGTGGACTAGCCACAGGCCCTCACCTACATTATGAATTTAAAATTGGTGATAAAAGAATTGATCCTGTAAAAGTTAAATTGCCATCAGCAGAACCCATTAGTAATGAATTAAGGCCTGGCTTTGATACACTAGTAGAAAGTAATAAATTATTAATGACAAAGCTAGAATCACTTCGACCAAATGAAGCAGAATAAAAAATTTTATGTTGGGGCAATGACTGGAACAAGTCATGATGCAATAGATGTATCTATTATTAAAATCCAAAAAAATATTGAACTTAAGTTTTTTTATTCGAAAAAATTTTCAAGCAAGATTAGAGCAAAAATAAAAAATGTTATTGATACTAATAGCATAACTCTTAATGAATTAGGTCAACTAAATAAAGAAGTAGGCATTCTGTTTGCAAAATCTATCAATGAGGCGATTATTGATAGCAAAATTAAAAAATCAAATATTGCTTGTATCGCAGTTTCAGGTCAAACCATCAGACATGAGCCGCATGGGAAACCTCCATTCTCAATGCAAATTGGAGATCCAAATATCATTGCCTCTTTGACTGATTTGGTTGTTATTAGCGATTTTAGAAATATGCATATAGCGCTAGGAGGTGAAGGCGCCCCACTTGTTCCAGAATTTCATAATGAGCTTTTTTTTAAACCAAAGTCTCCAAGAATAATTATAAATATTGGTGGAATATCTAATTTTTCATTTGTAAAAGCTAGGAAGGAAATTTATGGAACAGATATTGGTCCAGGAAATGCTCTAATGGATGCTTATTGTCAAAAGTTTCTTAATAAACCTTTTGATAAAAATGGTGCTATTGCTGTTAAGGGTAAAGTAATTAATTCAGAACTGAAAAAACTTTTAGCAAATCCCTTTTTTAAAAAAGCGTTTCCAAAATCTACTGGTAAAGAGTTATTTAATATAAATTTATTATCGAAAAAGTTTCTTGAATGCTCTCCGGAAGATATTCTCGCCACATTGGTTGAGCTAACCGCACAGACTATAGTCCTTGCAATTGATAAAAATAAATATGAATACAAAGAAATGATTATTTGCGGTGGTGGAAGCAAAAATAAATTTCTTATAGAAAGAATAAAAAACCTTATACCCCATAATGTTATGCTTTCAAGCGAGCTAGGTCATGATCCTCAGTCTATTGAATCTATGGCATTTGCATGGATGGGATATATGAGAATAAATAACAAAGAATTAATAGTTCAGCAAGGAAAAAATAAATATACTAGCGGACTACTTGGGACTTTAAGCCAAGCTAAACTGTAAAAGATTCTCCACATCCACATGTGGTTTTTGCGTTAGGGTTCTGGATTACAAATTTTGCTCCAGATAGATCTTCTACATAATCAAGGGTTGATCCATAAAGATAAGGATAAGACATTGAGTCAATCAGTACAGAAAACTCTTTAAAATCTAAGATATCATCGTCAAAAGCTTCTTGGTCATCAAACTTAAATCCATATTGGAAACCCGAACAACCACCCCCAGTGACGTAGACTCTAAATTTCGAACTATTGCTTTCTTTAAGGACATTCAAAATCCTTGTTGAAGCAGATTCGGTCAATTTAATTGATTGATTTTCCATACAATAAATATACTACATTTACATTACTTAAATGAGTGAATATATTATATACAAGATAATAAGAAATAAATAAAAGCTATAGCTACGCGTGCATCCCATGAAAGAATATTTAATAGTTTATTCGACCACCGACGGTCAAACCCTAAAAATATGTGAAAGAATTGCCGGCATATTGAGCTCTAAGTTTAATACAAAAATAGTGTCTATTGAGGATATGAAAGACTTAGATATAAATCATTATGAGAATATTCTTATCGGGGCGAGTATTAGATATGGTAAGCATAAACCTGAACTTTATAGTTTTATTAAAGAAAATCTATGCTTTCTAACCAAGGTTAAAGCTTCATTTTTTTCTGTAAATGTTGTTGCTAGGAAATCAGAAAAAAATAAACCAGAAACAAATCCCTATATTCAAAAGTTTTTAACACTTTCTAATTGGACACCGCTTCATATAGGAGTATTTGCAGGAAAGATTGATTACCCAAAATATCGTTTTATAGATAGGTTTATGATAAGGCTAATCATGTGGATAACAAATGGACCAACTGACACTAAAAATACGTATGAGTTCACTAATTGGGATGCTGTTGATGAATTCGCTAAAAAAATTAGTGTGTAATCAAGTTTATATAACTGTTGTTATATAATGAATCATAACCACAACATAAAGAAATCTTAAAAATTGAATAACATAGATAAGTCAATTGAGCTTTTTAACAAAGCCAAATTATTAATGCCTGGCGGTGTTAATTCTCCTGTAAGGGCTTTTAAGAACATTAACGGTAATCCTATTTTTTTTGAAAGAGCTGAAGGCGCATATTTATTTGATGCGGATGGTAATAAATATATTGATTACATTGGCTCATGGGGGCCAATGATTATGGGACACTCTCACCCTGCTATTGTTAATGCAATTAAAGAACAAGCAGAACGAGGGACCAGTTACGGAGCACCAACGAGCCTAGAATCAGATGTTGCATCTTTAATAATACAATGTATCCCATCCATCGAAAAAATAAGAATGGTTAATTCAGGTACTGAGGCCACTATGAGTGCAATTCGATTAGCACGAGGATTCACTAATAAAGATAAAATTATAAAATTTGAAGGATGCTACCATGGGCATGTCGATTCACTGTTAATAAAAGCTGGTTCAGGTGTTTCAACATTTGGTCTTCCTGATTCTCCAGGCATCCCAAAAGATTTAGCAAAGCATACAGTTACATGTAAATATAATGATGTTGAAGGTTTTCTTAGTATATTTAATAGCATAAAGGATGATCTTGCAGCAGTAATTGTCGAGCCAATAGCTGGAAATATGGGATTTGTTCCTGG
>Ga0255766_10004558_pt1 | contig 11721 bp, 7 predicted proteins | sample 071ome_23_FD_179966 | JGI IMG/M metagenome (GOLD analysis project Ga0255766, IMG submission 179966) | Coastal salt marsh microbial communities from the Groves Creek Marsh, Skidaway Island, Georgia - 071403BT metaG (version 2) | ecosystem: Environmental > Aquatic > Marine > Intertidal zone > Salt... | reverse complement strand
AAGGAAAGGTTTTCTCACCTAAGGTTTTGAGTTTAGGATACTCATCCGTTTCTTTAGGGAGAGACTATTTTACAGATTATTGCGTGGAAAGGTTTACCACAAAAGTTTTAGATAGAATTTCTGAATATCACATTACAGCGGAAGTTTTAAATCAGGTAAAAACGGAGCGTCAATCGATTGATGAATTAGCAAACAGGTATTTTGGAGAGTTTATTTCAAAACTTGGGCTAAATGAACTTGGTGAAGGCAAAGACAATGATCAAATTATTGAAGCACTCTTTCCAGAAAAAGAAAGAAAAGGATTGACGGTTGAGGCGGTTAACAGAATTCAATCGTCTGCAAATCAAAATGTAGATTCAGGCCCCGTAGACGGCGCTGAATGGTTTCAAAGGTATAAAAACGCTACACCTGCAAATTTAAAAAAGTTTGAACAAGATTCAAGAGATAAAATTATTGAAAATACTAGAAAATGGACATCCAAGGTTGAATCAAATATATTAGCGGTAATCTCATCCTTTTTAGGACGAGTAGGTGGACAAGTAACATCGAAAATGATTGAGTTATTAGTTGAAGAATTATCAAAAATACAAGAAGAGCTCGAGTTTGAAGCAGGTGAAAAACTAAGAGCCTACAAAGCTTGGGAGCAAGCATATTCAGCAACTTTAAGTGGTCAATCAGGAAAGTTTGATGCAACTGATGAAATATTTAAAGATGTAAAGAAAAATCTTGCAAATAAGCTAATTGGGTTTCCTGACTATGAAGTAAGAGTAATTGCTCAAGATTTAGTTGAAGACATTCGAGTAAATTTAGTTTCAAAAGTACAAATTCATGTTGAAGAATTAACATTTAACTCAACAAGAGATGGAAGGAAAAGATTTAATGCAGACAGTTGGGCATCAGAAAATAACAATCCATCGAGACTACATGGAGCAGACAATGAATTTTTTGTTGACAATCCAGCTCAATTTCCAGAAGTTTATGAAGAGTATTTGATTCAAAATGCAGGTGATGGTGCAGATAACAAATTAGGTGCTGCAGAAAATCTATCTATTGAAGAATATCTTTCAGAATTTGTAAAAGGAGAAGGTGTACTAATTAATTCTGATACTCCTTGGGTACCTAGTAATCAGGAATTTAGATCTAATTATAATGATATGGCTTCTACTGGCACCTATATATCAGTTTCAGATCCATATAAGTTTATTGAACGAACTAGAAAATGGTTTGAGCAAAAAGAAAATATTTTTAAGAATTACTTGAATCAAAGTTTAACAGATTATTTATTAGCAAAAGGACAGAATGCTTCAGAGCGATTATCAAGAAGTGATGATGTAGCAAGCAAAATATCAAGTGCTATAGACACATCTAGACCTTTAATAAAAATATTCAACAATGGAAGTCAGCTAGTACATGAAAACACAGTTGAATTAGATAAATTTAATAATTTTTATACACAACTTCCAATTAAAGGAGACGATCTAAAAGAAATACAGGATGCAACATTAAAAATATACCAACAAAAAATGGAAGAGGAGTTTTTATCATCTACAAATAAAGAAGAGACATTTTTCCAAGATCAAAATGCTTCAATAAATCAAATAGAGTTTTTTAGTATCCTAAGGCAGCCTATGCAACCCTTTGTATTTGAATCTTTATTTAGAGATGTTGTAAAAAATTGGGCTAACAGAAACAGCTCGCATGTTGATATAACATCTTTTTGGAAAGACAGAAGAACAAGATCTTTGTCTGAATTTCTTCCTTTTCCAAAAGAAGTTATTTACGGACTCGTGAGAGGATATTTTGTATCAACGATATGTGGAGAATTTAAGGATGAAGATGACGAACAACTTGGAATTAAAGCTAGTGTAGGTGGAAAAGATTTCCCATTTCCATTAATTGAAGTTATTCATAAAAGAAATAATTTATTAGGTGTACTTTTAGAAACAATTCCTTTGGCTTATAGTAATTTTGCCATGAAAGTTGACACAAAGGCTTTAGATGGATATTTAACTTTACTTAGTTACGGAAAAAGCAGTGATGGCACATTGAATATTGATGATATAGCTTCATTTGAATTTAAAAAAGATATTAAAAAGAAGATTAAATCTATTGGAACTGAACAAGCTTTGGATAAAATTAAAAGACAGAAATCTGCCTACGAAAACTACTTTATACAAATAGAGCAAAAACAAAGAGAAGATTTAATCAGGAAACACACTCAAACGTATGATTTGAAAGATTTTATAACTTCATCAATAGAATCCATCATCTATGCACTTGAAAATATCGACACAGACGGTACCGATGGAGACTTCTGAAAATCTTGAGGGCTACAATCCCCAAGAAGAGATAAAAAAATTCTGGCCTTCTAAAACAAATAATCTCGGAGATAATCAAAAAGAAATTTCTTTAATCGTTTTACCTAATTCACAAATTTTCAATGAAGTCTCATCTCAACTACGTAAATGGTCAGCTCTAGGAATTATTAGACCATTTTTACTTATAAGCGCAGAAGATTTTCGATTAACAGAAAACGAAACAGATGCTGATCTTCTAAGAAAAAATTGTGAGTTTATTTTTCCTTCATTTTTTAAATCAATAGATGACTCGACTAAATTCATAAACCCATTATTTCCATATCTCGCAGATTTAGGAGAAGAGTTAAATTTAATCAGACTTATTTCAGTCCTATCTCCTGATCTTGATAAAGGCTCAAAAAATTTTTTTGAAGGAATAAATAAGCTAAAAAAAACAATAGAAGAAAATAAAAACTCAGCGTCTATAAAATTATTCACCACTAGATTAGTAATTCCTACTTCTAGGTGGCTTAATAACAAAAATAAGACACTTCAGGGAACTTTAGATAGCAATGCTAACGTGAATCTTTTGGTTTCTCCTGAAGACAGACCAGCCCCAGGTGCTGTAAACCAAGGAGTATTAGAAGACAACTATGTAAGTCATGCATCTTTTTATATTTCAACGGCAGCTAATTTATGGTTAGGTTCACAACAAACACCATTCGACAACTACACGCCAAACAATCAAGGAGAGGAAGACTTTAGGCTAATGAGAGGCTTTGGGAGACTAGTTGTATCTGGAGACATAGTAGAGAGAGTTGCAACTGGAATAAAGTATGATGATGGTAATTACAGATCACCAAACACAAGAGTAAACCAAACCCCTCGTTTAAGTAGCTATATAGAAAATAAAGCTAAAAAGTTTTTTCAGAAGCACATATTTAATTCATCTATTCAGAATTCTCCAAACAATGTTGAAGATAAAGATTCGTCTTTTCAACAGTTTATTAAATACTTTGTTTCTCGTTTAAGGTTTAATGCCAATTCATTATTTTATGCAAAAGATAAATTGGAAGACTCAGTTTTAAAGGAAGAAGTTGAAAGTCTTTCAGACATTACTGAATTAAACATAGATGATAGTTTTTTAAGCAGAGTTTCAGAGTCTTTGATCATAGAGAAAGGCATTGATGTTTTACCTAAAGACTCATCAATCTATGAAAACTTTATATATGATTTATTTGCAGAGGTTGATGGTTCAAACTTATTGATTGAAGATAACAGAGATGGAAAGTTTGAATTAATATTGAATGCCCATCATATTACTTCTGATGAAGAATCTTTAATTAAAAAGATTTTGTCTAAAGTTTCTAATTATAAATCTTCTTTAGGTTCTGCCTTTGTACAATGGTTCCAATTATTTCATGCAGAGTACATTAAAGATATAGATGGCTCTGTTCAAAAATTATTAAATATTTTAAAACGACTACGAGGCCTTGAGATAATATCCATAATTTCTATATTTCTCAATTTATCATGGTTAGGTCTACATTTATATCAGGAAAATGGTGGTTCTTTATCATTGTTTGGAACGGAAATAGCGGTACCTTACTACTTAGTTAACGAGGGTGCAATAGGCTTTCTTATCGCTGTTCTAACATTTGTTGTTTGTACTATTTATGGGTATATTTACAAAAATAAAGTTTTTGGTACGAAGCTCTCTATATTTCAAATAAAAAACAATTTGGAAACTATCTTGATTGATTTTCAAAGAGTCCAAATGATTGAAGAACATTTGTCAGATTGGTCAAAAATCGCAGATGACATTATTAATAATCCTTTCATTAATCAAGAAATTAACATAGGAACCACAACTCCTTTAAAAGAAATTCAATCAATAGCTAAATCTTTTCAAATTGCCGAAGGAGAAATCAACCCTTTAATTATTGAAGATATAACCTCCAGCTTTACAAAACAGGGTTGGCTAGTTGATTTGTACAACTCTAACCTTCCTTCTTTCAGCTCTTGGCGTACAGAACAAAATAAGCCAATACAGCAAGGAGTAGACTTAAAAAAATCTTTATATACGGATTTAAGCAGAAGTCACCAACAGGGGCTTAGAAGCTCCCTTAAAGAATATGTACTTCAAGGATTGGCTACTTTAAATGGCAGATTGAAATTAGAAAAAGAGATTTCAAGCAGATTACAAAAAACCAAACCTTCCGATGTGTTCGGAGAGAATATTACTGTAGTTGAGGAAAGAGGAGAAAAGCCTTCAACTATGAAACGATTTTTTGGAGAGCTTGAAGTTGGTGATGACCCAGATCTAAACTTTCTGTCAGGGATATGGACTAATAAAGAGTTAGTTGATAACCCGGAAAATACAAAGGTTGAAAAAAATATTATTTATGGAGACGATCCTGGAAGCTCAGATCGAGGTACTGAACAACAGGTACAGTTTATGGATCTGGAGTTAGCCGTAAAAGCAGGAACTCCTATACAAAGTTTATATTTGAGGATTGATGTCTCAGAAGTCAGACCTCCTGAATCTGTAGGTAAATGGGATAAAAATTTTGAACCATTTGAAGATTTAGGACCAGATGATGATAACGATGCCTTCTAATGATTTCAATTCTTTAAAAAGTTTCTTTAATTCTTTTGCAGACGAAAAAACATCACATAATGCAAAGCTTTTTTTGGATTTAGTATTTACTTATGCAGCTTCACATAGTGATGCAAAAACATTTGTAACACAAACATCAGATAACAAAGTGGCAATTGACTTCCAAGGTTTTGAGATTGTTAGGGTGTCCAAAAATGATATTGATTTATTAATCTCATCAGAGGAAATAAGTGAAAAACTAGATTCAGTTTTAAAAATTTCTAAAGTAAAGGATTATTTTTTTCCTAAAGGTCACAATTTATACTCATTAGATCTAGACATGCTATCAAGTTATGGGAACGATCTAGTTTCTTATGTTAAATCAACAATTAATTATTTAAAAAATTTCGAAAACTCTACAGAAAATTTTAAGATAATCTATCAAGACACCCATATCTTGTCTTCGACTCCTGAAGTTTCAAGCAAAGAAGAAAAAACACCTTCAGAACCTTTAACGCTTGAAATTACAGAGGAAGAAATTTTAAATATCATAAAGCAAGAAGAAAGCGAATCCTTAGAATATAAAACTTCTTTGTATTGGTCTGATAAATCTATAGAGAATGTTAATAAAAATGTTCTTATTAAGGAAATTTCTTCTTTTTTCAACACAAATGGAGGAAACTTAATTTACGGAGTCTCGGATGATAAAAAAATTGTAGGAGTAGGAAAAGACTTGGTTAAATCAAATAATTCTCAAGACAAACTCGAACTTAATATAAGAGATTTACTTGAATTTGGAGTTGGAAAAGTGCTTACGTCAAAAGTAAAAATTTCCTTTTTTACTATAAATAAATTAATCTTGATGGTTCTTACGGTTCCCCCTTCTCCAACACCAGTATTTTCTAATTTATATTTTGAAATTTGTAAAAAACATCAATCACCTCCCGGACCTTGTAATTATTGTTTGTCTCAAAGAGTTTCAGTCACTACTAATAAATCTACACAGGGATTTTTTGTTAGAAATGGGAACAGAGTAAATATGCTAAATTTTGGCGAAATGTATGAGTATTCAAAACTTCATTGGCCAGAATTTTCTAGAAGTTAAGTCATGATTATTAATTCTGGTAAAAAAGCAAATTGGACTGGAAAAAATTTCTCTAACAATCACCTAGTAAGATAATTTTATGAAAAAGTGTTTGTCATTAATTCTCTTATCATTTTTATTCATTTCTTGTGGTCCTTCGGAATCTGAAAAAATTCAAGCACAAAAGTGTGAATCCTTATTTGAGAATCTATATGAACAACAAAGAACTTCAAGTGATTTACTATTTCAACCTCAAGGACATCTTTCTTCATTGGTAATTGAAGTATCCATAGCTGAAGATATTAAATCATATAATTGCTATGAATTATTGAAAGATGTAGATTTTGGAACGTATGGCTTTAAAGGTCTTGATGGGGACAGTCTATATAAAAGTCTGATATGCGAACTTGGTTACAATGTTGCTTGGTATAGAGATTATAGCTCTGGAGAGGTAGATGACTTAATTGTTCCTTCAAAACACTGTCCGCTTGGAGAGTATTTTTATCAAGAAGTAAACGGTTAAATACTAATAAAAGTATTGTTTAGAATTATAAGAAGTAGTAAAAGGTTTAAGTAGAATTGCTATTTATTTTTGTAAGAGCTTGTTTAAAGTACTCTTTAAATTCTTTATCAACAATATAAATATTTGCACCCTTAATCCCTCTTGTCATAAGGGTGATGTAAATATTTTGAATATATTTTTTTAAAACAGCCTCCTCAGAAATAGTTCTTTTTCCAGCTTTATCCTTATAGTTCTCTTTTATAACCTCAATAGAATTTGAAACCTTGTTGAATGTTATGTCCCTACCAATAATTAGATTGACGTAATTTAAGTCATATCCTTGGACGGTATGAATGCACCCTACTTCTTTGCTAGCATTTTCACTATTTACCCAGTCACTGTTTGTCGTATTCCACTTTAAACTATGAGAGCCAAGGATTATATCAAACTTAGTTTCGTCATTTTTAGATACCCAGTCCCAAGCATATCCTGCAACTACCCTTGATAAACCAGTGTTAGCTTCACTTTCTAGATGTTTGGAATAAAATTCATCAAAATTTTCAAATAAATTTAATTCGTATTCCCCAATATTATAAGAATCTTTCAAAGTTCCAAAAAATAAATCATTAACAAACTCCACATACTCATTAGCGTTCAAAATTCTCATTTGCGAAGTTAAATAATACTCTTTTGTGAATTTTGATTTAATAGAATCGATTTTTATATCACTTGGGCGAATAGTTTGGTTTTCATCAAAAAATAAAATTACATTTTTTGCTTGGTGAAAAACCCAATCTAATTGTGTAGAGTCTTTACTTAAACCAAGTCGAATATTCTCTTTGTCATAAGCTGAATACTCTCCTGGAGTTAAATTAACTCTTTGTTTTAATCTGTGAGCTTCATCAACAAGCAACACATCGTAATTATTATTTGAAATTTGATTTGGACCAATAACCTGTGAGCTTTTTAATCCTTTAATTTTTCTAAAAACTTTTTTAAAAGTCTTTCTTAATGATGTCATAGCAATAACCAATGCTACATTTCCAAGATTAGAAGTAGCAACCTCTTTAGCTAGGTAAGAAGCCATCACTGACTTGCCTGTACCTGGACCACCATTAACTAAGAATATATTTTGTTGATTTGGATATTGTTTAATAGTTTTGATTATGTCAGATGTAATTTCATCTTGTTCTTCAGTCAGAGATTTGTATGGTGAATACTTAAAAATATCTAAGTTTTTTATGTTAAGTAAATCCTTGTTAACAAATCCACTAGTTAAAAACCTATCCCATGAATTTTCGAATTTTCTTTCAAAGGTATGTTTATTAAAAAAGTTATGTTTAATTCCAAGTTGTTGATTTGTAATATTGTATTTTTGATCAGCTATTAAATATTCAATTAATAGACTTTCAAATAGCAATATAGAAGATTTATTAAAATCACTATCCGTAATTAGTGAGACTTTACCATCTCTAAATTCTTTTTTAGATTCAAAATGATTTTTAAGCCTCCCGAACCCACCAGTTGTTTCTCCAATATAAAGTTTGTCGTTTTTTTGTAGTATATATGTAACAGGCCAATTTCTTCCATATTGATATTGACTTACTTGATTAAGACCGTCAGTTGTAAACGAATACTCTGTTATTTCTACTGCCATTTATAAATCTGTGTATTTATCTGGTTTACCCTTTGATTTATTAATTGGGTATTTTGACTTATTTTTTGTTAATTTATCTTCAAGAGCTTTATCTAAGTCAATTTTGTAATAATCTGCTAGAAGTAGTAACCAATAATATACATCAGCTAACTCATCCGGTATTTTATCTGCTTTACTTGAATCAATTTCATTATTTTTTGTCCATTGGAATAACTCAAGGACCTCAGAAGATTCAAGATTAAGTGATATAGCTAGGTTTTTAGGGTCATGAAATTGCTCCCAATCTCTTTCATTAATAAAATTTTTAATCTTCTCTATCAACTCAGCTTTATTCATAGTCAAATACTAACTCTTATATCTATCACCATCAAGATTTCACCATGTTAAAAGTAAAAATCTAAAGAAACTCAACCAACTTGGCTATGAAGTAGAAGGCTTAGATAAATATTTAGAGAGAAAAACTCTTATAAACAAAAAAGAAGCAGAAGAGTATATTGATAAACTATTAAAAGAGAAGAATAAGAAATGAAAAAGTAGATATTTCAAGTTTTGAATAGTATTTACAAAAACACTTTAACTACACATAAGCTAGACCTCTGCAGCTAGAACAGTATTTAATATTCTTTTTTTCTTTAATAAACAGATTCTTGCAATACCAAGTCTTACAACTTGTCGCTTCATATTTATAACAAATGAAATCTGAACACCACTCGTCACATATGTGTACCTTGTCATCCATTGCATCAATCAACATATCGAGTTCGTGATCTGTAATTAAACTAAAAGGTTTTTTTGTTCTGAGGTTATAACTTGCTCTCCAATCAAGAGAGTATTTATAGCCATCGTAACAACCAAAACACATACCTCTACAGTCTTCATAACATACATCAGGACCTTCATCGAAAGGTTCAATTAACGAGGCAATAGACAATACTTTGTCAAAATTGTTGTTTGTTTTTATGTGTTTCCAGGTTTCTTCTTCAAGAATTTCTTTGATTGCAAGTTGAATTCTTTTCTCTACCTTAACCATTACACTTTCATTTTAAGAATTTAGTAAGACACAAAAGACTATCTTTTAATTCGAAAATAATATTCTTTAACTTGAAAATTTCTATACACCTTTTTAAATTGAAACTATGAGCCTACCTAACATTTTTCCAAGTAATGAAAAATCATGGACTAAAGATGTTAAAAAAACACTAAATTATTTTAAAGAAAATCTTGATGCTCAGTTCTACATTTTTACAAACGTTCATTACACAGGAGAAAAAAGCAATAAAAGACTCAAGCGTGAAGCCGATATTTTATTAATCAATAAAAATGGTCTGATGGTTATCGAGGTTAAGGAAGGCTTATTAAGTGATGGAAAAAATAATTTCTACCAATTTTGCAATTGTAATGGCGACCTGTCGTGTAGAGACTGCAAAGGAACTAACAAGAGATTTGTTGATCCTTTTGAACAATCAAAAGCTGGTTTAGAGGGAATTAGAAAATTAATTAAAAAAGAGTTGCCCTCAAGCAATGTTGACATAATACAAAAAAATCATGGTGTTATTGCTTGGAACCAATTAAGGCATAAAAATGTTTCCCCAATACTCAAGAATCAACATAGTGGTTTTTTACTAACAAAATATGAAATACAAGAGGGTGGAAAAAAATTAAAAGATTTGCTTAATGAAAAAATTAAATTTGGCCAATGGGGCTCTAAACCAATTAGCGACATGGAGTTAAGTTTATTAATTAATCAACTAAGACCACATGCTCTGGAACGAGATTATAAAATTGAACTTAAAAATTTAGAAAAACAATCAGATGATTACGACACTTTAATTTTAGAACAACACGAGGAGTCTTTTAAGGAGGGTTTTTATGGTGTTGTGAAGGGAACAAGTGGCTCGGGTAAAACAATACTTGCTATGCAAGTGGCAAAACTTCATGCTAATGCAAACAGATCTGTTGTAATATTTTTTCAGAATTTAAACATCGCATCTGACGTAAGATACCAGCTCAGCGAAGAAGGGTACAGCGACTCAGTAACAGTCTTAGGGTTGTATCCATTCTTATATGATTATGTTGAAAATAATGACTTTAAGGGAAAAAACTTAAAAAAATTGAAACAGATTTTAGAAGCTATGGAAAATGATGATATTAGAAAACATAGTCCTCCCGAGGATTGGTTGAAAAAAAACTTTGGATTAACAGTTAATCAGTTTTTTGACGATCTCTGCATAGATGCTCTTGCAGAACTTAGCAAAGATAAAGACTTTGACAACATAGACACAATCATTGTTGATGAAGCGCAGTTGTTTACTCAGAAAGAAATCCTTTCAATTGAAAGTTTAAAGAGTGACAATAATCCATCAGTTTTTTTGTTTGGTGATGACTTTCAGTTTTTAAAATATGGTGATGAAAATAAATGGGAAATACCAGAGACAAATCCTAAATTCCAAACAATTGTAAAACTTTTACAGAATTACAGAACTAGCTCTCAAGTAACAAAATTTATGAATTTAGTTTCTGGTAGCAACCTTAGACCCAAGAAAGTAGTAGGTCATTGTGAAGTAATAAAGACAAAACAGGTGGACTGGAAGAAAAATATTGAGAGTGGTATTGAATATTTATTGGAAAAAGATTTCAAACAGAATCAAATTGCGGTATTAAGTCCAGATAGGGAATTTATTTATTCACAGTTTAAGCAACTAGATCAGTTAGCACTTGAGGGCATAGGTTTAAATTACATTTATGATGATTTGTCTAAAAGTTTTATCAACGTTGAAGGCATATTATTTTCTTCAATACGAAGATTTACTGGCAGGCAAAAAAAAGCAGTTATTTTGCTTCTTCCAGATCCAAAAAACTTAACAAATTCTGAGGTATTAAACAATTACAAAGAACTAGCGTTTATAGGGGCAGGAAGGGCAGAACACACATTGTTTGTTCTTCATAGTCCTGGAGTTGATAAAAGTTTAGGGTTTAGCGAGGTAGAGTTCTTATAAAAAAAGTAGCGGTAAAAACCGCTACTTTTATTGTTTGTTTTAGACACCATAAGGTATCTACCCAATAGGGTAAATCTATTTTTGAGAAAAGCGAACTTTTTTCATAATTATTTGCAAATATTTTTTGACCCTATATAATTTTTACAAGTTTGTTTTAGATAATCGAAAGGTATTTTTTTATTTTGTTTGTTTTAGATAGCCAGGAGGTATTTTGTATTTTGACTCAAATTTATTAAAACTTCGTTGTACAGGCTGCTTCCAACCAAGAAAGCTTTATAAAAATAATCTATGTTACGAGTGTGTTTCTTGTACTGGAAAAGAGTCTTTTACATCAATTAGTGCAGCAGAAGCTTCTGCAAGATCGCGAGATGGATCACAGTTTTCAACGTTTTCTAGACGACATTCTCAGTTCCTGACACCTTACAGTTGTGATTTTTGTAAACACTATCACCTAGGGCATGCTCAATTTACAAAACAAGTAATACAAAAAAAAGGAGAAAAATATGGCTGATGTAACAGCACACTTTACAGTATATAAAGGAAACAGTCCTGGAGATTTAGCTCATGTTGCAACTGTTTTAAGGCA
>Ga0255766_10004551_pt1 | contig 11739 bp, 18 predicted proteins | sample 071ome_23_FD_179966 | JGI IMG/M metagenome (GOLD analysis project Ga0255766, IMG submission 179966) | Coastal salt marsh microbial communities from the Groves Creek Marsh, Skidaway Island, Georgia - 071403BT metaG (version 2) | ecosystem: Environmental > Aquatic > Marine > Intertidal zone >... | reverse complement strand
CTTGTAATATGTCTTTCATAGTTTTCTCCGTTCCTTATTACTATTATATTTAGAAAATCATTCAAAGTCAAATAAATTATTGAATGTATTCTTCTGTTCGGTTGATTTTATATCCCAATCCAAAACACCAATAAGATTGTCCAATTTGTTATCGATGATAACACTTTCCATTTCATCATCCGCAAACGGAAGTTCTTGGAACCAACTTGGAATTCTTAGTTCGTCTGTAGGATACGCAACCGAAGTATATCCCATAGGATTGTTCTTTAGTTTGCAAACAATAACTTTCATACCGTCAACTATTTGCATACTATAATTGTCACCATTCATGCCTTTGAGTGTATTCCAATTAATACTTGCTCTTACATGACCTGGCATATTAACTTTGCCTTGCTTTTTAAGTTTAGCAAGATAATCTGTAATATTATTTGCACGTTTAGGTGATCCTTTTTCCCAACCTGGTCGTGCTTTAAATTCTGTTCTAAATTCTGTAATCATATCAAGAATTTTTTCTTCTTGAGCGCCTGTTAGTACAGCCAACAAAACTTCACTTAAAAAGTCTTGCATAAACACAGGAGTATCTGAACGTTTAAGATCAAGACCCATTGCTTTTACTTTGCCTGGCTTACCGTCTACATCTGTACGGAATCCTTCTAAATCATAAATTAGAATAGCATATCTTTTCTTAGTAATAAACAAACCTTTTTCACCAACAACTTCTCTTCCTGCCGCAATAACCTTTCCTCTTGTTTTAGGACAATGAAACGCATCTTCCATAAATTTCGGAAAAGTTGTATTTGCTTCTTCACAAATTTGATCATATAGTGCAATAACACTTTCCTTGTTCCACGGAATATCACCTTTGTCAATTTCAGCACGTAAACTTGTGTATGCACTAAAGTAACAGGAATCAGTGTCACCGTATATAATACTTTTACCTACGTGATCATACTCGCCTGTAATAATTTCATTAACCTTGGCCGCCATATGTTTTGTAATTGCTCTGCCTGTTAGTGTAGTGCTTTGACCAATCCTTGGGTCAAAGAATCTACAACCGGGATTAAGAATAGCACCGTAAAGAGAGTTAAGATTAATCTTTTTAACCAACTGCCTTTTATCCCAAAAAGATGTTTCGATCTTGTTACCTGCGTCTTGTGCGGCAGTTTTCTTTGCCTGCATTTCTTTACGTTCAGCATACCACCTCTCTAATAGTCCAGGAATAATACCTTCATGTTCTGTTGTAAGAATAGTTCCGTTAGCACTAAGCATCCAGGGTTGATTGCTTTCGAAAATTAATCTATAAACTTCGGCGGCACTCATAATGTCTGATTCGCCATTTTCCCAATCAACGGTAATCTGCAGATCTTTTCTCTGATTCATTACAGCATCATATTCTAAACTACCAAAACGTCCTTCCCAAGCCGCCGCAAATGATTTCTTACGTAATGTCATTTCGTTTTTGATATGTTCTTCTGTGTACGTTGGTTTTAATTGACCAACTACCGTTGCAGGGTCCATGTTTAATGCACGAATAACTGATGGATATAGTGAATTAATATCCATCGATCCAATCCAGTCATGTAGTCCTTTTTTAGGATATGCAACATAAGCACCTGCGGCAGGTTCACTGCCAGGTTCTCTATGTACCCTATTAGGAACTACAAAGCCACGTCTATGTGCTTCGTTAATAATTGCTTGTTCTGTAACTGCAACAGCACCCATTGTGGTGGGTAGCAAAACCGTATTTGCATGTGCAAGTTCATTCGCTAAATCAATGAACCTTAACTTTTTGTCCAACTTGTCCAGTAGTGCAACGTCTTGTCTGTTGTATTCGATAAACGTTCGGAAGTCATTGTTATAAAGTTGATCGAGCGTACCTTCGTACACCGTTTTCTTTTCGCCAACTTCCGTTTCACCAATGGCATCAAGTCTGTAAGTGTGCCTTTCTTCATATGTGTATTTACGATACAATTCCAAACTATCTAAATGCTGTCTGCCTATTAGGTCATAGGTTTCCTGTTCTCTTCCAAACTTTTCATATGTTCTTTTCTTAGGATATTGATCCCACAAACAAAAACGTCTTGTATCTTCTTTGCTTAGTACTCTTGTAATTCTGTTTACGGTGTATGGAATATCGTAACCTTCGCTATTCCAACCACTTAGTATATCTGCGTCTTGTATTAAATCCAAAAACGTGTCAAGCATTTCTGCTTCGCTTTCGAATAAGTGTGTGTTAGGAAAATCTTTTACCTGTTCCTTTGCTTCTTCCATAGTAAGCGTTTTAGGTGGAATAGCAAGTGTTACAAGGGTATCAAGCCATTGTAGATGTACGGTAATTGCTGTAATGGCTGTGAATGGATCTTCGGGAGAACTATATCCACGCTCTGGATCAAAGTCAACCTCGATATCGAAAAATGCAACGTGTAGATTCGGAGCATCCTGGCCTAGATAGTTTTCTTCAAGCAGGCGGTATACAGGATTGATATCCGCTTCATACAAGCCACGATGTTTGTTTATTTTTTGTTCTTTAAGAAAGTCTTTCCAACTTTTACATACAACTCTTGAGCAAGGGTCACCGATCGTCGAACGATGCTTACCTTTTTGATCACCATAATAGAATACATATCTTGCGGGGAATTCGCGAAACTCTCGTTCGCCTTTTTTGTTTCTCTCTACGACTTTAATAACGTCTTTGTCTCTGTTCCACAGAGCGTCTACATAACTCATTTTTTCTCCTGTTTGTCACTTTCGGCTGACAATACCAAATATTCCATTTGTGGCTGGATTAACCTTCTTCAAATTTACTTATGCCTTAACTTTTCTTTGTTTTCTTTTTACGGCTTTTTTTAAGTGCAGGATCGGTTATTCCATTTTCTTTGTACCATTTCTGTTTTACTTCTGCATCTGTATATTGTGGTGTTCTATCTAAACCACCATATCCTTGCGCCAACCCTGGTGCAACTTTTTCAATAGTTCCGCCTTTGGCTAAGAACTCTTTCATCATTTCATCTAATTTTTCTTGTCTTTCTTCGGGTGAAGGTCCTTCTTTCCCTCCATAGTTTCTACGTATATCTGGTCCTGGCATAAAACTCCTTTGTTATTTTAATAATAACATCAACATTATTTTTTGTCAAGTTTTATTTTATCAAAATATGAATCCACATTTTGTGCTTTATCATCTATCCAAATATCATAATGAGGCTTTTTAAAATTAACACTAGTATATTTTACTCCCCATTGTCTTAGTTGATTGTATGTAAGTTCTTTTTTGGCTTCTAAATTTCCGTTACTCATACCTCTGGCTGTCCAATAATGAACTTCGTGTCCCTCGTCAAATAACTGATTAAAATGCTCAATACGTTCTTGGTATGGTTTAGCATACTCGTATTCATTTTTACCATCTTTGGTAATATTTAAATTACAAATTGTTCCGTCAATATCTACATAATAGATCATGGCAATTTCCATTCCATTCTTTCTTCAATAGCATAACGAGCACCTTCGATATAATCTTTATCTTCTTCGCTTAGTATAGTCCAGTATTTTGTTACCCAAGATATTACATCTTCAACGTATTCTGGACGATCTAGATGTGCATTAGACTCCATTAGTTGTTGTAAATGGTCCATTTTATTACTAATAGTTTTTAGCATATGGTCTTTCATTTTACCCATTAGTCTTCTCTCCAAATATCATTTTTTAATATTTTCCAATAACTATTCTCTTGTACCATAGTTATCATGTTGCTATCATCCTTTACAGGAAAATTTTCATCAGGATGTGTAACAATATCATCTAAATTTTTTACGTAGTCTTTGTGGTAAAAGAATATGTTATTAGCAGAGGTATCATATCCAAAATATGTATATCCGTAACGATTCCATAGTCTTTTATATTTTGCTAAACTAACACCAAACAAGCCTGTTTTTTTATAAAATCCATTATGATTAGCCGCAAATTCAATATATGGAAAACTAGCATGAACTTTAGGACCAAACCTTTTATTAATTTCTAAACAAACAACCTTAGGTGTATATTGATTTTCTAATAGCCATTTGGATATTTCATAATCGTAACTATCAATATCTAGCGAAAAAAAATCAAAAACTTTAGGTGTATCTTTAAATGCTTTATGCACGTTCTTAGGTGTTACCTTTAGAACTATATGTTTAAATTCTTTAGGTAGAACAGAATCTTTAAAAATTCTAGGATCTGCGTCAACACCGGTACCAGTCCAACCTTGATCCATTAAATGATGGGTCATATTTTCCGTACCATTACCCCAACCAATTTCTAAAAATATTTTTGTATTATTTTTAATGGAGTCAGTTAATACTTTAATAATTCCATCTTCTTTGTGTTGGCTCCATACTTTGTATTCATATGGCAAAGATTTCATTACCACCAACCCATTGCTCTACCGAAACCAAAGATGTGTAAGCAGGCAAAATAACTTGTCATTACAAGTGGCCAACCTACTTGTCGTCTTACAAATGCAACAATACTAAACACAGCACCTGTAAAACTAACAGGGTAAATCAAGTGCATTGGTGGAGCATCTGCTGTAACACTAATCCAAGTCATTGATATGAATACACAAATACTTGCGATTGTTTCGTAATAGAATGCTGTTTTATCTGAAGTATAACTTCTAATCCAAAACTGCTTTACTTTTTCCCATAAATTTTTCATATTATTTTTAATTTCCTTGCAAGAGGTTTTAAATGTTCTGGAATATCCCAACCGAATACTTTGCAAAGGTGAAGTCCACTTGTTTCTCCGTCAATTTTTTTAGAATTTTTTTTCATTCCAAAACCTAAACCACCTTTTGTTTTTGTATGTATTTTAGGATCGTATTGTGATACATCTGAATATTTTTTTCTTTTTAGCATATTTTACCACCATCCAATCGCAATACCAAAGCCGAAAACATTTACAATTGAAAAATAAAATGTTAGCATCATTACCCATGCCGCACCGCGTCTAAATGATGCATAACATTGTGAAACTGATCCTACAAAGAACCCAGGATATACGTATAACATATTTGGATCTCTAGCATTTAATGCTAAAGTTAAACTTGCTCCAACGGTAAAGATAAAACTTAGTAATTCAAATGCAAATGCAATTCTATCAGATTGATAACTATCGGTCCAGAAAGATATAATTTTTTGCAATTACTTGTCCTTGCCGGTAGTAATGACAATAGATTCTAGATCATCAAAATCTTGATAAACTTCTTGCCAATTACCTTTATGTGCAACTCCGATTGCTTTGTTGATCAATGCTGGTTTGATATCTAATTCTTCTGCAACTGCTTTCACGGTATCTTTTAGACCTTCTTTAAGATCTGCAATTTCTCCCATTACACTTGCACCGTCATTGACTACTTGAACTAGTTTTGCCTTTTCTTCAGGACCAAAAACTTTTCCACTCATTTGTTTCTCCTTTGTTGTATATTTTATATTATATATGGATTTATGCTAGAAGTCAAGATTATTCTTCGTCTTTGGCTTTATAATTCCATTCGTCGGTGTGTCCTACACTCCACTTTGGTGTATTTTCTACGGTGTAGTTTTGGGTGCATACTTTAAAGTCGGGTATTAGTCTGTCATTTGTAATCAAACTTTGATCTGTCCAAATAACTCTATTATTTGGTTGTGCCGCAAATTGTCCGTTATCTAATTTAATAACATTAAAACTTTTATGTTCTGGATCATGTTCACTAAAATTTGTGTCTAATGTATTGTTATCTCTATGGCAGGTGTCTAGAGTAAACAAATATTCACCTTTGTGCATCTTTTTATCCTTGCCAAAGAACTCGCAGTCACACAACATAGGTTTTTTAATTAGTGTAATATCGTAATCAAAGCAGTCCCATATTTGTAAATGATCTAAAGGTAGTTGATTGTCTTTGTCGTAATCTTCTTTCCATACAAATGCACTTATGGGTAATTTGTCATATAGAGCACCATAATCTGTTAATAGAGTTTCGAAGTATAATGCTTTGCTTTCAATACTTCTAATGGAAATCCAAATTCCCGGAGTTAATTCTCCGTGTCCCCTCTGATGATCATAGAGATATTCTTTTTTAACGAAAACTTCGATAGGTGGTAAGTTGTGTACTAAAAATGCCATAAATCCTCTTTCGTTAAAAAAGAGGTAGTTGACACCTCTCTATAGTACTATTTATATTTTTTATGTTTCACTTTAGATGATCTATGCAGTTTTGCATGGGGGATTTTAAGATTTTTTTTACCGTATATGTCGCCTACTTTATGAGTATAACTTAAATGTGCTGGATCTAACCCGTAAAAATAGTCTACAACTTCTTTAATCTTCATTTGAACAATGTTCGCAGTTACAAGTTTCGCAAACATCTTTATTTCTACAATCCCAACACGTTGTACCACAATGATGCTCGTGACCGCAGTTTTCGCATTTACATTCAATTACATCGTTATTCATTGTTTGCTCTCCTTCATTTTTAAAAATTCTTTAAACAAGGACTTGTATGTATTTTCCTGTTTCTCCTCATTGCCTGCAACTTTTCTTTGAGCATCGGCTTGTGCTTTTTTAAACCATTGATCGAAATTAATAGGATCTCCGCCTGGTTGATTAATCTGTTTAGATGGTTGTTGTCCTTTTCCTTTAATAGTAAAACTATCTTTTTCAGAGTTGTATTCAACATCTTTTCCTGTTGCCATTTTATATATCTTTTGTACTATTGGAATTAGTTCAGGATTTTTTGTTGTTTTCCAAAGAATATCGTCCATGGCACTATGCATTGCTTGATTAAATGCCGGTCTTTTGATAACCAAATCACCCTCATCTAACTGATCTTGATCAATAGAATTTGGTGTAGGATTTGCAGGACCCGGTCGCTGTACTGGTTTAGGGTCAACACCTGCTAGTTTATATAAGTCGCTTTGTGAAACATTAAGTTCAGGAATTTCTAATCTGTTTACACTTTCATTAATCATTTGTGCATGATTAGAAATATTGTTGTTTGCTGTTTGTTTTAATTCGGCTTGTGCATTTGCATCATCAGGAATTAAAGGTTGTGCAACTGCTCCCATTGAATTAAACTTACTTAGAATTTTTTGAAGATTCGCCATAGTCTACTCCTTATGACACGCTTTTTGATTTTGTTTTTTTTCCTGATTGTCTTGCTTTTCTTCCTGCACAATGGGCCTTCTGTGAGAAACCCTTCGCATTCGAGCAGTCGATAGTTCTTTTATATTTCTTACTCCAGGCCTCAGTGTAAATTTCATAGTAACGCATTATTCATATTTTGCTTTGGCTTTTATTTTATCATAAGCCATTTGTTGTCTACGACTCTTAAACTTTTTTTCGAATTCATCGTTCCATTGTCCGCTTTTACGAATTGACGATTCTAGGTCATCTAGGTCTCGTGTTTGTCTTTGATACTTGTCTAACTTTTGTGCTAATGACTCGTGATAGTCATCATCTGAATCTTTAATGGACATCATATGTTCTTTTTCTTTTTCTTTAAACATTTCGTATTCCATGTATCCGGTAACACTTTGTAGATAATCACTTGCTTTTGTAATTTTAGCGGCTGTCCAACCTTCTAGGTTATCACCTGGTTTAATCATTTTAAATAGTTTGATAGCATTTTCTGCCGTACGCATAAGTTGGGCACGAGCCATATCTGCTTCGTGATCGTACTTTTCGTTGTTAGTTTCAAAAACTTTGTTTAAAATATCTTCTCTGTCCATGTTAATATTTACCTTTTTAGGGTTCCTCCAAATATGCTAGTACCCTTCATGTCTAAAGCATTATCGCTTGGTTTTTGCATTTTTGCCTTAGGTGGATTAGGCATAGCGCCAACTAAACTACCGTATTTTTTACGTGTTTTCCTATCGCCAATAGCAATGTGTGGATTATTTACGGTAGCAATATTTCCAGCACTTGTAGCACCGGGTGATGCTGTTTCGTCAACTTTTTCTAGTGCTTTAAAAATATCCGAGTGTTCTTTTTTAACTTCTTCAGGTTCTTCTGGAGCAGGCAAATCTTTTTGTACAAGTGAATCGTAATCCTTCATTGTAAGTGGTTCTTCACCGCCCATTGTAATTGCTTTTTCAATTATGTTATGCAAGTCAACATCTGATTCCGCATCTTCTCTAGCATATTCTAGTACTCTAATTAAAAGAGGGACATTCATTGAAACTATATTTTCTTGTTGATCTTCGTACATAGATTCCTTATTCATTTTTACACCAAAACCTTCGGGTGCGTATTTGTTATAAATTTCAAAATTAGGATCTAATACTTGTTGCAATCTGCGAATTTCATTTGCTTCTTCAGATCCTTTTTTCCAATAGCGATGATCATCTGAATATTGATATGTCCAATCATGTGCTTTTAGTTTAGCAATATAATCGTCCATTGCTTTTGGACCTAGTTCTTTAACCTTTGCTTGACGTTCTGCATCTGCTCGTTCTTTATCTATTTGCTTTTGTGCTACTTCATCGTCGTGAACTTTAGAAAGTAGTGATTTCATTTTATCGTTCATAGGACCTAGTTCATCAGGGGATGTCTCCATAGGAATCTTTTTGTGTTTTTCTTTGCGTGGAATGGTCTTGGTCTTATCACCATGTGAACCTGCCGCACCGCTTTTGCGTAATGCTTCCATATCACGCCAGTTAGGATCACGTGCCTTGATTGTCTTTTCTGTTTTTGCTTCTTCTAAATCACCTAGTCTCATTTTTTCTTTCCCGATTTCATATTAGCACACCAGTGTGCCATACGTTGTTTTTCACCTGAACTACTTTTAGCAATACTACGCAACTTACTTACCGATTGCTTACAATCTACACCTGAACGTTTGGCTAACCCTTTACGTCCTGGCTTTTTACCGTCAGCAAAGTTTTCTTTTAACCCTGAAGCATCTATATACCATACATCTGGATCAATACCCATAGCAACTAGTGATGTGAATCTTGTGTTGCCACCAAGGAGATCCATTTTACCGTTTGGCAATTTAACAACAATAGGTAACTCAACCACTCCGCTTTTTACCATAGCCTGCGTTCTTTTGACTTTATCTTGTTCTAGATTTGGTAAATTTTTATTTGCTGTATTTTGATCTGGCGCTGAGTGATTACCTATTTTTTGTAAACCACCAAGGTCTTTAACATTTACTTTTTTACCTTTTAATTTTTTCCAGCCTTCCAATCCTAATTTAGCAAGTGCAGGATATCTTTGTGCTTCTTCCCACTCAAAATCTAATTTAGGTGCTTTGTATTGAACTGCTTCATTGGCTTTTTTATTATCATAGTGCATATCAGTATAACCATCTCCTGGTTGTACTTTATATCCTAGTCTTTTGATATACTTATGGGCCATTTCTTTTTCTTTGTCGCCACCGTAAAACACAAGACCTGTATCTGGTGATCCAACCCCTGGATTAAAATCATCTGGGTCAACCTCAGCAGGATTACCTAGGTGTGATCCTAATCGAATAAAGTCATATGGACTATCAGTTCGAACAACGTGTGTGTTTTTAGGATTAGGTATTAATGCGCCTTCTTGTTCAATAGGCGATGATAATTTAATAATAATTTCTAATGATTCATCTATCTTTGCAACATCGATGTATGTGCTATTAAGTTGTTTTAATATTTCGTAGCGATGATGACCATTAATAATTCTATAATCTTTATCGACAATAATAGGTTCTAGTTTGTTTTCTTTTAAACGCTTGTATTGTCTTTGTAAATTTTCTTTTACACGTTCTTTCTGAACAGGAACGATACTATCAAGGTTAACCGTTTCGAGAGTGTGCGGAATATGCTTCAAATCTTTGTTTCTGATTTGAGGAAGGTCTTCCCTGTTGTACCACTCCTGTTTTTGTTCTGCATCATCTTTTTCTGGCTCACCAACATCCTTCTTGAAAGCCTTGTCCAAAGCACGTTTAACTATTTCTAGGCTATCTTCATCTGCTTGATATTTGATGCCAATACCACCTGCACCGTTCCAGCCATTAATGTTAAGACCCCTATCGTCTATGAGAATATTCGGGGTACCGTCCGACTGAGTAGCATACGTAGACTTATTATTTGTAATAATAATATCTTTCGGTTGTGGATTAAGATGTTGTTTAATCCAGATTCTCTTATACTTTTCAGAGTTTGCACCATCGCCGCGTAACGGACTTGAACAAATATTATAATGATCGGTATAACTTAAAACCAATTTAAGCAATTTAGGAACATTAGGAAACATCGGTAGACGTGCAAAGAAGTCTGTTCCGATCATAGCATCTAATGTTGCTTCTACTTTTTCTTGAGGAATATCTCTATAGTTTCCTGAGTTAACGCCAGCCATTTTTGCGTACTCAGAAAAGAAATCTGCAAGTACTCCGTCCATGTCTAAATATATCTTTGGCGTTCCCATTATTTTTTCTTTCTACCTCTAAACCCTGCAAACTTACTATCAATTGAACCAGACATCAACGGTTTTGAAAACCAAAGTTTAAACCATTCGTCATCGCCTGGTTTAATGCCTAATTTACGCTCTTTATCCTTTAAAGCCTGTGCTGTATGCGACATATTTTCCAATGTCTGGGGCTGTTGTTGTTCCTTATCAATACCAGCAAGTTTCTTTAATTCTTCAATGTTCATATCAGTATTTATTTTAAAGTGTTTGCTATTTTTTCTCTTGGAATCACGTGAAATGCTCGTTTGTCAATAGTTTTAGGATCTCTTGACTTTATACCGCCTTTTGCGTGTCCTAACCAGTGTCTTAGTTCACTTACGTGAAAGACATGTGATAATGGAGAATTGCGTGTTACACTATAAAAATATTCTTTTGGCATTGTTTTATATACATCCCACCATGCACTAGTATCTACCGGAGGAACTAAATCATAGATTTTGTCTGAGTAATAAACTTCAACAAACATATTCATGAATTTCACAAATTCTGGATGATGCCTATTATAAGATATAAAACCTGTTTCGGGACCGCTATTATGATGTTGCCCCATATAATTTGCTAGTTGCTTCGGTTGAACAATATCAAAGAAAACTGAATTAATTGGATTAGTAACATATACATCGGCATCCAACCAAACTAAAACATCTCCGTCTAGTATTTGTGATGCTTCGTATTGTACTCCAACCTTAATGCTCATGCGAGATGTTTTTGCTCTACCTTTAAATTTTTTAACATTTAAGGTAAACAAATTATAAAATTTATTTGTGTTTAAATTATGTTGTATAATTCTGTCGTTTTTTGGAAGTTCCGGATAATCTTCAGTCCATATGTGAAGTGTGTATTGTTCTGGAAATTGTTTAAGGAATGTTTCTACAAGTCTAAACCCACTCTTTTCGTAGTAGGCCTTGCTCATTGATGTTATAAAATCAAATGTTTTCATTGGTAGCACCCATTAGATTAATTTGAAACCTTTCATCATCTTTTTAAGTGTACCTTTTTTAACATCCTTAGTTGTATTTTGTTTTGTAAGAATGCCAACACCCGCGGCTTCTTCTTTTGTTGCTTGATCTTCATCTTGTATGCCCATACCTTGACGTACTCTAGCATACATCTGTTTTGCAAGTGCATCATTAGATCCTGGAACGCCTTGTTTAAATCCTTCAAAGTTTCCTTCAGCGGCTAGTTTACGCATTTTACTAGCACTCATACCAGCAACGCCTTCTGCATCCGGATCACGCTCGCCACTACTAACAACTTTAATAATAGCAAACTTAA
>Ga0255766_10004547_pt1 | contig 11749 bp, 15 predicted proteins | sample 071ome_23_FD_179966 | JGI IMG/M metagenome (GOLD analysis project Ga0255766, IMG submission 179966) | Coastal salt marsh microbial communities from the Groves Creek Marsh, Skidaway Island, Georgia - 071403BT metaG (version 2) | ecosystem: Environmental > Aquatic > Marine > Intertidal zone >... | reverse complement strand
AGCATCATACAGACCAGGAACGTCGTGTGGACTGAAGAGTGAGATGTTTTCGTTTTTGATGAAACGCTCATAGAAGAGTTTAGAGATTTGAATGGAATAATCTAGTTTACGGACACGATTATCTTCAGTTCCCTTGTTATTCTTCAGTACGATAATATCTTCTATTTCTTGGTGCCAGATGGGGAAGTGGACAGTTGCTGATCCACCACGGATGCCATTTTGAGTGCAGCATCGGACAGTTGCTTCAAACTTCTTGAGGAAAGGGACAACGCCTGTGTGCTGAACTTCTCCGCCTCTGATTTTAGCGTTGATGCCACGGATTCTGCCTGCGTTGATACCGATGCCCGCCCTTTGTGCAACATATCTGCCGATAGCCATATCAGAACTAAAGATGCTATCGAGGGTGTCATCAGCATCAATAAGAACACAGCTAGCATATTGTCGAAGTGGAGTTCGCACTCCTGCCATGATAGGTGTGGGAATGTTGATTTTGTGCTTGCTGATTGCGTCGTAGTATCGCTTGACATAATCGAGCCTGGTTTCTTTAGGATATTTAGAGAAAATAGTTGCAGAAATCATCAAGTACATAAACTGTGGCGTTTCATATAGTGCGCCACTGCTTCTATCCTGCACGAGGTACTTATCAACGACCTGACGTAAACCTGCATAAGTGAAGAGATAGTCACGATGATGATCAATATACGACTGAAGTTTATCAAACTCTTCTTCAGAATAGAGATTGAGAATCTCTTCATCATAAACTCCTTTTTCGATACAACGTTCAACATGTACCCTCAAGGGGGGAATGTCGTGCATACGACCATACAACTGCTTGCGAGTAGCAAACAGAAGCAGACGAGCAGCAACAAACTGATAGTTTGGATGATCTAGATCAATCAGGTCAGAAGCAGAACGGATCAGAATCTCCTGAATTTCTGCTGTTGTGATACCATCATAAAACTGAATACCAGACTGCATTTCAACCTGAGAGGCAGAAACCCCAGCAAGGTCTTTACATGCTTCCTCCACCATAACGTGAAGTTTATTCAAGTCAAGAGGTTCAGTACTCCCATTTCTCTTGACGACTTTAGTTCCGTTGCTCATATTTTTTTCCAGTTGTTAAACTTAATTTTTGCTTCTAAACCTGAGTATGTATTTGATTTTATCACAGACTGAACATCATGTCCAGAAAGAACCATATCGTTGATGTCTTTCTCTATGATTCCGCTTGGCCAGATGACGATGCTCTCCCCTCTTGATATACATTTGCTAATGCGATTGACGATTTCTCGATTACGGGGCTCATTATCATAAACAAAAATAATACTGCTTCCCTCAAGACAACGAACATCACCATCACTACCACACAAAGCCACGCTATTGTTGATGAAAGTGCTGTCAAAGGGTCCTTCGACCACGTAGACTGGTAGTTTTTCATCGATTGAATTAAGTCCATAAATCTTCGGTGCCTCCTCATCAAGCATCACAGTGATATATTTAACAAAGTTTTGACCTAGTGCTCTTCCCTGAAAACCGATCAAGTTGTCGTCTGTATCATACATTGGTATCACAATACGACTTTCATCCCTACCAATAGTATCAAAAGTCTGTTTTTGGGAGTTGGTCCACTCTTTGAATTTGTTAGCAAAGTAAAACTTTTCTGGATCTAGTTTTCTTTTCTCCAGATATTCTTTAGCAATGGGATCTGCAGATGCCTTAGGCAAATTCAAACTTTTTTTGAATACTGGTTTCTTGAATTCTAGTTTGGGTGCTTCCACAACAAAGTTTCTGCCAGTATGCCCTTCCTTAAACTTCTCTAGCGTATATTGCTTGTGAAGTGTAAGATCTAATTCCTTAAGGAAATTATTGAAGGACAAACTAGCACCGCAGTTGTGGCACTTGAAGTTGGTATTGTTCTTCACCGCGTAAATGTATCCGCGTGCCTTGTTCTTATTGCGCTGGGAATCCCCACAGATAGGACAGCGGAAGTTGTAGAGATCCGCTTTGACCCTCTTGAATTTTTGAAGGCGTGATGAAACTAGTCCAATATACTTGGAGTCAACCAAATCCATTATAAAAGGATATTACTTCGTGCTTTGTACTATAGCAGCTTGTGTTGATGGGGTCAATACCCTAACCATGGGTGGAACAACTTGCATAACTGTCACAACCGTCGCAATAACAGCAGTGGCACCAACAACAAATTTGGCATTAGTATCTACCTTCTTCTGAAGATTAGATACTCGACTATGCATTTGCTCATGATCTCTATCTACTTTTTCTTTCAACTCATCGATCATTTTGATAATGAGTTTATCTGTTCTTTCGCTTTCTTCTAAGCGTCCTTCATGACGTTCTAAGATTATAGCAATCTTATTGCTGTTCTCAGAGATAGTACCGACAGCACGTTCAAGTTTGTCAAGCATCTCTTTGGAGAGATCTTCATAAATGTCAAGTTTCGATTCTAAAACTGCTAATTTACCAAGACCAAATGCCATTTTACTTCATCCAGCGTTTTCTAGCACCAGGAAACTTACCTCTTCCAATAATAGTTGGAAGTTCATTATACTTTTTCTTCTTCTTTTTATGGACTGGTGGATCATCCCCTGCTTCTCTGGTGCCAGCAATCTGACCACCACCAACACTGTTGACTGGTTCTTCTTTTAGAACGCGGAGAATAGAAATGATCTTATCAATATCCATTAGATTGACCTTAGTTCTGTTAAACAATAATCATCTTCATCAATATTATGAATATCAGACTTTGGATATTCGGGAACTCTATTCAAGAAAGCCAGAAAACTTTTAATTGCTGGCCAAAGATCTCTTTCAAGATTATAAAACAACAGAGGAACTGCCGCATCATCAAAAACATTAAACAAGACTGTCAAATGATTTAGAATGAGGTGCGTTTTCAGTTCCCCTGTATTCTTATATCGCTTCAATAAACGTTTGATATATTTTATTCGCTTTAAATCATCCTCAAAATCTTCCCTAGTAACTGACTGAGGGTTATCGTAGAATTTTATAGCGAAGAGCAAATAATTGCTCTCGTTCAATTCGTCAAATCTCATACATCAGTCAATTATCATGGAGTAAATACGTTGGTTCCGTCACCATCAGTACCGAATGCGTCGTCAGCAGCATCACCATAAGTTCCAGCAGAAGTATCTCCAGTGCTGATACCACTCATAGCAACAAGAACTTCCGACTTAACGCGAAGGTTGCCGTGCATATCGTTGTATGTATTAATACCAACCCATCCAGCGTGTGCTACACCATACTTATCTGTAGTGTTAGCAACACCAACTTCGTATGGATCTAAACCAAAGATATCTGCTGCTCCATAATGAGTATCGTGGAGAGTATATTTTGGTTTTTGTGAGATTGTGTAAGCAACACCAGCAATAGCGGCGCCGCCGTCTGGTGTTAGGAACTGAGTAGACCCAATCGCAATGAAAGTGTCTGAGGTAATCCCTGAGATAATTGCTTCACCGTAGGTATTTCCAACACCAATAGAAATTACATCACCAACAGCAGCGTTGGTAAAGGTCGTACCAGAACCAGTAATGGTTTCATTAGCAAGATCTACAGTGATCGTACCAGTTGCAAATACAGCGTCTGCTGTGCCCCAAAGAGCCATGTTTTCTTACCCTATAATTTTCTTATATTGATATTTATAAAAAAAGGAGACCTTTACTTTAGGTCTCCTATAATATCACTCTTCTTCTCTATTTCTAATTGCCTTAGTGACAACTTCGAGAAGTTGATCGTCCATATCGGTCTTGGTTAGCTTAACCGCTTTACCCAAGATAACAAGACAGATCTCAACCAACTTTTCACCGAGTTCTTCGTTTTCTGGAATCTTGTTGACGGCATCTGTAATTACCTTTGATGCGAGGGGAAGTAAAAATCCTAACATAATAGAGTCCTATTCATCTATCAATATATAGGAACTTACCCCTTATTTTTCGCTGCTTCTACCTTCTTTTGAAACTCTTTAAAGGATTTTTTTCTTTTTTCGACACTCTTTTTAACAGCACCCATTTTAAGAGCACTGCTAACACTTCTTCTCAAACTTGTACGCCCAAGAGGTGGTTTAGTTTTATCAATCGCTCTGGCAACTGCTAAACCAACACCCTCTTCTACTTTCTTCTTTTCGGGAAGACCTTTATGCTTGGTAGAAGCAAAATCCTTAGCATCACCCTTTTTCATGGATGCTGCTGCTTGAGCAACTTGAGCAGATGGTGCTGCCATCTCCCCCTTCTTCACGGCATGAACCATACCCATGAAGCGTTGTTGTGCCTTAGATACTGCGGGCATTATTTTTTCTCCTGCTTCTTTTTCTCCATCTGCTTCTGAACCCAGGTCTTACCTGGTTTGATTCCCAGTTCAGCATTAGAAAGTTTCTTGGCAGGTGGGCGATCGTAATCTTTACGGGCAGCCATTCCACCGCGCATTTGATGCTCATCTCTTGCACGATCTGATGCTTCTTCGGTCATCTCACCTTCTGGTTCAAAGGAGTTATACATTGCAGGATTTTTCCTCTGACCGTCAGCGTGTCTGACCAATCTTGCTAGTTTTTTGAGATCTCTCTGTCTGCGCTTATTGTCCTTGAAAGCGTATGCTGCTTTCTTATCATCCTTGGGAGCAGGTTCTTTCGCAATCTTCTCATATTCTGCTCTATCAACTGCTTCACCGAGTTCATCAGCAGTCTTCATGTTTCTTGGAGCAGGAGTAATACCAGCAACTTTGATACCCTTTGCTCTCAACTTGTTCTTGAAGAGATCCATTTTGGTTGGCATTTCTCTTTCATCACACTCACAAGGAGTCTTGCCACAATCACATCCTTTCTTTTCGGTCTCTTCATCTACAGTTTTTCTGCGTCCATACTTATCGGTCTTCTGGTCATGTTGTACAGGTCTACCCTTTCTTGGTGTAGCTACTGCAGAACCTTTCTTAAAGTCGGAAGGATAAGTTACCTCATCAATATTTTCACCTTCTGCCTCATAAGAAGCCATGATTGAAGGGTCGGATCCCTTAGGAGAAGATCTTAGTGCCTGAAGTTTCTTTTGAAGAATTTGAACTTCTTGCTGTCTTGCTCTATCGTTTTGTTGCTCTCTTCTCTTTTGGGCAGGATCAACCTTATCAGCAACTGGTGCCTGTTCGGTCATTGAGTTGGGAAAAACCTTTACTCTTTTTGAGTTATTTACGCCCTTGCCTGTAATCTTTTTTTCGGGAATATCTCCCTCCTTTTCATAGATTACTCCTTCTTTTACACTAGAAGTATCCTTACCATCAGGCTTCAAACCTTTCTTACGTTGAATGGCATTATGAACGGCACCACGATATTCCTTAGCACCAGACTCAACTTTACCATCACCATCATAATCCTTACCTGCTTTTGCGGCAGCAGTTTGCTTGCCCTTGGATTTCTCATCACCAGTGATCGAACCATATCCAGTCATCTCAACAGAAGAGATATTTGGATTGGCACGGAGTTCAGCAATCTTGGCACGGGATGCCATTCTTACATAGGTGTTACCAGTCTTCTTATCGGTAACTCTAATCTTGTATTGCTTTTCTTTTACTTCTTCCTCTACTTCAACCTTCTCTACAGTTACGCCTTCAACAAAAACTTTAACCATAGCATTTACCATTGCCTTCTCAGCAAGTGATGCTACGTCGGAAGTGTGCTCTTCACCAATGAGTTTCTTCTTAGCAAGTGCCTTAACTGCTGGGGGAGCAGGTGACTTGGCAAGTTGTGCCAGATATGCCTTGGCAACCTGAGCAGGGTTCATCTTAGTTCCCTTGTTCAGTTGTTGCTTGACCTTATACTTCACATCATACGCAAGTTGGGATGCCTGCTTTTCTACAGGATTATCGCCTTGAGCATGACTGCCCTTTGCTGGGGTTTCTTCAACGATATGCTTACTCATGGGTGGAAAGATTTTGATTACTTACTTTTTCCTATACTTATTTATGAATTGTTGTCCCCAACTAGATCCGGGGACCATTGTCTCAACGTATTTTCTAAAAGCATCAGTTCCAACGAGTCTTTGATCTGCTGGAACACCCGAGATTTCAGTAACCTTATTATAGTCTGGTTGTTTAGTTCTCTTTACAAGATTTTCAATATTCTTGATTGGTTTTTCAAGATGCTTTCTGCTTTCTGTTACGTCCTTAATCCAAGACTTGAACATGATATTATCTTCGGTAACACAAATCAAATAGTTGGTTCCTCTACGAATGATTTTACCAACTAATCCAGTATTTAGATTTTCTACAAGGTCACCAACGTTAAAAACTTTTTCTTGGATAAAGTTCTCACGCAATCCAATCCAGTCAAACTTAGGAGCAATTTCCCAAAGACTCCATCCCTCTTTGATTTGCATTGCGGCACGAAGAGTATTATAAAGTTCCCTTGCCTGCTTATTATTCATAGAAGCAGGGACACCCTTACGGAAAGTTTTGAAATCTCCTTCTGCTGCTGCCAATCTCTGCTTCGATGCAGACATTCCAGAAACATCATCACTATCAGGATCTCTATCACCTGCCGAACGAACTTCTACATTATCAAAGGCATAAAGCTTTCCATTGTAATCACCAGAAAGTTTCTCAAATTCTTTTACTCTATCTCCACCACCAATGATTCTTACGCCAGCATATCCATCCATATGTGCCTTTTTGAGCACATCAAAGATGGTGCGGTTTTGTGGATCATTAACAATTCTCTCACTATGATTAGGATACATCTGTCTCATAATAGAGACTTTGGTATCAGGATCTAGTGGATTCTTTTTCTTGTCCTGACTTCTAGATGGGACAATAATATAGTCACCATCATCAGACGATGAAGCAACAGTATCCAAAAGTTTTTCGTGTCCAGTGGTCGGTGGATTAAAACGACCAAAGGCAATCGTCAGAGTTCCTTTTGTTTTCTCAACTTCAGGAGGAACCATTGGTGGTTTCTCTGCTGCTGGTTCCTGCTGTTGTGGTGCTGGTTCCTGAGTTGGTTGTGATAAATTCTTTTCCTTGTCAGTTTGTGGGGGATCTTGCTGCCCAACTCTCTGACGCTTATTATAAAACTTTAGTTGACCTTTTTCTGTCTTGGCAACAAACTCTTTGGTCTTTGGATCATACCACCCACCATGACCATCACCAACCAGACCCATGCGCTCTGCCTGCTGTACCGCAGTAGAAGCAGCTGCCTCAGACAAGAATTGGAAAAAACTTTTCATTACTTACAGATTTCAGATCGTATTGCTTTTTCGTTTGCGACAATGTAACTGAGGACACCGTTCCTCATTTTCTTATATTTATTCATTTCTTTATCCGTCTTACAGAGAGAAATGTTTTTATCGAAAATGAGATAAACATGAGCAAGGAAATCATTGTATCTTTGTCTTCTGTTTTTCGTAGAAGACTCAAATGAATTCAATAGTTCTTTAATGTGTGGGTTCATAATCAGTATAATTTTACATGTATTCCACCAGTAAATTGAGCAGATAATCTTCGTTGTGGACCCATAGACCCACTAGCCGACATGATTTCTCTCTCTTCCCTATTTAATCCACTCATAACACCAATCGAAGCAGCAGCATTATATAAATTTTGAATGACTCTGGTTTTAATTCTTTCATTCTGAATGCTGTTTATTGAAACACCAATTTCACCAGAGATAGTTTTTAATTTGACTGAGTTTGGATTATCACCATACTGCTGTATCCAACTTTGAGGAAGATTATCACCATTAATCGACTCCCAAAGATCATTCAAATATCCTAAAGCATTAGGTAGATTTGCCTCATTAATTGGCACTCTTTGCGAAACAAAATTATTATTTGTTGTAGATAGATTTAGGTCAGTATCTCTATAATTCTGTTTTATTCTATTCAGTTCAGTTATTCCTTGATTAGAAGTTTCTGAAATAATTCTAGTATAAACGTCATTTCCTATTGATCCATGTCTAGCAGCAGAAGAACTAGTTGCTCCAGTCTGACTATAAAAAAGTTCTAACTGTTTTTTATTTACGTTGAACTTAATCATCACCACTTTTTCAGATCCAGGAAGAACTTCTCCCCTAAGATTTTGTATTTGCTCCTGCCTCATGTTTCTACCAAGTGCCTGGTTGAGACGTATGGTTCTTAAAGTAAAATTGATTTTTACATCCTGATTACCAGTTGTAAATTCAATAACTGGGGGATTTCTTTGGTTACTAAGGTCGATTTGATCCACAAAATACTTACTGTTCATTAAAGCAAAGTGTGGAGAAGATGGATTTAGCTTCTTCAAAGAAACTGGAATGATTGTTCCCTCATCATATTTTTTGTGTAAAAAATTGTTTATGACATTTACATTTCTTACTTGATGTGATGCCATTCTTTGATTAAAATGTATCATATCCTGAAGACCTTTGGGAGTGAAAATCCAAATGTCTGCTGGGTTCCATTTATCTGGTTTAACTCCACTATTCGCTAAAGCAAAAATTTTATATGGATTATAATTTAAAGGAGTAACTCTAGCCCCATACGCAAATATTTTATCATTATAAATCTTCGCATTGTTTGGAATGTTCAAATTCTCCATTAATACTCTTGCTTGAGCATTTCCATTATCAAGCCAAGTATGGTTTCCAGTTCCAAGAGATCCAATAGCAAAAGAAGCTAATCCTGCTCTAACATCTGCCCTAGAAAGGGAATCACTTCCCGATACAACAATTTTCTGTCTTATACTTGCGTAGGTTGTCATATTCAATCCACCAGTATTTGGATCTATAAAATCACTTTGCTCCAAATTTTTTCTATGAACTAACCGATAAGCAAGACAATACTGAGCTAATATCTCACTATAGACTTCAGTATTACGACCACCAGAACTACGTTGGGTTGCGGCAAACTGCCCCCCAAACTCTCCTGTTTTTGCTAGAGCTCCTAATGGTTTTCTACCATTAGTTTTACCAATAACTCTAATTGTCCTTGCAGTTGTTGATGCTAAAACAGTTTGAATTGTACCAATAGGAGTACTTGGTCCATATGTTTCATTTCCGACTATTAATGAAGTCAATTCATCACTGCTACCATCTTCAAATACAAACTCTTCACGAGAAGTAAATTTTCTAGCAAAGGTCGTTATACGACCACCCCTATTACGTAGTTCCCTGATGGTTAGTCCCATAAGACTTTTATTTTTATTTAGAGTGCTCATGAGAGGACTTGAACCTCCACAGATAAATCTACTGGAACCTAAACCCAGCGCGTCTACCAATTCCGCCACATGAGCAGTATTCGCTATTTGCGAATGGAGAATAGCGGACTCGAACCGCTGACATCCTGCTTGCAAAGCAGGCGCTCTACCAACTGAGCTAATTCCCCTTAAGGTAGTCCTTCTCATTTTGATAGGGAACTACTTTACCAGTTTTTAATTCCCAAACGTAAACCAGATCAGGAATTAACCACTGGTCAACCCGATAACAATACTTCCAGTTAACGGGTTGAATACAGTTCATCACAACCATACTCCAAAAAGCAGCAAGATAGTTCAGAACTGTGTACATTACGATTCTACCACAGAACCAATGGCATCGTCAAGGTCTGTAATCACTTCACGAATTTCAAAAACACGTTCTGGACAAGCAGAACCATAAGTGTAATTTTTTTGTGCTTCAAAAAGCACTTGTCGAACCGCAGCAGCAGCACGAAGAGGAATCTCAATAGTTACTTTTTTCATTTCAATCAATAAATTCTATGGGTAGATAACTATTCAATACAACAACTTCCCTATCGGGAAATTGTGCCATAAGTTCTTTTACGGTTTCTTGAACTTCTTTTTCGTTTTGTTCATCAACAACACCCTTTGGAAGTGGGTTTCTAACTACAATGTACTTTGTCATCGGTCGTCCTCAGCACGGTTTTCAGAATAATAAACATCAAAACTACCACCAGGGTAACGTTTCTCAAGTTTCTTTACATTAGTTGCGATAACTTCATCGAAGGAAACGCCGAGTGCCATGCAGGCTTGAGCAGCATACCACATAAGATCACCGAGTTCAATAATAAGATGCTCACGGTTATCGTCGTTCCAAGGTTTTCCTTGAAAAACCATCTTCTTGATGATTTCAAGGAACTCCCCACCTTCAGCATTAATACCAACACCCGCAGTAAGAAGTCGCTCAATATTGGCACCCTTCTCGTCAAGGGCAACAAGGCGGTCGGAAAGAGCGACAAAATCTGTAGAGGCATCGCTAGTAACCGCATCAACAAAAGTTTGATACTTTTCAAAATCAATGTGCTTAGTCATTAAAATTTAAATCCGTCGAATGATTTTTTAGATTTCTTTTCTTCATAATCATACTCCTCTTCTTGCCCAGAGTCAAGTATGTCGTTTTGAGCAGTTTGCTCACAATCATAAAGGCGCATCTTGGCGCGATCAATACCAACAATAAACCTCTTGAAAACTGAGAGATCATTGTAGCGATTCTTTAGTTGCTTCACCATAAGTTGTCCAAGTTGTTCGAGCTCCTCGGTGCTAATAAGGGCAAACATAAGATCAGCAGTAGCAGGGAGACCAAAGGACTCAGAAGTGTCAGTAAGCTCAACATCACTGCTACCATAACCAGAACGAGTGGTCTGCGTGGCAGAAACGATAGGGACGTTTGCTTCAACAGCCAAGCCTCTAAGCTCCTCTGCAATAGCTTTAATATAGCTATATGAATTGACAGTGCCCGTTTGGCGATAACGGGAGGAAGCACATATATTAAGGTAATCAATGAAAATAATATCAGGGCGGAATGACTTCTTAAGTGCAAGTTCATTAAGAAGTGCCTTAAAGTGTCCACTGTGTGCTGATGCTGTAGGATACTCCTTAATTATAAGAGAACCCTGAGTCTTCTTTGATAGTTTAGTAACTTTAGTTTCAAATGTTGTCTTGGGCAGATCCGTTAGATCTTGGATATTGACATTGAGAAGGTTTGCATCAATACGTTCAGCAATTTTCTCCTCTGCCATCTCCATTGTAACGTAAAGCACATTGTGTCCGTTAAGCAAACAGGCGCTAGCCATATGACACATGAATAGAGACTTACCAACGCCTGTCCCAGCAAGAGCGACATTAAGAGTCTTATTAGGAAGACCGCCTTTCGTAATCTTGTTGAAATACTCAAGATCAAACGGGATACGGTCTTCCTTGCGGTGGTAAGACTCATAACGTGCTTCATAATCTTCAAGGTAGTTGTGTCCGATATGATTATCGAATGATACTGCTAGAGCATCAGAGAGAATACTTGGAATCGCATCACGATTCTTTTTCTCATCTCCACCATCAGCAATGTTGATGGACTCCATGAGAGCCAAATAAATGGCACGATCACGACACCACTTTTCAGTAGTATCAAGCAACCATTGCTTATCAACAGGAGAATCACTGAAATTACCAGTGATCTCCCGTGATTCTTTAACCTCAGTTTCACTGAGATCTGTGCGGTTTTCTAATTCAATTCTAAGTGCTTCAGTTGTGATAGCAGAACCATACTTGACAATGAACTGAGTAATTTCTTCAAATATAACTTTTTCAGTTCTTTGTTCGAAGTAATCTGGTTTTAAGAATGGAATTACCTTCCTGGAGTATTCTTCATTATATACAAGGTTTCTGAGAATAGTAGTCTCAATTCGTTCCATAGGAATAGTATTGTTTCGCGGCAGCATCAAGTTGCTGCATTACTTCAGGTGTGAAATAAGTTTCGGGGTCTTTG
>Ga0255766_10004545_pt1 | contig 11751 bp, 8 predicted proteins | sample 071ome_23_FD_179966 | JGI IMG/M metagenome (GOLD analysis project Ga0255766, IMG submission 179966) | Coastal salt marsh microbial communities from the Groves Creek Marsh, Skidaway Island, Georgia - 071403BT metaG (version 2) | ecosystem: Environmental > Aquatic > Marine > Intertidal zone > Salt... | reverse complement strand
TGCATCACTTGTTGGGACAACGCATTGAGCGCCATAACCTCTTCCAAAGTACTTTGAGGCGTAATCTGTGTGAAGGTTGAGTGTTTCCAGAACGTCATCATCTCATCACTTAAAAGCACGGCTTGCTCGATGTGTGCGTTTCGCTTGGTCAGCTTTGACGCCAGCGCCTCGCTGATCAATTGGGCAGTCGGTGGGTCTTCAGAACGAAGCGCCGCGATGCAATCAGGCGCGAGGGCGATGAAACGCAAGTCGAAAAACAGCATTGTGATGGGGTCTGCCAGGCGGCCCAGTTGGTTGTTACGTTCGGAAACCACCTGCTGCAGCTTGCAGCCCCTCATTGAAAGATAGTCCAACAGATCAAGCGTCGATTGATCGGCTCGAAGGGCATTGATGGCGGCTGCTCGCGCTCGCCGATCGATGAAAACTGGTGGTTGCGCGATTGGGTGGTGCTCGGTGTCAAGAATGTCGGCTAGCCGATATGTGTAGGTTTCAAGCTCGGGGTCTAGTCCCTCTCGGGAACAGGCTTGCGCGCCCAATATGACGCAAGCGACTACAATCAGTCTCCAGTTCGGATAGCTGTGTGAATTGAATCGAGTGAGCGCGCCCGGTAGCATTTGTGCCCTAGCCCTCACTGTAAGTGCAGTCCGTATTCGAAGCCTGATCCACGCTTGAATTGAGATGCTGATCGGCGTCCTTACGATCGTGAAAACACCAGCTTTCTTAGCGTTAATCGATTTCAAGGGGCTACAAAGCATGTGGATCGCACGTCGAATGGTCTGTGATTGCCTGGCTGTAAAACCTCTCGTGTACAATATCGGTTTTTGGAAGGCTCGATTTAACCATGGATTTATCCGCTTTTAAGGCTTACGACATTCGTGGCCGGATACCTGATCAATTAAACGTTGAATTGGCTGAACAGATTGGTTTGGCCTATGCAGTGTGGTTAAAGCCAAGCAATGTCATTGTCGGTCACGACATACGGTTAACGAGCCCTGAGCTCACCGAGGCGTTGATCAGCGGGTTGCGAAAAGCAGGGGTTAATTGTCACTTTATCGGGGAGTGCGGCACGGAGGAAGTGTACTTCGCGACTGACTTTTACGATATGGACGGCGGGATCATGGTAACCGCGAGCCATAACCCCAAAGATTACAACGGGATGAAGTTCGTTCGAGAAAACAGCAAACCCGTCAGTGGTGATGATGGGCTAGCCGAAATCGAAGCGCTGATCCGAGAGGGCGCGCTCGGCGCGTATCAGAGCGAGGAAACCGGGTCTCTCGCGTCGCTAGATCACCGGAAAGACTACATTGCCCATTTGCTGAGTTATGTTGATCGTTCTGCATTGAAACCACTAAAAATTGTGACCAACGCGGGTCACGGCGGGGCAGGAATAGCCATTGACGAGCTCGCGCCGCATTTGCCTTTTGAGTTTGTTTCCATCCACCACGCGCCAGACGGGCACTTTCCAGAGGGTGTGCCTAATCCATTGCTAGTGGAAAATAGAGCGCCAACCATAGAAGCCATTAAAGACTCTAAAGCAGATTTTGGTATCGCTTGGGATGGAGACTTTGATCGTTGTTTCTTTTTTGACCAGAACGGACGATTCATTGAGGGCTACTACATGGTCGGTCTTCTTGCTAGTTCATTCCTAGACCGGGAACCTGGTGCGGCGATAGCCTACGATCCTAGGCTGACCTGGAACACTGAAGCGATTGTTCAAGCGGCAGGCGGTAGGCCAATAATGAGCAAGACCGGGCATGCTTTTTTTAAGGCGACCCTTCGAAAGGAAAATGCGGTGTATGGAGGGGAGATGAGCGCTCACCACTATTTCCGCGATTTCGCTTCTTGTGACAGCGGCATGATTCCTTGGCTCCTGATCGCGGAGATGATTTCGAAAACGGGTCATTCGCTTGCCGAGCTTGTAGACGAGCGGATGGCCCGCTTTCCGGCGAGTGGAGAGATTAACCGAAAGGTCGATGATGCGAATGCGACGATTGCGCGTATTCGAGCGGCGTTTGGGGCCGATGCAATCGATATCGACACCACAGACGGCATTAGCTTGTCGTTCCCAACCTGGCGGTTTAATTTACGGATGTCCAATACAGAGCCCGTGATTCGGTTGAATGTTGAATCTCGAGGCGATGCACCGCTCATGACCGAGAAAACAGACATGCTATTGGCAATGATCGGTGGTGAATCCGCCTGAGGCGCCGTTTTTCGCCGTTGCCGGTGATGAGAAGAAGGTAGACGCATGAGTTGGTTGGGCGGGTTGCTAGGTGGAACATTAGGATTCGCGCTTGGAGGACCCCTAGGGGCGATCCTGGGTGCGATCGCTGGCCAATCCATTTCGGTTCGAGCACCGCGTACGCTCGACGCCACCTCTAAACAAACGATCTTCTTTACGTCACTCTTTGCCATGTTGGGCAGTCTGGCCAAGGCGGATGGTCGTGTTTCAAAGGCCGAGATCCGGTTTGTTGAACAGTTGATGCGTGAGCAGCTTGGGCTCGCGCAAGAGGCGCGTACACTCGCGATCAGTATTTTCAACGAGGCCAAAAAGAGACCTGCTACCTTTGAGGCTTATGCGCGCCAATTCGGCGAAGTCTTTTCCCAAGAACCAGAACAACGAGAAATGTTGTTAAGGCTGCTCGTGCAAGCGGCCATGGCGGATGGGGAAATGCACGAGCACGAGGAGAGGCTGCTCAAGCGAGCTGCTGAAATCTTTAATCTCACTCCGCTGCTTGAACAGCTCTTGGATCGAATCAGCGATGGTAGCGATGCGAGCAGTCTCGATCAGTGCTACGTGATACTTGAGTCTGAGCCAGAGGACGAGTTGTCGGTCATTAAGAAGCGGTATCGGCGGCTCGCGATGAAATACCACCCCGATCGAATTCAGAGTCAGGGGCTTCCGCCTGAGCTACTGAGCGCGGCGGAAGAAAAATTCAAGGAAATTCAGGACGCCTTTGATCGCATTGAGCGGGCCCGAGGTGATTGATGGTGAATCTGATAGTCATTCTCGAACTGTTGACGTTCTGCGCGGCGACAATGAGCGAGCGTCATGTTTAAGCGGGTCACCCCAAGGACGATTGAACCGAAAGCGGCGGCTTCCCATCTAAACGATTGTTTTGGGTCTAACGACAGTGAATTAGGCGTAGCGTTTGTGCCGTATCGAATTCGTCCTTTGGGTGCCCACCTGGATCATCAAGGGGGCAAGGTCTTGTCCCAATGTACGTCCTTTGGCGTTACAGGGTATTGGCGGCGGAACGGTTTGAATCGAGTGCGGGTGTCGAGCCATGGCTTCGGACAAGCCGACATTGACCTCAATGCGGATCTGGTCTCAGAAGCGGATGGGTTCGATTATTTAAGAGGCACGCTCGCTCAATTTCGGGCGAACGAGTATCCGTTAATCGGCATCGATCTATTGGTGGATGGCGCGCTAACTGCTTGTGGTTTGTCGAGTTCAGCGGCTATCACGCTTCTCTATCAAGAATTGCTTTGCCAAAGTATGCGCGTCTCGCTCGAAGCAGAGCAGCGGATCGATTGGGCGGTAGCGTGCGAGAATCATTTTGTAGGAGTGCAAAGTGGGGTAGGTGATCAAACGCCGATGTTGTTCGCCGGCGACGGAGAATCCGTACTCTATGATTGTCGATTACGTGAGGCAAAACGTATTGTCCCCAAAGACCCATGGCGATTTTTGGTGATCAATAGCGGTCAATCGGCAGCCCTATCGGGGTCCTCCAGCTTCAACGACAGGGTGGCTGAATCGATTGAGGCTGCCAGAGAGATCGCATCGCTTTTAAAGCGTCCCCTAGAGGCAGCGAGGTTAGGCGATTTTTCTGACGCCGAATGGAGCGCCCTCACGCCGCGTCTGAGCGCAACCGCTCAGCGGCGATCCGCCCATTTTTTTACGGAAATGACGCGGGTTCACGCTGGTGAGAAGGCATTGCTCGCGGGTGATCCAGTTCGTTTTGGCGCACTGATGAACGCCTCGTGTCAGAGTTCAATAGACCAATATGAGACGGGCACTAATCTATTGATTGAGTTGGTCCGTCACTTACAGGCGATCGACGGCGTGTATGGCGCAAGATTTAGCGGGGCCGGGACGCGAGGCTGCGTCGTTGCGCTTATCGAAGATGATGCCGATCGCCATATTTTGAATGATTTAGCAGGCCGGGTATCACCCGACATTCGCGAGTATGCGGACCAACAGTGGGCATTCACCACATCCGCTCATGCTGGTCTGAAAGTGTCATGAAGGTCGTCATTCTTGCAGCGGGCTTTGGAACTCGGGTCAGTCACTTAACAGGCGGACGCCCCAAAGCGCTGATGCCGTATTTAGGGGCGACACTATTGGATGCACTTGTGCAAGCGTTGCCAGAAAACGCGTCGATCACGCTCGTAAGCAATGCAAAGTATCTGAATCAGTTTCATGAGTGGGCCGGGAGCACAGCGCGACAGCTTCACATTTTGAACAATGGCATTAGCGATCCCAGCGAAAGAAAGGGTGCGCTTTTCGATCTTGCGCTTGGTCTGGATGCTGCTGGCCGCGATGAGAGGGTTGTAGTCCTGGGTTCGGATTCGCTGTTTCGATTCGAATTAGGCGTATTTTTCGACGCTTTTCGTGCGACTGAATCGAATCTAGTGGGTGTTCGTCACAATCCGGATTTGGCGGATCAACGGCGGCGGGGGGTGGTAGCGCTAAGCCCGAATGGGAAAATCATGCGCTTTCATGAAAAACCCGACCATCCATTTTCGGAGATTGCAGCCACGGCGCTATATGGGTTTCAGCCGTCTGCCCTGCTTCAACTGAATGATTACTTGGCAGCTAGCGATGACGTTGACTCGCCTGGACACTTCGTGAGTCACTTGGTTTCAAAGATGGAGGTGTACGGCTGGTTCCTTCCCGGCGAGCTGATCGACTATGGTCACGCCAGCGTTCTCGCCAAGCAGTTGGATCAGTAGCTAGACCAATGGTTAGATCAATGGCTAGATCAATCACCAGGCCTAACGTCAAAGACCCGCTGAGCGTGCTCGCAGAGTCGACTTCAAAGCGCATCCCACAGATCAAACGAGTGACTGAACACCGATTTCCAGTAGCCGTGAGAGGGCGAGACGCCTGAATCAGCCAAAAAGAGCAGGGGCGTTCGAGCGACCAGCGGCCAGTAGTGTTTACAACGTGTCAGAAGATAATCGGGAGATAAGGGCGCTTTTGATTGAACGCCTTGCCACTCAGCAACATATCGCTGCAGGAGCGATTGGACCAAGCTCGGAGGAGTGTGGGAAGTCGCAAACAAATAGGCGAGATCAAACGCTACGGGTCCAAAACAGTAATCTCCCCAATCAAGGATGGCCCATTTGTCAGAGGTAATCAGATTGTCGGGCCGTAAATCGCAGTGAATGATACCGGATGGCTCCTGCTCGTCTGAGGTTATGCCCATCGATTGAGCCTCTATGAGCGCTATGAAGCGAGCGCGCTGCTCTGAGGCGTCGAGTACCTCTAATGCGGCGCGCTCTTGATCGCTTAGTGGGCCGAGTTGGGCAAGATTGTCTTGGAAGTGGTAAGGAATGTCCGCGCGGTTAATGTCGCTCCCGTGTAGTGCAGCCGCGACATCGATACCGCTTTTAAACCAGTTTTCAGAACCTGGTTGATTCCTTCCTGGTTGTTCTCCTGCATGGATGGAGGCTCCTAATGGAGGCCTCGAACTCGTTTGAACTAGCTGGTCTGCCATCGTGCGGCGAGAGGACGACACTCGAGTAGTTGCAACCAAAGGGTGCAGGTCCTTGAGAAACAGTAATCCCTCATCTGCTGTCGGCGACTCGCCTTGCCAGTAAGTCTCTGGGGTCATGGGCCTAATGCGCGAGCGAAGATTTCGATAAAAAAACCATTCCCGCTCGTAGCTGCAAAACTGAGCGTCGATCCCACCGGTTTCCCTACGCAGTTTGATAATCACCGTCTGGGGAGATTGGTTCGGTGCCTCGATCTCCGCTCGAAAGACATCAGCTACGTAGCCAGAGGCTATCGGAGAGAGTGCCTTCAGGCTCCACTGGCCTGCTGAGCGCCGGTGAATGCTCTCCTCAAGGCGTGTAAAGGGTACAGTAGGGCGCAAGGTGCAGCCGCCTTCGCCTATTGCCCTGAGTGACCGAGAGATAAGGAGACGCTTCTTACGGTTTGACGGGTCTGGTCCTTGATAGCGGCGTGCAAGCGGCGCGCCTGCCAATCGATTTCAATCAACCCAAAGTTGGCCTCAAAAAAAGGTTCCCCCAGTCTGTAAGGACCAGGTTCGACCTTGATGTTGGAGACGATGGAGGTCAAAGGCAGGTTCAATGACGATGAAGTCAGCTCGAGGATGGGGTTTGATGATCTGTCTTTATCGAAATAAATCCCTGCCAGGTGTCGATCGCCTGAAAGGACAAGGGTTGTCCCTGATGCGTCGCTAATCAGTCCGAGCAACCGCTGCTGTTCCGCGGGAAAGAGCCGCCAGGCTTCCCACTGGTGGCCGTCGGCGAGGACCTGGATAGAGCTAGCAATCAACCGAACGTCAGCGGGTTGAGCGAGTTCTTCTTGCAACCAGGACCACTGAGCGGTCCCAAGTACCGATTGGGCATCAGCGCTCGATGGCGTATAACGCCCGTGAAGGGGCGGTAGCAGTGGCTTTTCCAGCCCAGAGCGAAAAGATCGAGTATCCAGCAGGATCAGTTGAACCCGCTCGCCAACCGGTCCGAACGATACGGCGCGGTAAACGCCCGGCCTTGCAATGCTGGGGTCGCCGGGGGGTATTTTCCAAAAGGTTTCGAAGAGACGCTCCGACGCGGCCTTGTGCCTAAACTCCTCGCCAGCATCATTTAACCCGTAGTCGTGATCATCCCAGGTTGCGTAAAGGGGAACCTTAGCACTGAGTTCTTGAAAGGCAGGAGAATCGCCTAGCGCGTCATACGCCTCTCTGAGCGACCGAAGTTCCGGATCGTCTGACTCATCTTCCGCATAAACGTTGTCTCCCAAAAAGACAAAGATATCGGGGTTTTCTTGGGTGATGGTATTGAAAATGGCAAGTGATTCCTGCGGGTCTGCACAGCTACCAAATGCGATGCGCTCGATCGGTGTTTGGTAGATTGTCGAGGCGGGCAGGGGCTCTGTATGCAATGCGATGATACTTGCCAAGGGCAGGAGCGCTAATTTTGGGAAAGAAAAGAGTTTCATCACGGTCTTAAACTTCATCGAATCCTGTTCCTGGCTGAGTGTATCATGAGGGTTACGCGCTGAAGCGCTACGTTAACGGCTAGGCTTAACAAGCCTAATATTAAAAGAGAGTGAGTGGAAAACGAGGAGGAATGATGGGGCAGCGGAACGACAGCCCAGTGCATATCCCACTGGAGCACCCATATGTTGCGCCTGAAGAGGTAACGAGGCGGGCGAGAACGTTTTGTGAGCAGATCCGTTCCCGAAGAACCGTGCGCATGTTTTCCACTGAGCGAGTTGAAGATGACGCGATTCGTTCCTGCATTATGGCAGCGGGTGCTGCGCCAAGTGGTGCCAACCAGCAACCTTGGCACTTCGCCATGGTTAGCTCACCCGATGTGAAGGCGATGATTCGACGCGAAGCGGAGGTGGAGGAGCAAGCATTTTATAGTGAGCGGGCGTCTGAAGAATGGCTTGATGCGCTGGCACCGATTGGAACGGACGCGAACAAAGCATTCTTGGAGGACGCGAGTCATCTGATTGCTATCTTTCAGGTTCGGCACTCGACTGATGAAGAGGGCAACAGAGTCAAACATTACTATCCTCTTGAATCCGTCGGCATAGCCACGGGATTTTTGATCGCTGCCTGCCATCAAGCGGGTCTTGTGACGTTAACTCATACTCCGAGCCCGATGCGGTTTCTCAACAAGATTCTTGGTCGGCCGAGTGCAGAACGCCCATTCTTGCTGTTGGCAGTGGGATACCCCGCGGAGGGGGCCCGCGTACCCGATATCCATCGCAAACCGGCAGCTCAGATTTTATCCATGCACTAGCCGCCGCGTTCTCGTGCGTTAGCTGGGGTGTCGAATCGGCCTGCGCGGGGCATGGTGGGAAAATCACGCCAATGCCCTTTTTTGGGGCTATTACTCACCTCAACTCACCGGGATTCAAAAGTGCGGTCCCCCCAAATTCACACCCTATAGCGTTGATACCGGCGAGCGTGTCTGCGCTGATCATCGTTAATCCCGCAATGTCTTCGGTCGCATAGGTGGGCCAAAAGGGCGCCCGTTATCGAAGACTCAGAGCAGGGATGCTGCTGCAGTGGGGGGATTAGATCGGTGCACGCGCTGGGGATTGTTGCGCCGTTCGCTTTTGGAGCGAAATGAGGTCCGCTAGAACATTGCCGGCCTCGACGATGTAAGCGTCGGGTGGTTCATTCTCCTCAGTATCGGTGCCCTGTAATTCTTCTTCCTGGTTAGCATCCTGCGCCGCGCCGGACAACTCTATTGAAGGCGCTGACGGATCGTCTTCCGATACATTGGTCAGTTCGGAATTGATTCCCCCGTTTGCGACGAAGTCGGATATTGACTCCGTATCACCTAAGGTTGTGGGGATGTCGGCGTCATCAAGCTGCTCATTCAATTCCTCAAGTGAGGCTACCGCTGGCAACCCCTGGGCCGCGCGCTTGGTATTGGTTAGTGTTAACCAAAATGATTCGTTATCTGACTTCTCTTGTATTCGTTCCGATTCCCTGAGTGAGAGCTGGGTATCATCCGCCCTTAGCTGACGATACTTAAAGGCCTCGATGACATAATTAAATTCAGGATCTTCAAGTATTCTTGCCTCATGCCTACTAACCAGCTCCGGTAGATAGGCTTGAATATCGCCTTTGGCTCTGTAATACGTGGGCCGAATTTGGTCCCAAGGAAGTGGATCGTCCAAGGTGCTCTCGCCAATTGCCTCTGGATCATAATCATCGGGGTAGCGTAGGTCAGGAATGATGCCGCGATGCTGGGTCGAGTCGCCTGTGATCCGGTAGAACTTGGCTTGTGTCATCTTCAACTGACCATATTCGAGGGGTTGTAACGTCTGCACAGTTCCTTTGCCAAAGGTTTGGGTGCCGATGACTAGGCCGCGTTGGTAGTCTTGAATAGCGCCCGCAAAAATTTCTGATGCGGAGGCGCTCAGTCTGTTGACCAAGACCGCAAGTGGGCCGCGATAGGATGTGCGTACATCGCGGTCGCTTAATACATCGACGCGATTTGCTTTGCTTCGAATTTGAACGGTGGGCCCCCGATCAATAAAAAGGCCAGTGAGCGTTTTTGCCTCCTGCAGTGAACCGCCGCCATTATCCCGAAGATCGATGACGACTCCATCTACATCTTGGGTCTGCAACTCGTCGAGTAGCCGTTTGACGTCGCGGGTCGTGCTTCGGAAATTTGGATCCCCATTCTGCATGGCTTTGAAATCCACATAAAAAGTGGGGATATCAATCACGCCGATTCGAACCAAGTTGCCAAACTGTTCTATCTCAACGACTTCGGCTTGGGCTGTCTGTTCTTCAAGCTCTACTTTCTTTCGGACAATCTCTACAACCTTCGAGCTTGCCAAGTCCGATGATCCCTCGGGGAGGATTTGCAAAAAGACGCTCGTGTCCCGCTTCCCTCGAATGAGTTGCACAACGTCATCAACCCGCCAGCCGATGATATCAACAATGTCATCATTCTCCTGGCCCACACCAATGATTCGATCGTTGGGGCGGATGGACTTGGATTTTTCCGCAGGCCCAGCAGGGACAAGGCTCACAACTTTCGTGTATTCATCCTCTGTCTGTAGCAGGGCGCCAATGCCCTCAAGGGACAGACTCATGTTGATGTTAAAGTTTTCACTCGTGATCGGGGAAAAGTACTGTGTGTGTGGATCGTAGGTTTTGGCGAACGCATTCATAAAGAGCTGATAGACGTCGTCCTGGTTAGTTTTCTGAAGTCGGCTCAGTCGACTTGAATAGCGCTTATGGAGCAGCGATTGTATGTCTTCGAAGGACTTGCCTGCTAACTTGAGATTTAACACATCATTTTTGATGCGCTTTCGCCATAACTCATCGAGTGCCGTTTCGCTGGGTGCGAAAGGCAGTTCTGACCGGTCGAGCTCAAGATATTCTTCTTTGTCGAAGTCAAACTGATCAACTCCTTGATCGATTAACTCAATGACCCAGGAGAAGCGTGCGGTGACCTTCGCTTGGTATCGGTTAAAAATGTCGAACGCGGGTCCGAGGTCAGATCGTCTGAGCGAATTATCAAGCTCCCATCGATACTGTGACAGCGCTGCGACATCGGCTTGGGTTAGATAACTTTTAGAGGGGTCCAGGTCTTCGATGTAGCGATCAAACACCTCTTCGGAGACGCCGTCGTCCAGGACTTGATCGACGTAGTGCTGCTCTCTCAGTGCGCTTAAGATGTGCTTGGTGGTGATTTCTTGAATATCGCTTGGTGCCAGTTCCGGTGTTGCCGTGATCGCCTGCGTGGCACCACTCGTCGCCAGCAGCGGTATCAAGCATAGGGTCAGAAAGGTTGTTTTGGCGTTGGAACTTCTCCACTGAATCGATTGTGGGCGCGTTTTCCAAACGGTTAATCCGTCCGCCATTTGCGGGTCGGCGTCTATCACTGACGCATAGAAACGCTCGAGGCCCTGCGTCGTTTCGATTAATCGTTTCCTGAGCGATAAAATTACACGTGTCATGGTTGTTCAATGTCCTGCTTTGGGGTGCTAGCGCTCACGCCAACAAAAATAGAATACCTGGTTTTTACGAGGTTGCTCAAACACTTGCTCAACCCCGGTTCAGGGGGGCAAGCGGTCGTTTTTGGTCATTATGAATTCTCAGCGTCTGCCTACCAGGTGAGCGCTGATCCCTTGGTCGACGACTGAGGAAAGGATGCCGAGCCCCAGCTCTTCACTGGGTGCAGATGGCCACTAAGAATGCACGCTATCGACTGCATGGCTAGCCGAGTCGGTGGTTTGGTCCAAATGCAGAAAGACTGTAGGGGCAATAATGAATTTTCCCTTCTCTTATTTGGAATCGAGCAATAAGCCGATCTGCAGCAGCGGTGGCGCGGTAATAAGCCCTCACATACTGGGCCTCTCTTGCAAGTGATTGATGGTCAAGCGTGAGCTGAGGAATTCAAGGTCACGGCCGATGTTAGGGTTGTGCGATACTGTACGGGTCGAAAGGAGTTGGATAATGAAACAAGTCAGTTTGAGAGCGTGGTTGGTTGCGGCCTTTTTGGGTCTTCAGATGAATGTGCATGCGAGCGAGGGCGCAGAGCCAGATGACGCAGGCCTGACGGAGGGGAGGGGTTATTTTTTCGGCTACTCGTTTGGCAATATGCTTCAGCAGAATGGAAATCCCGATGTTGATCTGGGCGCGTTGCTGGAAGGAATTAAGGATTCCCTAGGTGGTGTGCAGCCCACCTTATCCGCGGAAGAACAAACCGCCATCATCGAAATGGTTCGTACCCGTCAAGCTGAAATGGAAGCTGCCGCCCAGGCCGAGCGCGACAGTATGGCGGCAGATTCCAAGGCGGCTGGCGTCGCCTATCTCGCTAAGAATGCGGAAAATGCTGATGTTCAAGTCACGGCTTCGGGTCTGCAGGTTGAGACGATAGTGGAAGGGAAAGGCCAGGCGCCAAGCGCAACCGACAAAGTCGTCGTGCATTATGAGGGCAGGCTGATTGATGGGACGGTCTTTGATAGCTCAATTGCAAGAGGTCAGCCTGCTGAGATTGGATTGAACCAGGTGATAC
>Ga0255766_10004537_pt1 | contig 11758 bp, 15 predicted proteins | sample 071ome_23_FD_179966 | JGI IMG/M metagenome (GOLD analysis project Ga0255766, IMG submission 179966) | Coastal salt marsh microbial communities from the Groves Creek Marsh, Skidaway Island, Georgia - 071403BT metaG (version 2) | ecosystem: Environmental > Aquatic > Marine > Intertidal zone >... | reverse complement strand
CTGAAAGAAAAGTTAGACCTACATTGTTAATACCATTATGGGATTTGCTTGGCGTAAGCTTAGGTTTTGTTACGGGACTAATGGGAAAAAAAGCTACAATGCTTTGTACAGCTTCGGTGGAAGAAGTGATAGATAAACATTATCTATCTCAAATTGAACATTTGGAATCTGAAGAAACAAAAGAGAAAGAATTATTAAAAAAAATAAAAAAATTTAGACAAGAAGAACTAGAACATCGTGATATTGCTTATGAAGAAGGTGCGACTAAAAAAGGAGCGTATGGTATCTTAGACTTTGCGATAAAAACAGGATCTAAAGTTGCTATTGAAGTAGCAAAGAGAATTTAATTAAGGTTCAAGCTTAACATCCCAATAAAGATAATCCAACCAACTTTCATGTAAAAAATTCGGAGGAAAGTGTCTTCCATTTCGATGGAGTTGCTCTTCTGTTGGTTTATAAGGTTGTACTGATGGAATCATTCCACATACTTTAGGCATTTTACCACCTTTTCTTACATTGCATGGAGAGCATGCTGTTGCTACATTTTCCCAAGTCGTCAAACCTCCTAAAGATTTTGGAACAACATGATCAAAAGTTAAATTTTTTTTATCACCGCAATACAAGCAAGTAAATTTATCTCTTAAAAAAACATTAAATCTTGTAAAATTCGGAAACTCTGATGGTTTTACAAAATGTTTCAATGAAATTACGCTGGGTAACTTCATAGAAAAAGATGGGCTTCTTATCTCTCTATCGTATGTTGATACGATGTTTACTCTATCTAAAAAAACATCTCTAACTGCATCCTGCCAACTCCATAATGATAAAGGATAATAACTTAAAGGTCTATAATCGGCATTTAAAACAAGCGCCGGACATTTTTCAAGCGGCAAATATTCACTTGATGATGCAATCATATTTAAAAATTACATATATTTATAACTAATCGCAAGTTAAACTTTTATGAAGTTAAGTTTTTTATAAAGTCTAGTCCATCACTCAAACCGTCGGGCGATATAGAATGTCCTAAGCCCTCATAAGCTTTACAATCAACTTCGAAATCTTTTTTTTTCAAAAATTCAACTGATTTATACATTTCATCTATTGGAACTATTTCATCAATATTGCCATGCAAAAATCTCATTCTAGGTTTAGAAGTTAGTTCTTTTTCTAATAATTCGTAATTATAAATCTTGCCTGAATATCCTAGCACACCAGCAATTTTTTTCTTCTGTCTTATTGCATACTGGACGCTCATCATAGTTCCTTGGGAAAAACCAACTAGAATTAATTTGTTATGCTCTATTTTAAGATCATCTAATTTTTGATCAATTGTTTCTTGAAGTTTTTCTAAAGAAACTAAACTTTCTTGAGTAATTTTATCGTTATCTGTTTGCATCAAATCAAACCACTCAAATCCAGCCGGGTTAACTTGACATGAATTTGGAGCGTTTGGAACGCAAAAAAAAGCATCTGGCAAAAATCTTTGCCAATATGTGGCAATTGAAAACAAATCATTAGAATCTGCTCCATACCCATGTAAAATGAAAATTAATTTACTGCAATTCTCTGATGTATTTTTTAATTCTAAATATTTAAGAGACATTTTTTGTTATCTTTAATACTTTTTTATGCTAGAGACAAACCAATGTCAGAAAATACATTAAAATTTATTGCTATTTTAGCTATGATATCAGTAGCTGTAGTTCTTATCAGAGGGTTAAAAACGTTTTTTAAAGGCGGTGATTTAGATAGCAAGAGAAAGAGTAACAAATTAATGCAAATGAGAATAATGCTTCAATTTTGTGCCATAGTGATTTTAATGTCTTTAGCATATGTAACGGGCAAATAACTAATAAGACTTAACCCATTCAATAAATTTTGGATCTGTAAAGTCAAGATCGCCTATAACTCTTGCAACTTCTTTTTTGTCTGAATTTACAATTAATGTTATTGGTATACCTCTCAATCCAAACTCTCTAGTTAACTTTAAATCATTATCAAAATAACTTGTTAAGTTTTTAATTGAAAGATTATCTAAAAAACTTTGAATATCCTCAAATTTCTTTTTTTCTATATTAATTAAAATTATCTTTAACTGATCTCGAGATGTTTGATCATATAAACGATCTAGCTTTGGAAGTTCTTTTTTGCAAGGAGCGCACCATGTCGCCCAGAAATTAATTAGAGTTAATTTTGAGGAAAAATCATTAAAAATGATTGTTTTACCATCTTTGTTTTTAACCTCGATGCTCGGTAGTAATTTTGGATTTTTTTGAAGTATTATGTTGGTAAACGATTTGCTTATATTGGGTTGTGAATATCCACTATTAGTATTAAGAATAAAAAATATAAATAAAAATAATATAAAATTGCGAAACATAAATTAATATTAAATTAATATGGGCAAAACTAAAACAAATAAAGTTTGGGGTACAAGAATGAAATCTAAACCTTCAGAACTTTTAACTAAAATAAATGCATCAATAGATGTCGATAAAGAATTATATCAACAAGATATCAATGGTTCTATTGCTCATTGTAAAATGCTAGCAAAACAAAAAATTATCAAATCAGATATCTCTAAAAAAATTGTAAATGGACTTGAAAAAATTAGAAAAGAAATTCAATCAAAAAAGTTTAAATTTTCACAATCAAATGAGGATATCCATTTGAACATTGAAAAAAGACTTTTTGAAATTATTGGACCAAACGCAGGATTTTTGCATATAGCAAGATCAAGAAATGACCAGGTTACTACAGACTTTAAATTATGGGTCATTGATGCCTCACAAAATTTAAACATAGAAATTAAAAAGTTAATTAAAGCATTAATAAAATTAGCTGAAAAAAATAAAAATGTGATTATGCCTGGCTTTACACATTTAAAAAATGCTCAACCAGTTTTATTTTCCCATTATCTATTGGCATATATTGAAATGTTCAAAAGAGATCATAAAAAATTCACAAATGTGATCAAAAATACATCTGAGAATCCTTTAGGATCTGCTGCACTAGCAGGAACAGGTTTCGCAATCGACAGGTTTTATACTTCAAAACAATTAGGATTTTTAAAACCAACTGATAATTCAATAGATGGAGTGTCTGATAGAGATTATGCGATAGAATTTTTATTTGTATCAAGTCTTTGCTCCATGCACTTATCAAGACTTGCTGAAGAAATTATTTTATGGAACTCAGATATTGTCAATATGATCAACATTAACGATAAAATGCTTACAGGTTCATCAATCATGCCTCAGAAAAAAAACCCGGATGGCGCCGAACTATTAAGAGGTAAATCTGGCGCTATATATGGAAACTTAAACTCTCTATTAGTTACAATGAAAGGATTACCTTTGTCTTACTTCAAAGATATGCAAGAAGATAAGAAGCCGGTATTTGAAACTTTTAAAATATTAAATTTAAATCTTAAAATAGCAAAAGAATTGGTAGAAAGTATATCTCCCAACAAAGCAATTATGAAAAAATTTGCAAATTATGGCTACACAACTGCTACAGATTTTGCAGACTATCTCGTAAAAAAAGGTTTAAGTTTTAGAGAAGCGCATAAAAAATCTGCAAAATTAGTTAATGTCGCAGAAAAGAAAAATTTATCTTTAGATGAATTAAGCTTCTCTGAAATTAAGAAAATTGACAAATTAATCAAACCTGATGTGATAAAAGCTTTAAAAATTGAAAATTCTGTTAATTCCAAAACCTCTTATGGTGGAACTTCAATAAAAAATGTAGTTAAAATGTTAAAGAAATTAAAAAAGGAATTTAAATGAAAAAAATATCTCTCTTAGTATTAATTTTGTCATTTATGTTTACTTCATGTGGAAAAAAGGGGCCGCCTGTTTACCAAGAGAAAACTAATTTAATTTTAAAACAATCCTAAATCTAAATGGATTACTTAAAGACCAAAAATAAAAAGCTTTTTATAAATAATTTCGATTTAAAAAAAATTGCAAAAAAACATAAGACTCCATTTTATATTTATTCAGCAGACCAGATAAAAAAAAATATTAAGTTAGTTCAATCATCTTTAAAGAAAAGTAATCCACTAATTTGCTACGCTGTTAAAGCTAATTCCAATATCCAAGTAATAAGAGAATTAAAAAAAAATAATGTTGGAGCAGACGTTGTATCTGCTGGGGAATTAAAATTGGCACTAAAAGCGGGAATTAGTCCAAAAAAAATAGTATTTTCTGGAGTCGGCAAAACTGAGGATGAAATAAAATTTGCTATTCAAAAGGGAATATTGTCAATTAATGCAGAGTCAGAAAGTGAGATTCTCTCAATAAATAAAATTTCAAAAAAATTAAATAAAATCGTTAAAATAGGTATTAGAATTAATCCTGACGTAAAAGCTAAAACAAACAAAAAAATAGCAACAGGAACCAAGGTTAACAAATTTGGAGTAAGTGTCAGTGATTTTTTTCAAATTTTAAATTCAAAAAAAAATCTCAAAAATATCAAAATCCACTTATTAAGTGTTCATATTGGAAGTCAAATTAAAGATATAGGTGCTTATAAAAAAGTTTTGAAATTAATATCTAAACTTTTATTAAAATTAGGAAAAACTAATCATGAAGTTGATTATGTAGATTTAGGTGGAGGAATGGGAATTCCTTATTATAAAGGTGATAAAAATTTTGATTTTAAAAAATTTGGAAAAGAGGTTGCAAAGTTTTATAATAAACAAAAAGTTAAAATAATTTTTGAGATAGGAAGATTCTTAACGGGAAATGCTGGAATAATAATCTCAAAAGTTATTTATGTAAAAAAAACAAGAGAAAAGTATTTTATTATTATAGATACAGGAATGAATGATATGGCAAGATCTGCTATCTATGAAGCCTTTCATGAAATTTTACCAATTGAAAAAAATTCTAAAAAATTCAATAAAAAAATTGAATTTGTAGGCCCTATTTGTGAAAGTAGTGATACTTTTGGAATTTATAAAAACTATTCAATTCTTGAAGAAGGAGACTTAGTATGCATTACAAACTGCGGTGCATACGGAAGAACTTTAAGTTCTAATTATAATATGCGACCTTTAATAGAAGAAATTATTGTAGATAAAAAGAAATTAAAGTCTGTAAGAAAAAGACAGAAAATTGAAAATATAATCTAAAGTGATTTTTTTTAGATCTTTAATATTTAATATATTTTTATATCTAGGAATTATTACTTGTTGTTTAATTGCAATACCGCTTTTAATTTTACCATCATCTTTTTTGAGGAAATTAAGTTCATTATTAGGCTGGTATTTTATTTTTTTGTGTAAGATTTTACTAAATACTAAAGTAAATATTATAGGATCTGAAAAACTAAAAACTGAACATAAATTTTTTATTGCTTCTGCACATCAATCAATGTTTGAAACTTTTGTATATAATTACATAGTACCGAACAATTTTTTTGTTCTTAAAAAAGAATTAATGAGTATTCCAGTGTTTGGTTGGTGCTTAAAAAAACTAAATTGTATTCCAATTGATCGTGGGAAAACTACTAAAAATAATTTAAATTTTTCAGACCAAATCATGCAAAATATTTCTAATGGAAAAACATTAATCATTTTTCCTCAAGGAACTCGAGTACCTTACAATGAAAATGTTCCACTTAAAAAAGGCGCTAGAAGAATATATGAAAACTTAAATATAGCCTGTCTGCCAATTAAACTAGATACTGGTAAGGTTTGGCCAAAAAAAAGTTTTTTAAAATATCCTGGAGAAATTAATTTTATCTTTAAAGATATTATTGAACCAAATCTGACAGGAGATGAGTTTTTGAAAAAACTTGAAGAATCTTTTTATAATTAATTTTTATCTAAACCTGCTTCAATAATTTTTTCTCTTATTTCTTTTGTTTTTTTAAATTTTTCAAATAAAAACTTTCCATCATTATTTTTAATTGCATCTAAGATTTTAGATAAGTCACTATTAAACTTTTCTAACAATGAGATAATTTCTGTTTTATTGCTCAACATAATATCTCTCCACATAGTAGGGTCTGAAGAGGCAATCCTAGTAAAGTCCCTGAACCCACTGGCACTAAATTTTATAACTTCAGACTTAATGTCGTCTTCTAACTCACTTGCAGTACCTACAATGTTATAGGCGATCAAATGAGGTATATGACTTGTTATGGCCATAATAGAATCGTGATCTTTAGAATTCATTGTTTCTATTTTTGATCCTAAATTTTTCCAAATATCATTAACTTTTTTTATGTGTGTTTCGTCACAAAGTTCGCAAGTATTTGAAATAAACCATTTGTTTTTAAACAAATCTTTAAATCCATTTTCCGGACCACTTTTTTCAGTTCCCGCAATCGGATGACCTGGTACAAAAACTTTATTCTTTAGAAATTCATTCGCTAGCTTTATAACCTCAACCTTAGATGATCCAACATCTGTTATAATTGTTTGATCTAAATTAAGTTTTGAAAGATCATTAAAAATATTTTTGTAAGCACTTATTGGTGTACAAATAAAAATAAATTCTGATTTCTCAACGTCTTTATTAATTTTAGTATTATAACTATCTGCCAAAGATAAACTTTTACTTTTTTTAAGATTATCCTCTGACACATCAATAAAGTTAATCAAAACTTTTGAATAATTGTGCCTGATTGCTCTAGCAAGAGAAGAGCCAATTAAACCAATTCCAATTATTGTAATATTATTCATTAAAAATTTTTATCCAAAATATCTAAAAAAGTTTTATTTTCCTCATCGGTACCAATAGTAACTCTTAATGAATTTTTTATACCATAGGTATTCATTTTTCTTAGTAAGATTTTATTATTTATAAATATATCAAAAGCTTGTTCTGAGTTAAGTTTAGCATTATCAAAATTTAATAAGAAAAAATTTGCTACAGGATCATTTGTTATAATGTTTTTTGAGGAAATTTTTTCAAAAATAATTTTTGACCATTTCTCATTATGTTCGACATTTTTTTTAATCCATTCATCATCTAAAATTGCAGCACATCCAGCTTTTTCAGCTATACCAGATATATTAAAAGGAGGTCGAAATAAGTTTGCAGCTTCTATAATTTCTTTGGAACCATAACCCCATCCTAATCTTAGATTAGCTAATCCAAAAATTTTAGAAAAAGTTCTAGAAACAACTGTATTTTTGGAATTTTTAAAAATATCTAAACCACTTTTATAATCATTTTTGGTTACAAATTCTGCATATGCATCATCAACCATCAGTAAAATATTTTCTGGCAAATTTTTTCTTAATTTCATAAGCTCATCAGAATTAATATACGTTCCAGATGGATTGTTAGGATTTGCAATGAAAACTATTTTTGTTTTATTTGTTACTAACTTTAAAGTTTCGCTAACAGAAAATTTATTATTTTCATTTTTTGCAAACCTGACTACTGCACCATTTAATTGCGAGTAAATTCTGTACATTAAAAATGAGTCTTCGGACATAATCACTTCATCATCTTTATTCAAAAATGATTGGCATATTAAACTTATTATTTCATCAGAACCTGAGCCAATTAGAATTTGATCTTCATTTATAGAGAACTTTTTAGCAATTGTTTCTTTTAATTTGCTACTTTTGCCATCAGGATATTTTTTTAAATTAAAACCACTCTTAAATATCTCTAGAACCTTGGGCGAAGGACCAAGAGCAGACTCATTCGCAGATAATTTAACTGGATTTGAAACATTTTGGATATTTGATAGTCCACCAATATACAAATCTACATTTACAGTTTTTGGCTTTGGTAAAGTCATTTTTCAAGTACTTACAACACTTCTAGAATACAATCAAAAGAAGTTGATAGTTTGACAAAGAATCAGCCTTTTAGTACAAAACGGCACCGCCGATTTACCGAATTGCGGGCGATAACAAACAGCTAAAGAGGAAATCGCTAAGCGATTTTTAAAAATGAATATTGATTACAGTAAAGTTAAAAAAATCACCATAAATGCACCTCTTAAATTAGATTGTGGTGAAACTTTAGAAAAATTTGATATTGCCTATGAGACATATGGCAACTTAGATGAAACTAAATCAAATGCGATTTTAGTTTTTCACGCTCTATCAGGAGATCAATTTGTAACTGGTATAAATAATGTGACTGGTCGAGAGGGGTGGTGGAATCAAGTTGTAGGCTCTGGATTACCAATAGATACTGATAAATATTTTGTAATATGTGCCAATGTCCTAGGTGGCTGTATGGGCAGCACAGGTCCAAAAGAAATTAATCCGAAAACAAATAAACCTTATGGTCTAGATTTTCCAGTAATTACAATCAAAGACATGGTAAGTGCACAAACTCACCTATTAGATTTTTTAGGAATAAAAAAAACTTTATCAGTTTTAGGTGGATCAATGGGCGGCATGCAGGCTTTGCAATTTTGCTCATTGTATCCTGAAAGAACCTTTTCTTCAGTACCAATTGCATGTGCAGCAAGTCACTCTGCTCAAAATATAGCTTTTAATGAATTAGCGCGACAAGCTATTATGGCGGATCCTAATTGGGACTCTGGAAATTATTTCTTATCAGGAAAAGTTCCTAGAAATGGACTTGCTGTTGCAAGAATGGCTGGTCATATTAGTTATTTATCTGAGCAAGGACTTCAAAGTAGATTTGGAAGAAAACTGCAAGAAGGAGACGGTTTGAACTTCTCATTTGATGCTGACTTTCAAGTTGAAAGCTATTTAAAATATCAAGGATATGCATTTGTAGATCGTTTTGATGCTAATTCTTATTTATATATTACAAGAGCTATGGATTATTTTGATCTATATAAATTAAATAATGGCGATTTATCAAAAGCTTTCAAAAATACTAATGTAAAATTTTGTATTATTTCATTTTCAACTGACTGGCTTTACACAACTGAAGAAAGTAAAAAAATAGTCATTGCTCTCAATTCTATAGGTGCACAAGTTAGTTTTGTAAATATTGTTACAAATAATGGTCATGACTCTTTTTTAGTTAATGAACCAGAGTTTTTCCAAACCTTAAAAGGTTTTCTAGACTCTACATATGAGGACTTTAAAAATGAAAATTCAAGATGATGTTCTAGCAGGATTAATTGATATAAACTCTAAGGTGCTCGATGTAGGCTGTGGCGATGGTAACTTATTACTTTATCTAAAAAGAAATAAAAGAATTGACGGAAGAGGTTTGGAGATCAATCAAAAAAATGTTCAAGAATGCCTAGCTAAAGGACTTGCGGTTGTTGAGGGTGATGCTGAAAAAGACTTAGTAAACTATCCAAATCAATCATTTGATATAGCAATATTAAACCAAGCAATTCAGCAGTTTTATGAACCAAGAAAAGTTTTAAATGAATTACTAAGAATTGCTAAACAAGCAATAATTACGATACCAAATTTTGGTTATTGGAAAGTGAGATTAAATTTATTGGTAACAGGGACAATGCCAGTTACAAAAACACTACCACATTCTTGGTATGACACTCCAAATTTACATATGAGTTCAATCAAAGATTTTTATAATTTGTGTTCGTTAGATAATATCAATGTAATTAAATCAATTTCAATTTCTTCAAATAAAATCAGTGATATTACATCAAATAATTTAGAGATTAAAAATTTAGTCTCAGAATTGGGTGTATTTGTTGTAAGTAAATAGATTATATTTTTTTTATCACTTTTTTAACCAAGCTTGACTTAATTAAATCTTGTCTTTTTATATTTGCGTAAATTCTTTTTTTAACTACACAAAAATAAACACCATTAAAGTATTTAAATAAAATCGAGCCAAATTTTTCAATAAAATCATGATTAATAAATTTAATATTTAGGTTTGGAAAATAAATTAATCGTTCGATTGATTGTATGTCAAAAAAACTTTCCTCTAATAATTGGCTAATCTGTTTTTTTGAAAATCCATTACCAGAAGAAAAAGGGCTTTTATCAGATAAATACCAAGATGATTTTTTATTTGGTATAATAATATATAATTTACCTTCTGGAGATAATGATCTCCATATTTCTCTAAGACTCAATTTAGTATTATGATTATTTTCTAAATAATGAATTAAAAAAGCATGATCAAAAAAAGAGTCTTGAAAAGGTATTCTTTCTTCATCAATTAAAATTTTTTTACCTTTGATTACAGCCTCATCAGATATACCCATTCTTTTAGAATAACAGTAAGAAATTGAAAGATTGTATTCTTTTAAAAAACTTAAATAAGGATGAGCATAACCAAAACATCCAATATTCTGGTTGTCATATAGGTAACAATATTTTTTTAATTGGTTTTCAATACGATGAGCTAAAAACTTTCCAATAGCACTAACATAAAATTTCTGATAATTTAAAATATCTAAATACATTATGAGTTTATTGCAGGTAAATTTAGTTCATTGTCTGTCAGATAACTATTCTTATATTATTTCTAATCCTATAACAAAAAAAGCTATTGTGGTAGATCCAGCTGAAGCTGAGCCAGTCATAAATTCAATAGAAAAACTTGGGTTAAAATTAGAGTATATTTTAATTACTCACCACCATGCTGATCATGTTGGTGGCAATCATGAATTAAAAGAAAAATATAATTGTAAAATAATTGGTTTTAAAAATGACTCTGGCAGGATTCCAGGTATCGATATTCAAATTAAAGATAAAGAAATATTTAATTTTGAAGATGAAGAAATTGAATTAAATTTTGCACCAGGACATACTAGCGGACATATCTTTTATTTTTTTAAAAAAAATAAATTAGCTTTTGTGGGAGATGTAGTTTTTTCTCTTGGATGTGGAAGAATTTTTGAAGGTACACCTGAACAAATGTATAAATCAGTTATGAAAATAAAATCTCTCCCTGAAGATACAAAAATATACTGCGGTCATGAATACACGGAAAGCAATTTAAAATTTTGCTTAGCATATGATGCTGATAATCATAATTTAAAAAAGAGAGGAGATGAGGTTAGAGAACTCAGACAAAAAGGATTGCCAACAATACCAACTACAATTTCTGATGAAAAAAAGAATAATATTTTTTTTAGATGTGATGAAAATACAATAATTGAAAAACTTGGTTTAAAAGGATCAGAACCTCAAATGGTCTTTAAAAAACTAAGAGAATTAAAGGATAATTTTTAATTAAGTATCCCCTGTTTTCTTGACATAATAACAGTGGTGGCTATATTGCGCCAAATTAAAAATATGACTTTTGCAGTAATCAACACAGGTGGCAAACAATACAAAGTGAGCGCCAATGACAAGTTAAGAATAGAAAAACTTTCTCAAGAAGAGGGTAAATCTATAGAATTCAAAGAAGTGCTCTTGATTAATAATAACCAAGATATGGAATTAGGATCTCCTCTAATTGAAGGTGCAAAAGTTGAAGGAAAAATTGTAAAGCAGACAAAAAATAAGACAGTATTAATTTTCAAGAAAAGAAGAAGGCATAACTCAAGACGAAAAAATGGTCATAGACAAAAAATGAGCGTTGTACAAATTACAAAAATCTTTGGTAAAGGTGGAAAACTTTTATCTGAAGCAAAAACAACTGAAGTAAAAAAGGATAAAACTACTACTAAAAAAAGTGCGTAGTGGTATAAATAATTATGGCAACAAAAAAAGCTGGTGGTTCTTCGAAAAACGGCAGAGATAGTGAAGGTCGTAGACTTGGCGTAAAAAAATATGGTGGCCAAAAAGTTATTCCAGGAAATATTATTTATAGACAAAGAGGTACTAAAATGTACCCAGGTCAAAATGTAGGTATGGGAAGAG
>Ga0255766_10004534_pt1 | contig 11765 bp, 10 predicted proteins | sample 071ome_23_FD_179966 | JGI IMG/M metagenome (GOLD analysis project Ga0255766, IMG submission 179966) | Coastal salt marsh microbial communities from the Groves Creek Marsh, Skidaway Island, Georgia - 071403BT metaG (version 2) | ecosystem: Environmental > Aquatic > Marine > Intertidal zone >... | reverse complement strand
CCCGCCTTGAAAGCGGACGAGTCGAAAGGCTCCGGGGGTTCGAATCCCCCCCGTTCCGCGCAATGCACCCGCGGTCGTCAGGCCGCGGGTGTTGTCGTTATAGGCACCTCTGCGCCCGAATGCGAACGGCGCTCGATCCACCGGCCAATGACGACCCAAAGTGTGCAAAATTCACACGCACCTGAGCCGTCTCGTGTGCTTATGATTCGCTCGTGAAAAACATTCATTCCCTCCCCTCTCGTCTTGTCGTCGCCCTCGCTGTCGGCGCATTGACGTTGGCCGCCTGCGGTGGCGGTGACGACGACTCCTCGCCAGATGCCGCAGCAGACGCACCAACTGAGGCACCTGCCGATGCTCCTGCCGATGCGGGCGGCGCATGCCCGTGGGCCGCTGGTGAGGTTGACCTCGCCGGGTTCTTGGCCGAGCCGTGCTTCGCCGATCCGTACTCCGGCGACATGTTCCCGCTCGATCCGGGATACATCACCCTGTTGCCCGCTGCCCTCGCCACCGCTGGGCTCGATGCCGATCTCAATGCTCCCGGTCCGGTCACATTGTTCGTTCCCACCGATGCGGCGTTCAACACACTGCTTGAGCAGGTCGGTTGGACACTCGAGGAGCTTCTTGCTGATACAGAGGTGCTCACCGATGTGTTGAACCAGCATGTGGTCGCTGGAGATGTCAGCGCGACATCGGCGGTGTCGAGCGATGTGGAGATCACTGCATCCACCGGTGAAACCATGACGTTGTCCCTCGGTGACATGGGTGTCGGCGTGAAGTTCTGTGGTGATCAGATGGCCGACATCGTGCACATGGACATCGATGTCAGCAATGGCACCGTGCACATCATCGACACGGTTCTGCTGCCGTCACAGGGCTGCATGAACTGATCGACGATCTTCGCGTGATGTGATCTCGCGGTGGTGTGTCGTTGCCAGAGGTGACAGCACACCACCGCAGTTCGTTTCGGGGCACCGTTTATGCAGCGGCGCCTCGGGCGTAGTGCCCCGACTGCTGGCTGCCGTGTGATCCGAGCGTTCCTGTCACTGCTCTGTGGAGCCGTGGGTGCGCGAGGCGTGACCCTCGACTATGCCGTCTCTGAGATTGATAAGCCGTCTCTGAGATTGAGAAATCTCAGATGTCGAGGTCAAGGCCGAACAGGTCGCGGAAACGATGGCGGTATTCGGCGTCGTCCTCGCTGGCACCCAGGGCCACCCAGTCAGCGTCGGCCATCTGATCGCGACCATTGGCAATTTCGGCTGCGCCCCAACTGACGAGGTAACGCAACTGCGGCTCGTCGGTCTCAATCGCATGTCGCACAATCTCAGCGACCTCCAGCGGGTCGGTCGCGTTCGGAATGCCAGTGCCGTAGAAGCCGAACATGCGTCGGTAGTGCGCGTCGTATGCGCCGGTGTCGTTCGGAGCGTCGATGTTCTTGGCGAAGATCGCTGATTTGGTCACCCCGGGTTCCACGATGGCCACCCGAATGCCGAACGGTGCCAACTCCATCGCCATCTGTTCGCTGACGCCTTCCAACGCCCATTTTGCTGCGGTGTACGGGGCCTGCGCAGGGGCCGCAAAGCGACCGACCACCGACGAGATGTTCACGATGGTGCCGCTACCTCGTGCGCGCATCTGTGGCAGCACCGCCTGAGCACACCTGATTACTCCAAGTAGGTCCACGTTCAACACCGAGGCGTACTGCTCGGTGCTGCACTCCTCCACCACACCGTTGCCGCCGACGCCGGCATTGTTCACCAAATGGTCAACCCGGCCGAATCGTTCGTGCACCTCGGCCATGCCGTTCGTCACCGACGCGTCATCGGCCACATCGAGTTCCACGAGGTGCACCTCGCACCCCGATTCAGCGGCCATCGCCAACAGCTTCTCGGCCTTTGATGCCGCGCGCACCGTGCCGATCACCGTGTGACCTGCGGCGGCGAGATGCACGGCTGTGCTGCGTCCGATGCCGGAGTTGGCGCCGGTGATGACGGTGACGGGTGCGTCCATGGGGTGATGGTAGGTGCGCTCGACCACTCGGGGCAGGGTCGACCACCTGCGGGCGTCAGGGTCGGGCAACCCGTGCTCGTCACGTCGTGTGTCTCGTCCACCACTGCGTTGTCACACCCTTCACGTACTGTTCGGTGTACGGATCGGGCCCCCGACCTCGAACCGTGATCGACGCTTCGGCGTTCAACCACATCACCGCACTGGCTCAGGGGCCCATAACATGCCACACACGGCACCGACAACTGCAGACGCCACCGCCGAGTTTGCGGATCTGCTGCGCGTCATGAACCGACTGGCCAGTGCCGATCTTGTGAACGGCGGCCGCGACGTCGTCGATGCCGTATTCACCGATGTGCGGCGTATGCGTGGCTGGGTCGATTCCATCGAGGTCCAGGCCACACGGCTTGCGCGCCGTCTGCGACCCACTGGCGAATCTGGCGCGGCCGAACAGCCACATATTTCACGCGGGGGTCGTTCCACGGCCGGGGCCCGTGCGGCCGCCGACCGTTCCGATATCTGCGATCAGATGCCACTGTTCGAGCAGGCCCTGTCCGGGGGCGATGTCACCACCGACCATCTCGACGCGGTCGCCCGAGCGGTGAAGGGCCTGTCACTCGACGCTCGGCGAGCCTTCACGCAGCGTCAAGACGATCTTTTGCGCCATGCCCGCACCGAGTTTGTCGACACGTTCGCGCGGCGATGCCGCGACACAGCCCGTGCGATCGCCTCACAACTCGATGCGCGTGCCGAAGCCGACCGGTTGACCCGCCAACGTCGCAACTCGAAGGTCCGGCAGTGGCTCGACCAATCCACCGGCATGGGCCACACGCACATCGAACTCGAGCCGGAGCGACACGCCGCACTCCTCGCTGCACTCGACGCTCGCGTCGCATCGCGCCGGCAGAGCGACCACTCCTCCGACATGTCATTCAACGAAGTGCAAGTTGCCGCGCTGCTTGATGTGCTCACCGGACGGGGTGGCGATGGTCCCAGCACCGCCGATGCGGGTGACAGCGCGGAGTCACGCTCTGGCCTTCCGGAAATCAGCGTCATCGTCGATTGGCGCACTCTCTCGCAGGGGGTACATGCCTCAACGGTGTGTGAGACGGTCGACGGCATTGCCTTGCCGGCACAGACGGTTGCGCGGCTGTGCTGCGACGCCGAGGTGTTACCGGTGGTCATGCGAGGTACGGGAGACGTGCTCCATGTGGGTCGCTCCCGTCGGGTGGCCACCCGCGCCCAACGGCGGGCATTGGCCGCCATGCATCGCGGGTGTGCGCATCCCAACTGCACCCGTCGGTTCCGTGTGTGCCAGATCCACCACGTCGTCCCGTGGGAGCGTGGCGGGGCCACCGATCTGTCCAACCTGTTACCGCTGTGTACCGAACACCATCACCTGGTGCACGAAGGCGGGTGGACCATCGAACTGTCCGACGATCGCTGCGTCCGCTGGACCGCCCCCGATGGCACCGTCATTCACGACGGAGTATCCGCCGATCGATCACCACCGGGCGAACCCGACCGCGGCCCACCATGAGGCCGGCGGCGGTGGGGCCACGGCTCATCACAGAACGCCAATCACGGAACCCATTTTGAGTTCGGTTTAGTCTGCATGCCATGACGGCATCGGGCACGCACTCACTCACCCGTTCACGCTGGGCAGCCATCGGAGCAGCCATCGCCATCACCCTCGGCGGAGGAGGCCTCATCGGCGTGTCCGCATCCGGCACCGAATCAACCTTCGTCCCCGTCGAACCAGGCCGCATCCTCGACACCCGCAACAGCACACCCGTCGGAGCCGACAACGCCTACGGCACACCACTCCGCCTCAAAGTCACCGGCGCAGACCTCGTCGACGGATCACGTTCCGCAGGCATCCCCTCCACCGCAACCGCAGTCGCCGCCACCATCACCGCCACCAGCACCGGCGGCTGGGGCTTCGTCACCGCCTACCCCTGCGACTCCACAAACGACACCCCACCCGGCGCATCAAACGTCAACTACACCGCCGCCGACCAAACCGTCGCCAACTCCGCCATCGTCCCACTCTCCACCGACGGCTACATCTGCCTCACCGCCTACGACACCACCCACCTCCTCCTCGACGTCTCCGGCTACTACACGGCCGCCTCCAGTGGCGGTTCTGTCGATGCGTACACCAAAGCCGAAACTGACGCGCTCCTTGATGCGAAGGCCGACGCGTCCAGCGTTGCCAACCAGCAGTTGAGCGGTACCGGACAATCAGAAACCGTCCTGGTCTCACGAGAGTACAACTCGGTCTATTCACTTCCGGTCGTGCAGTTGACGTCAACTGGAACCCCCGTCATCGCAGCAGCAGTTCGACCTGATGGCTTCACCAGCCTCGGCGCTACGGACGACGTGAACATCCGGCTCATCTACTGCGACGTGATTACCTGTCAGGGGGAGCGCACCGAGGTCGAGGTGACGGAACCCGGCAGCGCTGTTCACTCACTGCGTCTCAGCAGTAGCGATGTTCCACTGATCACGTTTGTCACGATCGATGGCCAGTACTACGCCCGCTGCAGCGACGCATCCTGCAGCGGCGGTATTCCTACTCCCGTCCAGATTGGTACTGAGGCCGGGCAGGTACTTCTCGACGTTGACGCGAATGATCGGCCTGGATTGGTATGGGTCGACGCAACCGACAATCTCTACTTCGCCAAGTGCACATCAATCGACTGCACGTCGCGAACCGAGAACGTCGTTGCAACACAAGTGAGCGCCGAAATCGGCGCAACGAGCTTCCATTTCTCACCAGATGGATCCCCCGTCATTGCGTACACGCACACCGGAGGCGGCAGCGCAGATGTGCGCCTCGTCACCTGCAACGATCCGGTATGTGATGGTGGTGACGAAACAGATCTTTCTCTCGATAACGACACCAACGGTGAGAAAGGAGTTGATTTTGCGTTCACATCGACGGGGCTGCCCATGATTGCCTACACCGATAAGGACGGCAGCGGGAACGACGCCATCTCCCTTCTGGTGTGTTCCGATGCCACGTGCAGCACGTCCGGCAAAAAAGGGCGCATTCTCCCTGGACGAGTCCCCAGTATCAGCATCGACGCACAGGACCGCGCGCATATCAGCTTCCTCCAAGCACACAAGGTGGTAGACGGAGTCGACTTCGTTGGCGAGGATGCGTCGTCGACGACCACGTACCGTGTGTCGGCGCTTCGATGCTTGGCTTCCGACTGCCCCGGCGTGGGGCTCGACGAAACGCTAGGCACGACCATCCCCTCACAACGTGCGGCGAACTCAACTGTGACCTCCGACGGCACAATCCTGATTGTTTCCATCGGTATCTCCTTCATGACAACGCTGCGAACCTTCGCGCACTGATGAGATCAGATCGAACAGACCCGCCAGACGGAAACGTTTAACGGTCATCAGCAACGCCTCACAGCCGTCAATCGACATGCCGCGTTCAACGCTCTTTGCTGAGCGATCTTGGTCGTCGGCCTGAAGACGTTCGCGTGCCGGTGCGCTCGGTTCCCATTGTCGTGTTGACATCGTCCACTGACCCGCATGTCCTCGGCACCACATCACGACGACCTCACGCATCGGGGTACACCCGACCCTCCCGGCCGGCGTGATACAGCGGCGTTCAGAATCGGCCGTGATGCAGCGACGGCTGGATGCGTATGCGGCCAGCTGTGCACACAGTGCCGTGTACTACACGGTGAGTTACACCAGGCGTGAACGAATCGCGATCAGCCAGTCGTCGGCGCTGCGCCAACGCTCATCGGCGTGCGCGCGTGCATCGTGCACGGCACCATCTGCGCGTGGCCATGACCCGAACCATTTCACCGACCCCTGTTTGGCATGCAGTGCCCGCATCGCATCGGCCACGAGATCATCGCCGACATGCCCCTCCGCTAAGAGAATGAAGCAGTAGTCACCCAACCCGGCATCGCGAATCGGTCGCGAGATCAGGTTCGACAAATTGATCCGTCGCGCCGCGAACTCTTGAAGAATCGAGATCAAGCTGCCGGGTTCGTCGGCACGCTGGAACACCACCAGACCGGTGCGGTCATGACCGGTTGGTGCCGGGCATCCATCGCGAGCCACTAGGACAAACCGGGTCTGGTTGCCGTCCTGGTCCTCAATGTCGCTTGCCAACACCTCGAGGCCGTAGAGGTCAGCAGCCACCCGAGGCGCAATTGCGGCCATGCCGGGCGTTGGTTCAGTGCTCACGGCTTGCGCTGCGCCAGCTGTTGATGATGCGGCGCGGATATTCACCTCGGGAAGGTGCTCGCGCAGGAATCGATGGCATTGCGCGGTGGCGACCGGAATCGACATCACATCGGTGACGTCCGCAATGGTGGTGCCAACGGGAGCGGCAAGACACAAGTGAATGTCGAGCACCACCTCTCGGATGATCACCAGATCGTGGTCGAAGGCCATCGCGTCGAGCGTGAAGTTCACCATGCCTTCGATCGAATTCTCGATCGGCACGAATCCGTAATCGACCGTTCCGTTCGAGACGGCATCGAGCACATCGGGCACCGTACGCAACGGTGTGAGATCGCCATCGGCAAGGTCGCTTTGGGTGCGTAGCGCCTGCTCAGTGAAGGTGCCGAACGGTCCGAAGAACGCCACGCGCACCGCGTCGTGACCAGCGGTGCCGGTCGCGGCGGGCGCGGAATTGCTCGCGTCGTGCGTCGTCGCGTTATCGGTGTTCACGCGATGCAGGTTATGCCGTCGTACACATCTGCGGTCGGGAACGCCCATGGACAACACCGTGCCCAATCCGATGTGCCGGTGTGCGAACGGCGAGCCGGCATCTGTCCGCCGTCGCGGTTCATCGTCAATCCGAGGGGTGAAATTGTCTCGATCCGTGACACGATGTCGGCGTGGACGAGTCAACTCTGCGCGACCTCGTCGACCAGATCCGTACCGGCGATATCTCACCTGATGCCGCGGTTGCTCGCCTTCGACGGCTTCCCTTCGCCTCCGCTGCCGGCGGCGCCGCGCTCGTCGATCATCATCGCGCCCTCCGTCAGGGCATGCCCGAGGCGATCTACGGCCCCGGCAAGACCCCCGAGCACTGTGCCGACATCGTGGGCGAACTGCTCGAGCACGGAACTGGTCCAGTGCTGCTGACACGCACCGACGCTGCCCAGCGTGACGCGGTGATGGCCCGCCATGGTAGGGCCACGGTCGTGGGCACATCGCTCGCGTGGCGTCTGCCCATCGACCCGTCCGCCAGCGATGCGCCATTGACCAGCCCGCGGGTGCTGGTGATCACCGCCGGCACGGCAGACGTACCCGTAGCCGACGAGGCGGCACTCACCTTGTGCGCACACGGCATCCGACCCGACCGACTCCACGATGTTGGCGTCGCCGGTCTGCATCGACTGCTCGCTCACCTCGATCGCGTCATGGCCGCCGATGCGGTGATCGTGATCGCTGGCATGGAAGGCGCTCTCGCCAGTGTGATGGGCGGGCTCGCTGCCGGACCAGTGATCGCCGTGCCGACCTCGGTCGGTTATGGGTCGGGTCTCGATGGTGTAACCGCGCTGCTGGCCATGCACGCCACGTGTGCGTCTGGGGTCACCGTGGTCGGTGTGGACAATGGTTTCGGTGCCGCGGTTGCGATGGTACGCATGTTGCGTATGGCGGAGCGCGGCCGCGCAAGTGACGAGAGTCTCGACGAGGAGACTCGCCCGTGACCCGTGTTGCATGGTTCCAATGCGCGGCGGGTGTGGCCGGCGACATGGTGATGGCCGCACTCGTCGATGCCGCATCGCGGATGCCGTCTCGGCCTGAGCGACTCGGCCCACACGCTGACGAGTCGTTGCTGCCACCTAGTTCTTCTTCGTCTGATTCTCCACCACCAGATGTGCTCCTCGCGGTGATGTCGGCTGCGGCTGATGTCGTCATGGCGCCGGTTGACCCAACATCGTCGACCCCAGTAGCTGTCAGCGAGGCACCAACTCTGGAAGCACTCACCTTCGAACCGGTGCAACGCTGCGGCGTGCGAGCCACATGGGCGAACGTTGTTGTGCACGACCAAAACCACGATCACGTACACGACGATCCGCACCGCGGTCAAACCAGCGACGATGACAACGGCGCAGACGTTGACAAGACCGACCACGAATCAGGTCACCATTCACATGGGCCGCATCGACCGGCCCGCGATGTGTTGGCGATGATCGACCGGGCAGGCCTTCCCCAACGCGTCCACGACCGTGCGACGGCTGTCTATGCCACGCTCGCCGAGGTCGAAGGTGCGATCCACGGCATCGACCCTGCCGATGTTGAGTTGCACGAGGTCGGTGCGGTTGACTCGATCGTCGATGTGGTGGGCGCGTGCGCTGCCCTTGAGGCGTGGGGCGTCGACGTTGTGGTGTTCTCACCCATCGCTGTCGGTCATGGCACGGTGCGCACCCAGCACGGACAATTGCCCAACCCCGTACCCGCCGTTGCCGACATGTTGGCTCGATACAACGCACCGACGGTGGGGCTCGACACCACGATGGAGGTGGCCACCCCAACCGGCGTCGCACTGATGTGTGTGCTGTCAGCCATGAACCCCACCGGCGCTCCACGGCCAGGTGCCATGCCTCCCATGCAGGTCATCGCCACCGGCTACGGCGCCGGCACCGCTGACGTAGCCGGACGGCCGAATGTTGTCCAAGTGGTTCTCGGCGATCTCGACATAAATAACGATGCCGCGGTGAGCGCATCTGTCGACGGTGACACCGCCCCGGCAGGGAGCCCCGCCGTGGAGGTCAGCGTGAACGTGGACGACGTGACCGGTGAGGTTCTTGCCCACACCGTCGAGCGCCTGCTGGCCGTCGGCGCCTTCGACGCGTGGGTCACACCGATCATCATGAAGAAGGGGCGGCCCGCTCACACCGTGCACGCCCTCTGCGATGAGTCCCGTCTGGCCGCGGTGCGCGACACGATCGTGGCCGAGACCGGCTCACTCGGTGTGCGTGCCCACCGGGTGCGCCGCTGGCCGCAACAGCGCCACGAGATCACGGTTGATGTAGATGGACACCCGGTACGCGTCAAGATCGCGGCACATATCGGTCGCATGGACGTGGAATTCGACGACGCCGCAGCGGTGGCAGCCGCAACCGGTGTGCCGGTTCGTGAGGTCATCGCAACGGCCGAAGCGATCGCTCGCGGCACACCGCAGGACTAGCGAACCCGCGCAGGGAAATTAGACCGCCTACATCACCCCAAGGGTCCAACCTTCTTCCGTAAGGACCCGTGTGCGTTCCTGCTCGGTGAGACCGGGAGCGAACCAGTTGGCCAAGATGCCGTTCGCATCGGCCGCGGCCAGAAGGTCCACAACGGTGAGTACCTGTGCCGCGTCAAGAACCTTGTGGCGTGCACGATCGACATCGAACATCGACGGCCACACCTCGGCCACGAGAACGGTGCCGGGATCGACCGCACCTGAGGCCACGCCGACGCCGGTGTCGAATGGCCACACCTGCACCCGATTCTCGAGGCGGGCATCGTGGCGCCAACGTTCGAGGTGATGCATGCCGAGCATCATCTGGCTGCCGACGCTGCCGGGGTAGGCCAACTGCCAGGCAGGGAACGGCCGATGACCACGAGCGCGCACCCGTTCTTCAGCAATCCGGTACTCGTGGGCGGCGAACCCTGATGCCGTTGCACGCACACGAGTGGCCGTGGCCTCCCCACTCCAGATCGACGGTCGGGTGCGGCTCAACGCGTCGGAGCGTTCACGGCCCGGATACCCCCAGAACGGTGCGATACCGGTGCGATTCTCGATGTCGGCATTGAGTTGTGCGGCGACGTTGAAACGGTCATTGCGATTGTTCTCGTCGTCGGCGATGTGTTCGGCCATCCAGCGCCACACGTCGGCCCACGTCGCCCCCGGCTCTCCACCGATGATGAGATCCGCAGTGCCCGTTGGATAACCGAAGGTGAAATCGAACCCGATCAGCACTCGCTCGTCACCAGTCGTCGTGACCAGATCGGTGAGCGCGGCCATCGCGGCGGCACGGGTGGGAATGTTCACCGGGTCAGTGGCGCCACTGTCAGGCGTGCGTTCGGCAATCCAGATTGAGTCGCGTCCTAGGCGCGGCGATGACGCGGCGCTCCAATCCACCATTACGTATCGGTCGAACAAATGCTGGGTTGCGTCTGACGAACCGTGTGCGGCGGGCTTGCGTGATGTAGCAGGCACGCGCATAGACGTGCATCGTCGCAGGTGTTGGCCCGATCAGCATCACGCACGACCAGCATCACTCACGGACAACGGCGCACTGCCCCCACAGTCGCGACCATCAACGACAGCCACGGTCATCAACCGGTGTGACGTCTACTGTGCCCATATGAGCGCTGATGCGATCCGTGACAACGCCACCTTGCGCACGATGTTCCGCGAGCCGTCGGGGCGGGCCATCACCAAAGAGATCGACCACATCGATGACCTTGCGGCCGGCTTCATTGCCGCCGCCCCACTATTCGTCTTGGCCACCGCTGCTCATGACCGTGTGGATGCATCACCGCGCGGTGGCGACCCGGGATTCGTGAAGGTGATCTCCCCCACCCGCCTGGCATTCGGCGACCTTGCCGGCAATAACCGCATCGACTCCTACCGAAATCTGGTGGACGCACCGGCGGTGGCGATGCTGTTCATGGTGCCCGGCAGTATCGAAACCCTTCGCGTGAACGGCCAAGCCGCGGTGACGACGGACGCGCACATTCGCGAACTGTGCACCATCGACGACCGCATACCGAACATCGCCATCACCGTCGATGTCGACACGTGCTTCATGCACTGCGGCAAGGCACTACGGCGCAGCGCCACGTGGGAACCCGACACATGGCCGGCCGCAGGCTCCTACCCGAGTGGAGCCGAACTGTTGCATGGCCACACCAACTCAACGACCCCCGTGTGCGACATAGCCGAGGGCCTCAACGCCGGATACCAGGCAACGATGTGGGAACCAGGCGGTGTCGACACATCGCCGTCGTGAACGACTGCTCGGGGATCACACAACGTCACCGAGATGACCGGTTGCACGGCGCAGTGACAGCCCGGCCCCGAGTCCATGATGCGAGTTGCAACAGCGATGTACGTCGATAGCGGATGTCGATCCGGCGCCAACGTTCGCGAGGCCAGGACGAATAACTCCCGCACAGACGACAACAACCGGCGTGCTACACGATGAGATCATGGTGCCGCTCGGTCGATGGCAGCGCGTGATCTACGCATCGGCATGGTGCACGGCGACACAACCGTGATGAGTTGGGAGAGCAATGAACAGTGAGAAGGATGAGTCGGGAGAGGCGAAGCCAACATGAGTGATGACACCCATAACAACGATGCATCCGACGAGACCGCCGACGATGATCTGCCTGATGACGTCACCGACCTGTTGACAGCAATCGCCGACATGGCCGGGATGGACGCCGACGACAGTTCGGAACTGAGCCACGTCGAGGTGCAGATCACCTGTGGCAGCGATGACGAAGCGCACCGCATCGCCAGCACGTTGGTCGATGAACGTCTCGCCGCCTGTGTGCAACGTCTGCCAATTCATTCCGTCTACAACTGGGACGGGGAAGTACAGAACGAACCGGAGATCCTGTTGCTGGCCAAGACCACCAGCGACCGCATCGGCGACCTCGTCGACATGGTGGTGGATCTGCACTCCTACGACGTACCCGCAATCACCGCCGTGCCGATCGTGGCCGGCACCACTGACTACCTCGACTGGGTGACGGACATGACCCGACCA
>Ga0255766_10004528_pt1 | contig 11777 bp, 18 predicted proteins | sample 071ome_23_FD_179966 | JGI IMG/M metagenome (GOLD analysis project Ga0255766, IMG submission 179966) | Coastal salt marsh microbial communities from the Groves Creek Marsh, Skidaway Island, Georgia - 071403BT metaG (version 2) | ecosystem: Environmental > Aquatic > Marine > Intertidal zone >... | reverse complement strand
AAGAAAAGGGGCCCGCGATGCAGGCACCTTTAGCTTTCAGAATTTCCCGAGCTTAGAAGTGGTGATCGCCCTTGTGCTGACGTGGCCCCTCTTCGTGATCATGATGACCGTCAGGGCCTTCGCCTATGGCCCATGTCACATGTGTGATCACATCGAAACTTGCCATCGAACGCTTGTAGAGGTTCGGGCGTCCTTGCGCATCACGACCGATCGGCGTGCCCCAGTCGGCTGGGGTGTTACCGACATCGAACTTATTCGGTTTGCCACCACCTTTCCCGCCGCCCTTGCCAGGCTTTCCACCGCCGCCGTCACCGGTGTCCCCGCCTTCTCTATGCGCATAAATCAGCGCAAGCTGGTCATAATCATGCTGATCTGGCCCTTCATTGCCCGCAGGCTGGCTGGTATACTCCATGCACGATGTGGTCACATCCGTGCTGAAATTCTCGTTCTGGTGACCAAGGCCGTAATCGTGGCCGATTTCCTGGCACATCACCAACTGACGCCAGACGTCGTTGTTGTAGCGATCCTGATTGAAATAGTAATCGTTGAGCAGCCTTGCCCCGCCAGTGATGTGACCGCTGGAGATAGTAATGCGGGCAAGACCGAGCCAGCCGACAGAACCGTAGTCATCATTGCAGACATTGATCTCGTCGCGCACAATCGCGCATGCGGGATCGGCATTCCCTCGAACCATTGGCGCTTCGATATATGGCGACACATTCCAATCAGCGACCGCAATCCCCGTATGGTTGTGCTGGGCCCAGATGCCGGTAGTATTGTCTGTTACGGGAACCGTGATCTCATTGCTGGTCCGGACCCAGTGATAAGTACTCCAGGAATGGTTTGCCAACAATGGAGACCCCGCTGCTATCGCGCATATCGCGGCAGTTGCGGTCGCAAATCTCTTGCTCAATTTCATGTTCGCCAAGCCCCCAATCAGTCGCGCCCGATCCGGCGCCAATTGGATTTGCCGCTTGAAAGGCAAAAGCCCGCTTAAGCAGTTTGATTATCAATTAGCTCTAACCGAGCTTAACCATCTTCGCTCTGCTCTTGCATTAGCCCGTGCTTCTTGATGCAATGACGCAGCTGATCATAAGTCAGTCCAAGCGCCTTTGCGGTCTGGCGCTGGTTCCAGCGGTGCTTGCCTAGTGCGTGCTCGACTATCGAGCGCTCGTGAGCATCCACCGCGGCGCGCAGATCATCGACATTTTCCAGATCGGCGGCGGCAGGAGATTGAGGTGCCGCTCCATCCGACGATAGCTTCGCGGGCGCTGCCAAGGGGCTGCCCGGTTTGCGGTGGCTTGGCACAAGCGGCTTCCACGGACTGTCGAAAGGATCAAACTGGACATGCGCAATCGCTTCGCCCCAATTGTCCCAGCGATAAACCGCGCGTTCAACGACATTGCGAAGCTCGCGGACGTTGCCCGGCCAGGCATATTCATCAAGTTCCCGTCGAACGTGATCGGCAAATCCGGGCCAAGCATCCCACTGCAATTCGGCCGCCATGCGCCGCCCGAAATAATCTGCCAGAACATCCACATCGCCTTCGCGCACACGCAGCGGAGGCAAAGTAATCACTTCAAAGCTCAAACGGTCGAGCAAGTCAGCGCGAAACTCGCCTTGCTCCGCCAGTGCGGGCAGATCGTCATTTGTAGCTGCAACAATCCGAACATCGACGCGAACTGGACGCGACGATCCAATGCGCGTTACTTCGCCGTATTCAACCGCGCGCAGCAGCCGCTCTTGCGCGCCCATCGACAAAGTGCCCAGTTCGTCGAGAAATAGGGTACCTTTGTCGGCTTCCTCAAACCTTCCCACCCGCGCTTTGGTAGCCCCTGTGAAAGCCCCCGCTTCGTGGCCGAAAAGTTCGGCTTCGATCAGTGTCTCTGGTAATGCGGCGCAGTTCATGGTGACGAGCGGCTCGCCCCATCTTGGTGACAAGCGGTGGAGACGCTCTGCGATGAGCTCTTTACCGGTGCCGCGTTCGCCTATTACGAGAACGGGACGATCCATCGAGGCCGCACGCGAGGCGCGCTCAACCGCGTCAAGAAAGGCGCCAGATTGGCCAATAAATTGATTTTCGCGTTCCAATTTCGGTCTCTTGACCAACCTATAGTGAAAATTCCCAATCTTTGGCAAACGAAACCAAAAGGTGATTTCGAACAATTGCTCAAACCATTGTTTTATCTGTATTTTACAAGTTTGGCACAGCCCTTGCTGAATGCTGAACATACCGCAAGGGAGTTTAGAAAAATGTTCAATCGCGAATTCATCCAGAGCAAGCTTGGCAAGGCTTCTGTCGCCAGCGTTGCAGCGATGACTTTGTTCGTCGCGCTTAGCACGCAAAAGCATATCGCACCTGCAGTCGCAGCAACTCCGGTTGCTTCGGGCCTGCTGGTCGAGATGGCATGACCAAGCCTGACAATAATACCCCCTTTGGGCCGGAGAGCTCTGTCCGCCCCGCGAGCAAACCTGCCGGTGCGCATTCCAGTCGCAGCGCCGCTTCTCCGGCCCAATCTCTTTCCCCCGAGCGTCCGAAACGTCGCTCGCGGCTTGATGCAGAAATCGAACGCCTGCGCCAGAGCCCAACCCCCACTCAGAGCACTGTGCGTTCGAACACTGAAGAGAATTTTTTCAACGGAGCAGCCTTCATGGGCATTTTCAGCCGTACCCGCGATATCATCGCAGCTAACTTTACAGACATGCTGGACAAGGCAGACGACCCGTCCAAAATGATCCGCATGATCATCCTCGAAATGGAGGAAACGCTGGTCGAAGTTCGCGCCAGCGCGGCGCGCACTATAGCTGATCAAAAGGAAATGCACCGCCACGTGGTGAAGCTGGACCGGCTGCAAGCTGACTGGGGCGAGAAAGCACAGTTGGCGCTGAGCAAGGATCGCGAGGATCTTGCTCGAGCAGCTTTGGTCGAGAAGAAGAAGGCCGCCGATATGGGCGACCAGCTGCGCCAGGAAATCGGCGTTCTGGATGACGCGCTTCGGGCCTACGAAGAAGATATTCAGAAATTGCAGCATCGCTTGCGCGAAGCCCGCAGCCGCCAGACCGCAATTGCTGCTCGTCTCGAAAGTGCTGAGAACCGCGTGAAGCTGCGCACGGTTATGAGCACTGAACGCACAGACGAAGCCATTTCACGCTTCGACCAGTTGGAGCGCCGGGTCGATTACGCCGAAGGCCGCGCCGAAGCGCTGAGCATTGCTGATCAGTCCGGTACGCCAAGTCTGTCGGACGAGATCGCAGCGCTCGCAGGCGCGGACGCGATCGATGATGAATTGGAACAGATGAAGAAGGCGCTGGGCAAAGATAGCGCTGACAAGAAAGGGGCTTAAGCCGTGGAAGACTTCATGCCATTTTTCGCAGTAACTGCGATCTTTATGGGATTACCTTGGATCATCCTGCACTACATCACGCGCTGGAAGACCGCCGCGACCATTACAACCGATGATGAAGTGCTCCTGGATGAACTCTATCAGCTTGCCCGCAGGTTGGATGACAGGATGGACACGGTCGAACGCCTGGTTGCAAGCGACAACCCTGAATTCCAGCCCAAGCGCATCCGGGCCGATCTGGAAAGTGATAACCAGCAGTTGCGCGAACTGGACCGTCTGATCGCCGAGAAGAAAGGAACCGCCAAGTGAATAGCCCCCGCACGACCCTTTACCGCGACAAGCACAACGCAAAACTGATGGGCGTTTGCTCCGGCATCGCTGACTACACCGGGGTCAACGCGCTGTGGGTGCGTCTGGGTTTCCTTGTTTTGCTCTTCACTGTCGCGCCTATCTTGCTTCCGGCTTATTTCATTGCCGGCATGCTACTCAGCAAGAAGCCGCCGCACCTTTATGTCGACAAGGAAGAACAACAGTACTGGCAGCGCGTACGGCAGAGCCCGAAGCGCACCGCGCGCGAAATCCGCGCACGCTTCCGCGATGTGGATCGCCGCCTGGCTGAGGTCGAGCATCACTACGTCAGCAGCAATCCGCGGCTAACCGCTGAAATCGAGCGTCTGCGCTGAACCAGTAGGGCGACACAAAGTCAAAGAGGGGACAAATATTGCCAGGCGAACTAATCCCGATCATCGCGATCATCTTCGGTTGCACCATCCCGATGGTCGCGATCTGGGCAAAGCACAAAGAGAAAGTGGCTCAGATGCAGATCAGCACGACTGCGGAACATACCGCTGAACGAGCTGCTCAGTATGCCAGCCAGGTGCAACGCCTGGAAGATCGTGTCCAAGTGCTTGAGCGCATTGTGACCGACGGCAAGCAGGACCTAGCGTTGCAGATCGAAAGCCTGCGTGATTTGCAAGAGATCGACGATCTGACTGCCGATAAAACGAGCAACAGGGAGGCCGTTCGATGAGCTGGGCAACCGCCGTTGTTCTGATTGTGCTGATCAGTGCAGTTGCAGGGGTATTGCGCTCTCGCAATCGCAATAGCGGCCGCCCGAACGGGCAAAGCGAAACCAATGCAATTGCGCGTGATGAAGAGGCGCAACGCGAGATCGAAAATCTGCGTGAACGCGTGAAAGTACTTGAAAGAATTACAGTAGATGGCCGCGAAGCGCGCGCCATCGCAGACGAAATCGAAAGCTTGCGCGGCAAGCCGGATAAACAGGACGGATAGGGCCACAAGTTTACGGAGGATATGAGGGAATGTTTGAGCCAACAATAATCATTGTCGCTGCATCTATAGTCGGCTTGTGTGTCGTCGCATTTGCATTGCTCAAGGCCTGGCATGGCTGGCTTGCTCTGAAGCAGCGAGAGCTCGACAGCACCTCTGGTGAAATCGAAGGGGGTGTAGGCAACAGCGCAGCACGGATTGAGATTGCGGACCTTAAAGAACGCATCAAAAAGCTGGAAGCGATTGCCAGCGGGGTGGATTTGTGAGCCAAAGCGCTTAGATGCGCTATCATGCGATCCCTTGATGACATACGCGAAGAATATGATTTTCTCGAAGGCGATGAGCGCTATCGCCTGCTGATCGAGCTGGGCCGTGAGCTGGACCCGATGCCCGATGCCCTCAAAACCGATGCTACACTGGTGCGAGGCTGCTCTGCCAGCGTCTGGGTCTATCCCACTGACAACGGCGGCAAACTGCACTTCCTGGCTGACAGCAATGCTGCGATTACCAAAGGCATCGTCGCGCTGGTGATTTCAGCTGTGCAGGACAAACCAGCCCATGAAGTCGCAGCTATGGACGTAACCGCCATGCTTGCGCCGTTCGATCTTAAGAACCAGCTTTCCTCCAACCGCACACAAGGCGTACCCAACATGATCGCGCTGGTCCGCGAACATGCCGCGCGGCTTGCCGATGCCTGACCCGGAGATTTGACATGCGCCCGCTTTATACAGCGGGGGGGATCATCGCGACTGGGCTGGCAGCGGTCGGAGCATTCCTGCCCATAATGCCGACAGTGCCGTTTCTGCTTGTGGCCGTATTCTGCTTTGCGCGCAGCAACCCTGCGTGGGAGCAGAAGATCCTGATCACCCGCATTGGGGGCCACAGGTTCTCGATTGGCGAGAGCGGCGCGCAATTAATCGCAGGGCCAAAAATATGGCAATTGGCGCAATGAGCGTCGGTGCGATCTTCACATGGTATGCTCTGGGCGATCCGTGGCATTGGGTTTCGATTGCTATTCTTGTGACTGCAGGCGGTTGGATCTGGACTCGCAATGAGTAAGCGCGTCGTTCTTTTCGGAGCGAGCGGCACAACAGGCAAAGCCGTTGCGAAAGAGCTGCTTCGATGCGGTTACGAAATAGTCTGCGCGCTGCGCAGCACCAGCGATGTCCCAGACGACCTCTCTGGATGCAAAATCAGGCCTGGAGCTCTCGTGGATGTGTTTGGGACCGAGAAATTCGATGTTGCGATCTCATGCATTGCATCGCGTACAGGCGTGCCTGAGGATGCATGGGCCGTGGATTACCAAGCAAACAGTGACATACTGAAGGCTGCGCAGGCGCACAGCGTAAGACATTTCATACTGGTGTCTGCAATCTGTCTGCAAAAGCCCAAACTGGCTTTCCAGCATGCAAAACTCGCGTTTGAAAAGGAACTCAGCGAAGGCGGGATGACCTATTCAATCGTTCGCCCCACGGCTTTCTTCAAATCACTGTCTGGTCAGGTCGAACGCGTGAGATCAGGCAAGCCCTATCTGATGTTCGGCAGTGGCGAACTGACCAGCTGCAAACCCATCAGCGATAGCGATCTTGCGCGCTATATCGTCGGCTGCATTGATGATCCGGGGCGACACAATCGCATGCTGTCCATCGGCGGACCCGGCCCCGCGATCACGCCATTGGAGCAAGGCGAAGAGTTGTTTCGATTGACGGGACGCAAACCACGCTATCGCCGCATGCCCATTGTGCTGATGAATGCAATCATCGGCGCGCTTAGCCTAGTGGGCCTAGTATCAAAGCGCGCAGCCGCAAAGGCTGAATATGCCAAGATCGGCCGCTATTACGCCACGGAAAGCATGCTGGTTTGGGATGAAAAACAGCTACGATACGATGCGGACGCCACGCCCGAATTCGGTCGCGAAACGCTATTCGATTATTATGCAGAGCTCGTCCGAGCGCCCTAACTCAAATCGGCTTCGCGGACCTTGGCAATGCCGGCCGTGCGCTGTTCTTTCAGTTCCGCCTTCAACTTTACTGGATCACGCGCAAAGACAAATCCGAAGCTGACCCCACCTTCCTTGCCGATTGTGGCGTGGTGTAGCTTGTGTGCCTGCACAAGCCTTTTGGCATAGCCTTTCTTAGGCACCCAGCGGAAATAACGTTGATGCACGAGCCCGTCGTGAACCAGTGTGTAGATCACGCCATAAAGCGTGATCCCCAGCGCAAACCACCATAGCGTATCCGAATAGAGCGCACCGTAGATATACATTACCGCGTTGATTGTGCCGAAGACGACAGCGAACAGATCATTCTTTTCCAGAGTATTGTCATGCGGCTCATGATGGTCGCGATGCCATGCCCAGCCCCAGCCGTGCATGATGTATTTGTGGGCATACCAGGCAAAAAATTCCATACCGATCAGCGCGGCAAGGACGATTGCGATGATTTCCCACCAGCTCATGCGGCTACTCCTGCGCGACGTGCGCCAGGCAGTGCCCACCAGGGGACATCCGGGCGACGGTGATGCTCCAGATGATAGCCGAAATGGAAACAGCTGGCGAGGCTGGCCAGCGTGCTGAAATTATCAGAGCGCGCATTATGCCCATCGGCAAACGCTCCCTCGCCTTGGCGATGCGGGCGATAGGTGCCGAAATAAAATAGCTGAAGTGAGGATAGCAACGCTGGCACCCCATACAGCAGGAATATCTGCATAAACGGTATGACAAACACGAACAGATAAATGCCGACCACGGTGTTGACGTAGAGCAGTGATTGCCAGCCGAAATACCGCCTGAAAAATGTCCAATACCATGCCCAGAATTGCGTCGGGTGCGCGGTGTCGAAATCGGGGTCACCATCTTTCCCAGTATGCTTGTGATGCGCAAAATGCGCGTCGCGTATCTTTCGCCAGGCAAAGCCCGCATAGAGGAACAACAGAATGGCACCGAGTGCGGAATTTATCTTTTGCCAGCCGGGTGCGAGCGAGCCATGCATCGCGTCATGGCAGACAATGAACACGCCAACCGATAGCCAACATTGCAGTGCGGCCATCAGCAGTACTTGTGGCCACGCGTTCCAGCTCAGTTCAAAAACAAACATCGCATAGAAATGAATGCCCAGCCAGCTGCCAGCGATCACTGCGCCCAGAACAAGGCCGAGCATACGCTGAGAATTGCGCGAAGGGAGAGATACCGGATACGACACGATAGGCGCCGTATAGGGCATTACACTTCAGGAAAAAAGAACTCACGCAAGTGATCGCCAATCTTGGCCGGGCGCAAGGTCTTCGCATCGATGCAGCACCAGCTTGATTGCACTTCAGCCAGCACTTCCTCGCCGCGGCTGATCACAGTCTTGTAGAACGCCCGTGCGCCCTGGAAATGCTCCAGCACAGTTTGCGCAATCACATCGTCTTCAAGAAATGCCGGTTTGCGATAGGTGATCTCGTGCTTGAGCGCGACCCATGCTTTGCTCGCCACATCATCGTCAGGTGCCAGCTTGTTCCAATGCGCTAATACAGCATCTTGCACCCAGTTGAGATAGCGGGCGTTGTTCACATGTCCCATGAAGTCGATATCTTCTGGGAGGACTTTTATCGGAAATCTAAATGGCGTTGCTGACATGTTTGTAAGTCAAGCACGAATAGATTGCTTTTCCATGACTGAAGCAATCGTGGTCTCTAATCAGCTTGCCAGTGTTGCACGAAGGCCGCTAATCCGGCCCGATCAGAGGATAACCCAATGGCCAGCAAACTCCGCACATTATACGAAAAGATCTGGGATGCCCACGTTGTCGAGACACGCGATGATGGAACATCGCTGATCTATATCGATCGGCATCTGGTGCATGAAGTCACTAGCCCGCAAGCGTTTGAAGCGCTGCGACTGAAGGGACGCAAAGTGCGCCGACCTGACCTGACGCTGGCTGTGCCGGACCACAACCTGCCCACTACGCCGCGGGTCGATGCAGACGGTAAGCGCATTCCCATCGCTGATCCTATGAGCGCGCAACAGCTTGAGGCTCTTGAAGCCAATGCACCCGCATTCGGCATCCGTTACATCGATGCCACGGCCGCTGCTCAGGGAATTGTGCATGTTGTAGGGCCGGAACAAGGCTTCTCTCTGCCCGGCACAACAATTGTATGCGGCGACTCGCACACCGCCAGCCACGGCGGAATTGGCGCGCTGGCCTTTGGCATCGGCACCAGCGAAGTAGAGCATGTTCTGGCGACGCAAACGCTGCAGCTCAAGCGCTCCAAATCAATGGAGGTGCGGGTTGAAGGCGAACTTGGCGAAGGGGTGACCGCGAAGGACCTGATACTGCACATCATCGGCACCATCGGCGCTGCGGGTGGCACAGGCTATGTCATCGAGTATCGCGGGCGGGCTTTCGAACTGATGAGCGTCGAAGAGCGCCTGACAGTCTGCAATATGAGCATTGAAGCGGGTGCGCGCGCTGGCTTGATTGCGCCCGATGAAACCGTGTTCCGCTATCTCAAAGGCCGCCCTCTTGCACCCAAGGGCGATGAATGGGACGAAGCGGTCGCTTACTGGAAAACGCTGCATAGCGATGAAGGGGCGAGTTTCGACAAATCGGTCACTATCGATGCGCGCGACATTGAACCTACAGTAACCTGGGGCACCAGCCCTGAAGACACGGTCGCGATTGGCGGCGTAGTGCCTGATCCCTCCAGTTTCGCTGACCCGTCGAAGCAGCAAGCAGCAGCCAAGAGCCTGGAGTATATGGGACTTACGCCGGGGCAGCGGATCGAGGATATTCCGGTCGAGAATATCTTCATTGGCAGCTGCACCAACAGCCGGATCGAGGATTTGCGCGCAGCGGCCAAAGTGCTGGAGGGTCGCAAGAAAGCAGACAATGTGAAGTGGGCCATAGTTGTGCCGGGATCTGGCCTCGTCAAAGCGATGGCAGAGGACGAAGGTTTGGACAGGATTTTCAAGGACGCCGGGTTTGAATGGCGCGAACCGGGTTGCTCGGCCTGCCTTGGCATGAACCCGGACAAGGTTCCGCCGGGCGAACGCTGCGCCTCTACCAGCAACCGCAATTTTGTTGGTCGTCAGGGTCCGGGCGCACGCACGCATCTGGTCTCGCCAGCAATGGCCGCTGCCGCTGCGGTTGCCGGTCATCTCACCGATGTGCGACAGTTCGCTTGAGTGAATTGCCCAAACATTTAAGGATTGGGTTTCCACCTACGGCAAAGTCGGCGTCTGGAAAGGATCAATGAGATGGATGTGATGAAGGGAATTCGGGTCCCCGAACGGCTCTATAAGGGCGTCCTTTGGCTCGTTTCGATCGTGTTCGCCGCATTCCTGGTCGGCTTCAGCAATCTGATCATTGGCGATCTTCCTCAAGTCGAAACCCGGGTTGAGCGTAGCGATTTCGTTGAGACACCTGAAGTTATTCAACTTCGGAGCGAGATGCGTGCAATCAATGATGATCGCGCGACGGTCAGCGACCGGCTTGATCTTCTGCGAATCCAGCAACGACAAGCCGAGTCGGAAACTGCATCTGCAAAACAGACGTTCGAAGCCGGGATACAAACACGCAGAGCAACAACCGATCCCACTCAGGATCCAGAGGTCATTCGCCGAACCAGAGAGCTGGAACAGCTCCAGCAGAATGAACGTTCTGTAGGCAATTCGGTCAGTGCACTCGAGACCCAACTGACAGAGCTTGATCAAAGATCGAATGCGGTTTTCGACCAGCTATACACCGCGGAACTTAGCGGCATTCCCGCATATGAGAGAGCACAATTCTGGCAGGAATTGCGCATCTTTGCTCTAAGATTGCTGATTACGCTGCCGATGCTGGCCTTTGCCGCCTGGCTGGTTGTGAAGCGCCGGAAGGGCGAATACTGGCCAATTTCGCGCGGATTTGTGCTTGCATCAATCTTTGTCTTCTTCGTTGAGCTTGTCCCCTACCTGCCCAGCTACGGGGGCTACGTTCGCTACGGCGTTGGTATAATTCTGACCTTCGCCGCGGGGCACTTCCTCATCAAGAACATGCGCCAATATCTGGCTAAGCGGCAAGAGGTGGAACAAAAGGCTGAGGATGAACGTCGCAAACTTGTGTCACACGATGACGCATTCAAGAAGATGTCTTCCAGCGTGTGTCCGGGATGCGACCGTCCGATTGCAAAAATGGATGGGACAGAGACTAATTTTTGCGTTCATTGCGGCATGACATTGTTCGATACATGCAGTTCCTGCGATGCACGCAAGATGGCATTCTTTCGCTTTTGTATGAAATGCGGAACAGTCGCACAGGAAGAGCCGAAGGCTGAGACATCTGCTCAAGCCCCCTCCTAGCTCTACAACCGTTTTCGCTCTTGTTAACTTCAGCCCCCAACCCCAAGAAGAAACCATGACCAAGAAATCCAAAGCCGCCATTGGCGCTGCAGCAATCGGTTCCGCAGCAATCGCTGCTGCGCTTCTTTACGCCAACAAGCGCAAGAAGAAGGACGCCCCCAAGCCAACGGTTCCGTCAGGCGAAAAGCCCGAGACCGATTGAAAACGCAGCTCGAAAAGGGAGAGTCAACCGTGAAACCAATAATATTTTCGCTTGCCATGGCCACCAGCTTGGCAGCTCCGGTTAGCGCACAAGAAGCTCCTGATCTTGAGATGTGGCAGCTAGATTGCGGCACGATTGAGCTGAGCGACGCGGGCGATTTTTCTGATGCTCACCTTTATGACGGTGATGAGCGCACGCTGGTCGTCAATTGCTACCTGCTCCGGAACGCCGATCAGTACATGTTGTGGGATGCAGGCCTGTCGAAGGACCTGATCGGCATCAGTTACACAGAAGGCGCGTTCACAGTCTCAATGAAACGATCGCTGGTCGATCAGCTGGCTGAACTCACGCTGAGCCCCGAGGACATAAACTTTGCTGCAGTAAGCCATTATCATTTCGATCACAGCAGCCAATTGGCCGATTTTTCTGAATCGACTTTGTTGATCGGTGTTGGGGATTGGGAAGTCGTTCAGGCAACAAAGGAACCCAATTGGTTGGTCGATCCACGTCCTTTCGCGCCATGGCTGGGCGATGATGCGGCACCTGTTACGGCGATTGCCCGAGATCACGATGTCTTTGGAGACGGATCAGTATTGATCAAGGCAACGCCGGGCCACAC
>Ga0255766_10004523_pt1 | contig 11782 bp, 15 predicted proteins | sample 071ome_23_FD_179966 | JGI IMG/M metagenome (GOLD analysis project Ga0255766, IMG submission 179966) | Coastal salt marsh microbial communities from the Groves Creek Marsh, Skidaway Island, Georgia - 071403BT metaG (version 2) | ecosystem: Environmental > Aquatic > Marine > Intertidal zone >... | reverse complement strand
CGTCGAGACATCGGACCACCGAAAGGACGAGCACTATCGTCGTGCTCTCAGAGTGGTTGAGAAAAAATTGTCAGAGACGTTTAACGAACTTGATCGTCCTGGCAATTCACGTGAGGCGAATGTATATCGGGATGTATCGGAGTTTATTTTAGATCTCAAGACGATCAGAGATTCTCTTCGAAACAATGGAAGTGAGCTGGTCGCGAGAGGTCGAGTACGTTCTTTAATACGAGCGGTTGAGATTTTCGGATTTCATCTTGCGTCATTGGATATGCGACAACACTCGGGAGTGCATGAATCTGTCGTCGCTGCTTTATTTGCGATTGGTGCTGGAAAACGTGGCTATCAGAGCCTGAGTGAGGGTGACAAGGTGTCGTGGTTAATGAGCGAGCTCGCCATGGCTCGCCCGCTACGATCGAGGCACATCACGTATGACGACTTGACTGAGAAAGAACTTAAGATCCTGGACGCATCTAGAGAGCTACAAAAAAAATATGGACATTCGTCGATCGCTAACTATGTGATTTCACAAACTAATGATGTGAGTGACATTCTCGAAGTCGCTCTATTGTTGAAAGAGTCAGGTTCGTTGATCACGGGGGACCAGCCTAAGGTATCTCTAAATATCGTTCCTTTGTTTGAAACGATCACCGATCTAAGAAACGCACCTGCTGTCATGGGGCGATTATTTCAAAATCCCTTTTATAGGAAGCTTTTGCGATCAAGGGACGACGTTCAGGAAGTCATGCTGGGGTACTCTGATAGCAATAAAGACGGCGGGTATCTCACGGCAAATTGGGAGCTTTATCAGGCTGAGCAATCTTTGGTTGATGTGTTCGCTGACCATGGGATTCGTTTAAGAATTTTTCATGGGCGTGGTGGTACCGTGGGACGTGGCGGGGGGCCGAGCTTTGAGGCGATTCTGGCGCAGCCGCCCGGGAGTGTGGCTGGCCAAATCAGGATCACTGAACAAGGAGAGGTAATCGCAAGTAAATATGCCGATCCAGAGATTGGTCGGCGAAACCTGGAGACACTTGTCGGTGCGACGCTTCAGGCAAGCATTGTCAACCATGGTGAGGAACTCTCTGAACTCCCAAGCTCCTATTCAAGTATTTTGCAAGAGATGGCAGATACCAGCTTCCGCGCTTATCGGCGTTTGGTTTTTGAAACGGAGGGTTTTGTCGATTTTTTTCGACAGATTACCCCGATTGCCGAAATTGCCGATTTAAACGTGGGCAGTCGTCCTGCATCAAGGAGCCGATCCACGAAAATCGAGGATTTGCGTGCTATCCCGTGGGTATTTTCTTGGTCATTGAGTCGGATCATGTTGCCGGGTTGGTTTGGTTTTGGATCTGCGGTAGAGCGTTGGATTAATGACCATTCGCTCGCTTCTTTGGAAGACCTTCAAGAGATGTATCAGCGTTGGCCATTCTTCCATGTGATGCTCTCTAATGTTGATATGGTTCTTGCGAAAAGTGATATTGGTATCGCTCGGCGCTACGCTGATTTGGTCGTCGAGCCAGAATTACGCGAAAGAATATTTACGGTTATTGAGGACGAATGGCATCGCGCCATAAAATGGTTACTGTTAATCAGCGAGCAAGACCATTTGCTCGAGCGTAATACGTCATTAGCTCGCAGTCTGCATAGTCGTTCTCCGTACATTGATACGCTCAATCACCTTCAAATCGAGTTGTTACGCCGGTATCGATCTGGAAATCATGACGAGAATTTGAAGCGTTCCATTCTTCAGACGATCAATGGCATTTCCGCGGGATTGAGAAATAGCGGCTAATCAATACGGTAGACAGTCTTATTTGGGATCCACTGAAGGAGTAAATGCGTCGGAAAAAAATGCATCCTCGGGAAGTCTGCATTTGGATGTGAAGTCATTATGGGCCGCTTCAACCATCGCGGGCACCCCACATGAATAAACCTCGTGGCCCGACATATCTGGGAAGTCTCGCATTGCGGCGATGTGAACTAGTCCAGTTCGCCCAGACCACACATCATCCGTGGTTGCATCAGACACGACTGGTATAAATTTAAAATGAGTGGCTGTGTTAGCCCATTTCTCTGCTAACTCTTGAGCATAAATATCCTTCGGCCGTCTGCCACCCCAGTACAGGCTTATTGGTCGTTCAATTTTTCTCTCTATGATGTGTTCAATAATGCTTTTGATCGGAGCAAAGCCCGTCCCGCTGGCGACGAAGATGATTGGCTTATCTGAGTCTTCACGCAGGAAAAAAGTACCTAAGGGGCCTTCAATCCTGAGGATATCTTTTTCTTTCATAGACCCGAATACTTGCGCTGTAAACGTTCCATTCTCCATGTTCCGAACATGGAGCTCGATGTGTTGATTGTCGTGAGGCGGATTGGCCATCGAGTAACTTCTCCGCTTGCCGTCTCTCAGAAGGATGTCAACGTACTGACCAGCAAAAAACTGAAGTTGCTCGTTTGAAGGTAATTTCAGGCGCAGTATTGCAACATCGTCCGCGACATGATCAATTGACTGTACTCGGCTTGGTAACCTACGTACTTCAATATCCCCGGTTGTTGCTATTTCTCTTGCTTCGATGATTAAATCACTGCGTGCACTCGCTTGGCAAAATAACGTCAGCCCTGCTTTCTTTTCAAAATCAACCAATGCTGATCCTTGGGGGCTTCCATGGTCAACCGTACCTTCCAGCACTTTCCCTTTGCACGATGCGCACGTGCCGTTTCGGCAGCCATAAGGTAGTGTGAACCCGGCTCGAGCTGCCGCGTCTATAATTGATTCGTTTTCCGATGCGCTGAATGTGTTACCGCTGGGTTTGATGGTGACTGTGTATGTCATGTTCTTGCGTTATATGTAGTGGTCGTTAGTGTCGAGAGTTGATGATGAGTTGCGTGAGATGAGTAAAATATTTGATCTGGTTATCGTCGGTTACGGCGATATCGGACGCCGTGTGTCAGGATTATTCATAAAGAGATCTCGGATACTTGGCATCACACGTTCCAGCTCGGGTACCGGTCCCCGAGGTTTAACAAACCTAAGAGTAATCAATGTCGATCTGGATAGGTCGAGTCAGGTTGCTCGAATAACGAAGCTGTGCCAAAACGTCGTATATCTCGCTCCCCCCAATCAAGACTCGTTAAGCGACGACCGTCTGAGGACGTTTCTTAACGCACTTCAAAGTAGCGTAAGGATACCACACAGGTTTGTGTACGTGAGCACGACAGGCGTCTATGGTGATCGCCGGGGTGAATTCGTGACGGAGACCGATGACGTTAATCCCCAAACGGATCGGGCTCGTCGACGTGTCGATGCTGAAAGGCAATTGCGTGCTTGGTCTCGGTGCCATGGCGGCTGCGTATCAATTTTGCGAGTCCCGGGTATTTATTCCGAGACTCGACTGCCCATCGATCGTTTGAAGCAAGGTGTATCGGTGCTTCAATCCCGAGATGACAGTTACTCGAACCATATTCACGCTCATGACTTGGCTAGACTCGTACTTTTGACGCTATTTCGAGGAAAGCCCGGACGAATTTATAACTGCTGTGATGACTCTGAAATGCGCATGGGGGATTACTTTGACCTGGTTGCCGACCGATTTTCGATTCCTCGGCCACCGCGGGTTGATCGAGACGAAGCCGAGAGAACTTTGTCTCCTATGTTGTTGTCCTTTATGAACGAGTCTCGACGTGTGAGTAACGTGAGAATGAAGAGAGAATTAATGAGCGACTTGAAGTTCCCCTCGGTGGAAGAGGGACTCGTTGCCGCCACAACATCATCGAAAGCTCTGTGAACATGTCGGCTGAAGTCGTATTGGTGATGTCTACCTTTCCAAACGTTGAGGTTGCGAGAGCTGTGGCGCAGGAGCTCGTTCAAAATCAATTTGTTGCGTGCGTCAATATTTTGCCCAAGTGCGAGTCTGTTTATCGGTGGCAGGATGAGGTTGTGACAGAGGGTGAGACATTGGTGCTTATGAAAACGACCAAAAAAGCAGTTAAGCAGGTAGTCGATTTTTTGAATATTAATCACCCATATTCTCTGCCAGAGGTCGTTGGTATCAGCTTAGAAGCATTATCATCAAGGTACCGCGAGTGGGTCGTGAACAGTGTGGTGTAATTTAATGTCGGGCCGGATCCGAAGGACTGGTTTGCCGGTAATTATGTGTGTCGGTATGTTGATGCAGATCAACCCTGTGCAGGCAAACGATATCGCTGCGAAGGATGCGGTATCAACAATTTCTATTCGTTACAAATCGGCGACAGAATTTGTGATCGATCTCGGGGTTCACTCGTGTTGCTACATCTACCAAGATAGTGTGAAACTGTATTCCAAGCGGCAGAGCGCAGAGATCTTTGCCGAGGCTTTGACACGAACAATCTCGCACACGGATGAATATTTCGGTGATGTCGAGATTTATCGTGAACAAGCGTTTTATTCGGTGAAAACCAAATCGTCGACCGGTCACCCCCCCCCGAAAAGATTCGACATGGTAATTGAATATCGTGCTTGTGCTGATATCGGCATTTGTTTTTTACCTGAACAAAAAACACTTCGTATCGAAAACCCTTTTGTATTTGAGTAGTTCTGATGAAGGCATTTCCAAAAATAAGTCATTTGTTGATCGCGGTGACCGCTCTCGTGGCTGTGACTGCCGGCGTTATCTTGAGCAATCCAGAGCCAGCCATGGATCAAGATGCTGCCTTGATAGCACAGCGGGCCATCTTCACTGCTCCTGATGGGGAGCGGTTTAGTGTTGAGTCATGGGCGGGTCAATATCGGATCGTAAATTTTTGGGCGACATGGTGTCCTCCGTGTCTGGAGGAAATTCCATTATTTATTCGTTTACAGGAGCGTTTTGTAGATAACAACGTGACGTTTATTGGAATCGCTGTGGATAAAGTGGATTTAGTCCGTTCGTTCGTTGAGGCAAATGGCGTGAATTACCCTATTCTGGTGGGCTCTGGCGACGCTCTTGAGGTATCCAAAATCATGGGAAATTACCGTGCTGGACTACCTTATACTGTTTTTTTAGACCCAAATGGTGTGATTCTCGACCGCCATTTCGGCGTCGTTCCTGAGTCTAAAATCGCCAAATTTGTTGCTAAAATACTCAAATAGGTCGTTAAAATCGCATTTTTAGAACAAATAGACTGGGAGTGTGATGCGATCGCTCCTATTATTTTTGTCTCAACCCCCTGCTGCTTTTTTGAGCGCCTAGATTGATGCATCTTTTCACGTAGTTTGTCTGATTGTGAGTCGATCATGCAACAAATGGCGGTCAACTTCCTTCAAAATGTTTATAATCCCGCCTATCTAATCAAAAACGTTACGGAGTCGTAACATGAACGCTGAATCACCGACTGACATTATCGTGATCAACGGACCAAACCTGAATTTATTAGGTTCTCGAGAACCAGAGATTTATGGTTCGGAGACACTCAAAGAAATAGAGAGCCGATTAACTCAAACAGCGGGAAAACTGGGTGTTTCGCTGGAATGTCACCAAACCAACCACGAGGGCCATTTCGTCGAGACAATACATCTCGCTAAAAGGCTCAATTCACGATTCCTGATTCTGAATGCGGCAGCTTATACCCACACTAGCGTTGCAATTCGAGATGCGCTTTCATCTGTCCAGATACCGTACATTGAAGTGCATTTGTCGAATGTGTATCGACGAGAGGCATTCAGGCACCACTCTTACTTGAGTGAAAAAGCTGAGGCAGTGATTTGTGGCCTCGGATCGAAAGGTTATGACGCGGCGCTGGAATACGCGATTGATCGACTTGGGGAGAATGTATAGATGGACCTGCGTAAATTAAAAAAGCTAATCGACCTAGTTCAAGAATCCGGTATTGCAGAACTTGAAATCACAGAGGGTGAGGAGCGAGTTCGGATCAACAGTGGCGGTAGAGCGTCGCAGAATACTGCTGCAGTGATACACCAAACCGTCGAGCAACCAGCTGCTCCAGTAGCACCGCAAGCCAGCCCAGAGGCGCCAGCTGAAGCAGCTCCGGAGGTTGAGGATGGTTTCACAGTCAAATCTCCTATGGTTGGAACGTTTTATCGCTCAGCTAATCCTGGTGCCAGCCCTTTTGTAGAGGTCGGACAGACAGTCTCTGAAGGAGACACTCTCTGCATTGTTGAAGCGATGAAGCTACTCAACGAGATCGAAGCAGAACAATCGGGGACCATTAAGAAAGTCTTGGTCGAGAACGGCCAGCCCGTCGAGTTTGGACAGCCATTGTTCGTGATCGGTTGATGGCGGTAACTGGACGCCAATGATCCCATTGCTCATTGCTGGTTACTAGAAGATACAGGTAGGTTCACTATGTTTGAAAAGATACTGATTGCGAATCGCGGCGAGATTGCTCTTCGGGTTCAGAGAGCGTGCCGCGAGATGGGCATCAAAACGGTTGCGGTTCATTCCGAAGCTGACGCAGATGCGAAGTACGTTCGTCTTGCTGACGAATCGGTCTGCATTGGGCCCGCGCCCAGCGCTGCGTCCTATCTTAATATTCCGGCGATTATCAGTGCCGCTGAGGTTACAGACGCAGAGGCGATACATCCGGGTTACGGTTTTTTGTCTGAAAATGCTGACTTCGCCGAGAGAGTCGAGCAAAGTGGGTTTGTCTTTATCGGGCCAAAACCAGAAACGATTCGACTCATGGGGGACAAGGTGAGCGCGAAGAACGCGATGATCCGAGCCGGGGTCCCGGTTGTCCCCGGGAGTGAGGGGGCATTGCCCGATGACCCGAAGGAGATCGTTGCAATTGCTCGAAAAATTGGGTACCCGGTGATCATCAAAGCTGCTGGCGGAGGCGGTGGCAGAGGGATGAGAGTGGTACACACCGAGGCTGCTTTAATCAACGCGGTGACTATGACGCGCCAAGAGGCTCAGACTGCGTTTGGCAACCCAGTGGTCTACATGGAAAAGTTTTTGGAATATCCAAGACACGTCGAGATACAGGTGTTGTCGGATCAGTATAAAAATGCGGTCTATCTTGGAGACAGGGATTGCTCGCTGCAGCGCCGTCATCAAAAGGTGATTGAAGAGGCGCCTGCGCCAAATATTTCGCAACGTGAGAGGACGAAGATCGGGACCAAATGCGCGGACGCTTGCAAACGCATTGGTTACCGAGGTGCTGGTACTTTTGAGTTTTTGTATGAAAATGGAAAGTTCTATTTTATCGAGATGAATACTCGGGTACAGGTCGAACACCCGGTAACGGAGATGATCACCGGTATTGATATCGTGAAAAGCCAGATATCCATTGCGTTCGGAGAAAAGCTGGGCTTCAGGCAAAAAGATGTCCAGTTCAAGGGGCATGCAATCGAGTGCCGAATTAATGCGGAACATCCATATAAATTCACTCCATCGCCAGGGAGGATTACGACACTTCATATTCCAGGGGGGCCCGGTATTCGAGTTGATTCGCACGCTTATCAAAACTATTTTGTGCCCCCTCATTACGATTCGTTGTTAGGCAAGGTCATCGCATTTGGTGATGACCGAAACCAAGCCTTAGCGCGGATGCGAGTCGCACTGTCGGAGATGGTGGTCGAAGGTATTGATACCAACATTGATCTACACAAAGACCTTGTGACGGATGGCAGTTTTAAAGAAGGTGGAGTGAGTATCCACTATCTAGAAAAGAAGCTTTCAGCGATATAAGTTTGATTGATGCCGCATCGAATATGACATGGCATGGCTTGAGTTAGAGTTTTGTGTTCCTGGTCCTGATGTTGATCATCTGAGTGAGTCGTTATTCTCGGTTGGAGCGATATCTGTAGATGTGACTGATGCCGACGAGGGGTCAGCTAAAGAGAAAGCAATTTTCGCTGAGCCTGGTGAGATATTTGAATTATCGTGGAATGCGAACCGGGTCGTTGCACTATTTGATAGCGACGTAGACGTTACCAAAGTCATAAAAAATTTGGAGGAGTTCGTTAACGTCAGTCAGTTGTCCGATTATCAAGTGCGAACGGTTGAAGATCAGGACTGGGTGAGGTTAACCCAGAAGCAATTTGATCCGATTCAGGTCACTGATCGAATAAGAATCACGCCGAGTTGGTCCGATGTTGGTGTCCCCTCGGACGTTGAGATTGTATTGGATCCGGGGCTTGCGTTTGGAACCGGCAGTCACCCCACCACTCGTTTGTGTCTGCAGTGGCTGGATCAAGCGAGTGTCTCGGAGCGTATCGTGGTTGACTATGGATGTGGCTCAGGAATTCTTGGGATCGTGGCCAAGAAACTCGGTTCGAAGGGTGTCTTTTGCGTCGATATTGATGAGAACGCGCTGATCGCGACAGAATACAACGCTCAGCGTAACGGTGTTGACGTCAATATTCAGTCTGCAAATGATGAGTTCAAGACGAGTGCCGATGTACTTGTTGCGAATATTCTGTCGGCGCCACTAAAAGTACTCGCTGCCGCTTTTGCGTCGATCGTCAGGCCCGGCGGGAGAATTGCGCTTTCCGGGATCTTAGTCGACCAAGAGGATGAGTTGTGCGAGGTTTATCAAAAACAATTTGATATGAAGCCTTTTGATCGACTGGAAGGTTGGGTCTGTCTTGAGGGAGTCAAAAGATCCGGTTAAGTCATGGACCTCACACTGACTTGTCCCTCATGTGGCGCTAAGAGGCAAAGCGATTCAGGAACACTTATTGGCCTGAAAGGACGCGTTCAATGCGAGGGCTGTGATCATTTTTTTGATGGTTACGCGCATTATCGCTTGAGTACCACTGACAGTTCTTATGATACGAATCTAAAGTCGTCGGCTCATTTTGGCGGAGACCAAGTTTCGGTCGGGAGTACCTCGGCGAATCACTTGTCTCCAAAGAAGTTTCTAAACGGGCCAGTCTTGGAAGGCGCGATAATGGGAGAAGAATTAAAGGCCTCCAGTGTGCGCGCAGCACAAACAACGAATCTTTTCGAATCATTATTTGCCCCAATCCCTAAACAGCGGGCAGGATTGAAGCTCATCAATGTTTTTCTTGTGATGAGTTTAGCCACCATGCTCTTGATTTCGTATCAACGAGACTGGATCACGAGAGTGACTAATGAATTATTCGTGACCCTGGGGTGGTGCTCATCGATTGAGTGTATTGATGCGAGTGTTCAGGATATTAGCGAATTGTTACTGGTTGGGTCAGATCTGCAGGCAGTAGAGGGCTCTAATGAGATTTTTCAATTTCGTGCGACAATCCAAAATACGGGAGACAAAGTAGTAAAGGCCCCGGCGATAGAGTTAGCGTTAAAATCGAATTTCGGGGACCTGTTAAGTAGTCGGGTCATTTATGCCGAGGAATATTTTACTAATCCGACTCTCACGTTGACTGGGTATAGTGAAGTTAATGTTGGATTTTCGTTCCGTTGGAAAGGCCCGCCCGCGACAAGTTTTGACAGTTATGTGTTTTATCCAAGTAAGGATCAATGACGCTCGACGCAAAGCGATGGGCGGGGTGTTAGTTATTTGACGATGGTAATTTGATGAGTAATCGTGATGATATGAGGTTCAGTGAGACCCATCAGTGGGCTGTGAAGAGTGATGATGTGGTGATGGTCGGTATATCAGATCATGCGCAACAATCGCTGGGGGATATTGTGTATATCGAGATGCCTAAGATCGGTGACCAAGTCGAATCAGGGGCGATTTTAGGCTCCATTGAGTCGGTCAAAACGGCTTCTGATTATTTCAGTCCAGTTTCTGGGGAAATTGTGGAGCTGAACACGGAGCTCGTAGATTCTCCGGAATTAGTCAATGAGGCCCCTGAAACAACCTGGATCGTCAAGGTGCGTGTGAGTTCGGCGAGCGAAATGAACCAATTGATGACCGCGCATGATTACGATGCGTTTGTGGTGGGCAGTGACTAGATTTTTTTCGAGAACGCATTTTTTTCTTACGTGGGATAACAATGAAGCGTAAATCGACTGTTGTTAGGAAGCTGGTTTTAGTCGGTCTGCTGGGCTTGGCGTTGACGCTGATTTTAGAATGGCTCAGGTAGCGACGAGTTGCGCTGACTTTACCGTCTATAAACCGCGGAATTTAACGGCAAGTTGTTACTGAGATAAGAATGGAAAAACTCCAAGTTATTCAATGTCTCGCTACCAGACTCCAACGGTGTTGCACCGACCGCTTCCATACATCGTTGGTAGCGCATCTGAAGAGTGTATAGCCTTTCGCCTCCGCGAAACACTGGGTAGTGCACTGCCTGACCTATCGTTGGTGACAGCAATTCGTCTCTGAAATAATATCCGCCGTGGGTTAGGTGGCAAGAGGCGCATGCTAAGTTGTACTGCCCAATTCGTTTGAAATAAAACTCTTTTCCTTTTTCATATTTTTCACGCGCACCAGGCGATGTGATTTGGATGTTCATTAACATGCCATCGGACAGTCCTCGCGCGTAGGCTGTTAACGCGCCCATTGTATCGACGTCCGTGTAGTTAAACGGCATTTCACCATTTATCTCAAGACATTGATTAATGGCCATCTCAAATGTGATCACACGCTCTGTGGTTTCGTCGTAATACGGATAATTTCCTGCGATGTTTTCGCCTCGATTTTTGAAGCAGTCCTCCAGTTTTTTGCCATTGGAGAATGTTCGGTGCCAAATTGTCTTGCCACGATCCAGTGAATCTTGAAAAGGAGGGAAGTCCATGATGCTGTTGAACTGTTCTCGGGCGTCTTGGCTCAGCATCATTGACCCATGCACGTATTCGCTCACAGGAACCCCTGGGATATTTTGCGCGAAAATATCTAGATACTGCTTTCGGTCATTTTCGGGTGTTGCGACACAAGCACTCGAAAACATAACGAGTAGTATGAGCAAGAAGGAACGCTTGGAGTGGAGCGGAAAAATCATTTCAATTCGACCGAGCCGTCTCCTGAGAAGCCTTTATTATCGAACCAGGTGACCGTGATGGTGTCACCGGTTTGTGCACCTGGAACCATAAAGTTGAGGTAAGGGTTTTTTGAAACTGATCGACTCCAGTGCACCTCAAGCACTCTCTCGTTATTTTTATCGACGTGAACCGTATGGATGAAATGTTGCGGGATGATCTCTCCCGAATTTTTATCTTTTCTGTATCCCGTCTCCATTTCGTGAAAGATCATCAATTTGATATTCGCAATACCGTCAGATAATCTTGCTCTAAAACGTACGGTCTTTTCCATGATCGCTTCTACTCTTCCCCACAGCCACCGATGGTGACTTTGACTTCTTTGGCGGTCCGATAAAATTTTCCTTCGGCTAAAACCAGAACGTGAACATAAGATGTTTCCGCCATTTTGATGCGTGACGCGACGTAGGGCGTGACCTTTGTGGAGAAAACATAGTCTGACACCAGCGGTTGGGGATTTTTTTCAGAGAAAACAAAAATTCTCTCTGTTTGAGGGATTTGTGATTGGATCGTGATCGGCACGATCGCTCCGTTCTCTGCGATTTCTGGAGTGTTTAATTCGATCAGATCGCTGCCGTCAACGATATTCGAAAAATCATCGATGCCGACGCTTTTAATCGAGTCGACTATCCGAGTTTTGTTGTACGCAATCTGGTCCCAGTCTGACGAGTGACTCGGAGTCACAATCAACGTGCCAACGATGGCGAATGCTGATCGGAGGAATTCTCGACGTTCAGTCGATTGGAGCAGGCTCATAGAGTGTAGAGGTATTCAATGATCTTGTTAATCTGATGCTCAGAGAGTATATGGTTTTCGCCAAATGGTGGCATGATTGTTTCGGGGTTAATGCGTCGCGCGTCCCATATCTGATCGAATAAAGCCTC
>Ga0255766_10004522_pt1 | contig 11784 bp, 14 predicted proteins | sample 071ome_23_FD_179966 | JGI IMG/M metagenome (GOLD analysis project Ga0255766, IMG submission 179966) | Coastal salt marsh microbial communities from the Groves Creek Marsh, Skidaway Island, Georgia - 071403BT metaG (version 2) | ecosystem: Environmental > Aquatic > Marine > Intertidal zone >... | reverse complement strand
AGTTGGACTCAAACAAATTAGCCAGATTTTCGTCGGCCTACGGTCACCGACTCTTTCGGACAGCCTTTCCGAACCTATCCGGGGTGAGAGTGTCGCCTGATACGGCTCCTTTCAAACCGCAACGGCGGTTAAAGCGTGCATCTGATTAAAGAAACTTTGATATATCTGATTGCCTTTACAAGTAATAATGGCAATTGTTCACGATAACCCACCTTGCGAGTTCTGCGAAGGTGTGAATACTTACTCAACTTATGATTCTGGAACTAATTATTTTGAAATGGATTGTTACGAGTGTGGTTATGGTGTCAAAGAAGATACTGGAGATGGAACATGGGAAAAAACTTTGATGACTACTTGGCGTTGTGGAAATTGTAATCACGGTATCGGCATTTTTTCAATTGGTTCCGAGGGTCAATACATTTACGATTGTTCCGAGTGTAATCATCAAGAAACTCATGCTCACCAAGAGTTGTTTGCTTCGATAAAACCTGAAGACCAATGGTATGATTTTTTGTCAGACGGGGCAGAAACGTGGAAACCTTGTGAGGCGGGTTGCGGTAATTATTGGTATGATTCTGACGGAGATTCAGAACCTTGTTGTTGGAAATGTCGCAAACAACAAGCAGAACAGGATATTTGGAATAATTTGTGAACCTTTAAGTAGGTAGAATGGCATAAACCACCTATGGATAAGATTAACTCGGTCAAGTTGGGAATCAACAATAACATGGAAGTGGTGGTCACAGCAGATATTCAGATGAAGTCTGGTGTTGATACTGATGATGTGTATTTTGTGATGTTCAACATCTTGGATGACCCACTTCGTTTTGTAGTCGCTACGGCTTCTAACTTTGAACAATTTTTGACACAGAAAGGTGTGCCAAGTGCCACGCTGCAAAAGTGGCTAACCGAAACACCTGAGTTGTTTATGAATGAAATTGTAAAGCATCAAATGGAAGTCATGGGTTCGGCGGTGGAACGAGTCAAAGTTTCATTGGATAGTCAAGGTAATGCAGACATGGCTCGAACTGTGATTCTGAGTATGATTGACAAAGGTTATTTCTTGAATGTCAGCAATTATCAGGTGCCGGGGCAAAGCCAACCGATTCAGCGAACTCAAAAAGTAGAAACAGCAGCCTTGTTGCCCGATTTCAAAATGATGTTGGATGTAGTCAAGAATTGGGAAGGCTTTGATTTTGCAGAGTATCTTCGTGGTAAAGGTGTTTCCGAAGAAGACATTCAACAAATGGTGGGTGCTTGAAATGACCGAACAGGAAGTAAATCAAATTGATTTGCGAGAAGTGATGCGTCAGTATGATGAGATGGGGCTTCGCCCACAAGGTTTTGTATTCATGTATTCGGTAGTAGATAAAACCGAAGTTTCAGATGACAGCACCCTCAGTAACTTTTTCCGTATGATGTCTTTGCGATATGACTTGGAACATCATAAGCGGGTTTTCATCGGTAAGAAAGATTCAGAAGATGTGGCTTTGATTCGATTTGAAATGGGATGGTTTGGTGAATGGGAACGTATGGCAAAGTTGATTGAAACTATTGAAGCCGACATCCGAACTACATTGGAAACTTTCATTCGGTCTGGTAGTTTGGACCAAATGCCTCACATGGAGTTTATGTTTGCTAATCGAGAAGCGGTTGAAGATATTGCTTTAGAAAGTGAAATTGCGGCTGAAGATGAAGATTTATTTTGAGGTGTAAGAATGCAAGTTAGATTAGATATTGGCGAAAAAAAATGGTTGGTTTTTGAAGACTACGGAGAAAAGCGAAAGCATCTCAAGGTCTCAATTGAAGACGGTGAAGGTGCTTCTATTACGTTGGGCGTGTGCCTCAAAGATGAGTTCAAGCGAGCAGGTCGCTCGGCTTAATCAACCACTTCTTTATATGGGTGAAACACCTATGAGGTCTTGTGATGGGCAATAACCAGCCCTTTGCTTGAAAGGTGATTAAGAATGACAGATGTATTGAAACCCGTGTTTAACAGTATGAGAAATGGTGCGTTCCGAGTGAGTCTCGGTGGCATGAACCCCACAGGGGCAAGTTGTTGGATTACGGATGAAAAAGGAAACGAAAAACTGATTGGAAAGTGCCAGCGTCAAGTTTGGTATTCAAAGACTAAAGTGCCTCGCACGAACTTTCCCAACGATGAAACCTTCATCAAGTTTGCTGTGGGTCATGCGATGGAAGAGAACTTTCAGGAACATTGGAATCGTAGCGGTGTTATGATTGATGGAAACGTCAAAGTGCGTCAGGATATTAGCAACGGCGACCCTCGTGGTGAATTGATTATCTCTGGTGAAATTGACGTGTTGCTGCGGGATTTTGAATTGGATGCTGAAGGCAACATTACCAAGATTCATACTGACCGTGGAATCGGTATTGAAATGAAAACCAATCGAGGATTCTTTGCGAAGAAAGAGATTTACGGTGTCGGCAACAAAATGTATCCTAATGGGCATCCCAAGATGGAACACGTTATGCAGACGGCGATGTATCTTCACATGAGAAAATCGGTGGAAGATTATTACGGTGTAACTATTGATTCGTTTCGGATTGTTTATTGTCAAGTGGATGATGGATTGACGACTTACTTTGATGTCAGTCTCAGCGAAGGTTATGATGGTGAAATCATTATCAAGGATTGTCAAGGCAACCAATTGGAACCTGATGCGGTCGCCAGTTTGGAAGCCGGTATTGATTTGAAGCGTGTCGGCGGTTTGACGATGGACAACATCAAAGACCGTTATTATGAAGTTCAAGCAACTTTGAATGATACGGAGAATCCACCACCCAGAGATTTCCAACTTCGGTATGATGCTGAAACGTATGAACTCAAATTGGAACAGGGAGATTTGTCAAAAACGGCTGCTGGAAATTGGGAAAAGAAGCCGAATATGGAAGTCGGTGATTGGAACTGTCGGTATTGCGATTGGAAGGATGCTTGTTATCCGTATGGTATTCACAGTCAAGCCGTTGATGATGGCGTGCTGACACCTGAAAAGGCATTGGAAATGCTTGGTATCTCAGGATTTGGAGCGTGAGTTGATGGAGCCTTTGGGGTTTTGGACTCAGATTTTGCTGATTATGGCGTTGTTGAACTTTTTGTTAAACTTTAGAAACATCATAGAAGCCCGATGGATTCACAATCATGTGCGACACATTGAGTTTCATGTGTGTCCAGACCATGAAGAGTGGGAAGAAGTTCGAGAACGATTACAAGGTGCTTTAGAGTCTCATTTGCGAGGCATTATGGATTCTGAGGAACGTCAAGTTTATAACAATGTTAAAGAAATAGAGGAGTGGGATAACCTATGAAAGTGAGAGAAGGACTAACGAGATTTACACAAACCGTATTGGGTTTTGATGGTGTGTTGCATTTGGCGGAAGTGATTTCGGCTTATCGTGAACAAGCATGGCTAACTTTCGGACTGACCAGTATTCACACGTTGGTTTTCTTTATGGCGGTTTATTTGGTGGGGCATGACCATTCGCACCACCGTCACGAGTCTTCAGAAGTGTGATTCACTCAAAAACTTGGCAAACTACCACAGTAATGTCATCAGGCTTACCGCCCAAATGTTGTTCAAAGTTTTGACGACGGATTTCTCCTTGCTCGTAGGCTCGTTGAGCAAACGGTGACCAAATGTCTGGGTCTTGGCTGGCAACGTAAGCCGCCGAAACAATCAGGCTGGCTAAAGTGTTAGGAGTAACTTCAGGTGGTGCATCAGCAAGGATTTGGGCTACTTGTGAAGCGTAAAGATTGTCCCAAAGTCCATCGGTGCCAAGCACGATGTAATCGCCGGTTTGCACGGCCACAGAATAATTTTGGGCATCGGAAGCATCATCAGTTTCCAAAGGTCCGACTTGAAAAGGTTGATTGTGGCGGTGCTGTTGAGGTAGCGTTTGAAAAACGACGTAGTTTTGTCGAAATACTACAAGGTCAGAATCACCGATTTGTGAAACTTCTAAGAGTGGTCGGTCTGAGTCATCGGAAAGTTTGGCAACTAAAACGGTGGTGCTACCAGATTTTTTTAAGCGAGGAATGGTGTAATCTAAAACTTCGGAAGGAGGAGTTAAAGGATTAAAGGAGTAATAATCTCGACAAGCCAGCATAAGTTCACGAGCGCACTCGCCAGCATTGATTCCTTTAGCACGCCATGAACCGACACCATCGGCTACACCGACAGCATTAAACACCGAGTTGGTCAAAAACCAAGCATCGTCTCCACCGTCTGAAACTTTGTCATCACGAGGTCGGTTAGCCACACCCATTTTGAACCAACCTGTCACGATGAAACACCTCGCAGCAAACTTGTAGGAAATGTATTCCAGTTAAGTAAGAACTCCCAACTTTCATTTTCAAAGTTTATCATGGCTGGTCGGAAGAAACTAATTGTTGCCGAGCCATCGAGGAAAGAAGACCAAAGTGGAACGGAGATACCCTCAGTATTCCATGAAGGCACCAGTTTTCGGATTTGTTCAACTGATTTGGTCGGACTATCAATAGCACGCAAGATTTTGTAAGGTTTCCAGTATGTTTCATTAGAATCTATGGTCCTAATTTTAGCATCATTGTAACTGTAAGTCCACAATCCTTCAGAAAGTTCATCTCTCAACGGTAAAACATCAAGAAGCCACCAGATTTCAGAAGTAGTATCAAAAACTTCTAATATCCAATGGTTAGAATCACCCTTAGAACTATAAACCAAAAATCGAGGAATTATTTTGACATGAGTAGTATTAGGCGATAAGCCGATTGAATCTGGAATATGAAGGTCTTCGGTGGAAAAAATGATTTCTTCGCTTCGGTCTTGCACCCAAATAGTCTCGCCTACAAGGTCTTCGGCTGAAACTTGATGTTCAGGACCGCCTTGATACAGAAAACTTACGAACACTCCACTTGTCATGGCAGCGGGTATTCTTTTATTCTGAGTTTCATTAAGTTTGTAGGGTCGGGTGAAATCTATATCCTTCATATTGAACCACGGATTACCCATGTTTAGACATGGTTCGTTTTTGATACTTAAGGTTACGCCTTGTTTAAGTGGGTGGTTTCACATAGAATAATCATGGTTTCTGTTCAAGTTCGTGGTGCTACACGTCGGTATAGAGATGTGTTGCGTAATACTTACGACCTACGATGGAACACCGACCAAAGTTGTTATGCAGGTGACATGGATTTGTCGGAACGACGACTTAAGAATCTGGTTAAGTTTTGTGAACGCTTTGGATTGGAAGTTTGGGTGGCTGGCACAAAGTATCAAACAACTTCGGTTGCTGAAGAAGATGATGACCCTGACAATTATCGTGTAGAAATTAAGCCCACTCAGAAAAAAGTTTCAGAGTTGGGAGAGACTGGTCGAGAAGTGTTGCCACCGGTGGATAAATCGGAAACGGAATGGACAGAAGTAATTTTGGAAGCCGATTCAGAAGTGTCTTTTGGTGGGTATCAACGATGGTTTGACGGCACATTGTTTGAAGAACCCAGACCTGAACAACAACAAGTCGTTCCGACCGTAGCCAAACTTTTGAGACAAGGTTATGAGAACATCATTTTGGAAATGCCGACGGGTGCTGGTAAATCGGCTTTGGCGATGACGATTCCGAAAATGTTTCGAGACTCTATGAAACCAGCAGAAGAAGGACCCAATTCATATTTGCTAACGCATCTTAAAGGTCTGCAAGCGCAATATCTTTCGGAAATGCCGTTTATGAAATCGGTAATGGGTCGTGGAAACTACGGTTGTAAGTTGCCTGTGGAGGCTGGTGAAAGAGATGCAGAAGTAGTAGAAGCGGCTCTGCAACAAGTTCGTGCAGGTATCGCTGTGAAATCTAAAGGATGCACCGCCGACGTAGCACCGTGCGTGACTATCAAAGATTTCAAGTGTCCGTATAAGAATCCTCAAAAGAGAGTGGGCGATGGTTTGGATTGGTCGGTAGCCCCTGAAAGTCTGTGTGATTACTACGGTGCTTTGACTGAAGCCCAGAACTCGGATTATTTTGTGGCTAACATGGCTTATGCGGCGGCATTAGGGTGGACACCGATGATGCCCCAAAGAGAGTTTTTGGTCGTGGATGAGGCACACAATTTACCAGATGTGTTGGTGGGTGCGTTTTCGTTGGATTTGAGCGAGCGTATGTTGGAACGATTGTTAGGTGTAATGAGTATGCCCCAGATTTTGGAACTTTCAGGTCAGGAACAAAAGGAACAGTTGGAACAACGTAATGTCAAAATGGCAGCGTGGAGACCTAAATCTGGAAGTTTTGGTTTGCCAGCGATACCAACCATGACAATGGATATGAGCGAAGATATTGTGAACAAGTGTGCGGCTGTGTGGGTAGCGTATTTGGAAGAACTGTATAGTTTGCTACAAGGTAATTTGAAGCGTAATGACTACGATGAGACTAAAGATTTGAAACTGGCTATGCGAGTGGCACATCGAATTGAAACTATTGTGGAAGGACTCAAAACAGACCGTGACAATTGGATTTGGCAAGTTAGCCCCGAAAAAACTTTCGTCAGTTTCAAGTGTGTAGAAATTAAAGATTTTGCTGAAGACTTGTTGTTGAACATTGGTCGTCGTCGCATTTTTATGAGTGCCACGATTGGTAATCCTAAAATGTTTGCCGAAGAATTGGGACTAAGCCGAGACAAAACAGCATTTGTGAGAGTGGCTTACAGCAGTTTCCCGTTGAAAAACCGACCCGTTTATACCAGAGAAACAGGAGGTTTGCTGACCCGAAAAGGTCAAACTGAAGCCGATTGGAATAAAACGGTGGAACAAATTGTAGAAATTATGGAACGCTATCCCAATCAACAAGGAATTATTTTGCCTTATACTGACCGTATCGAGCGAGAACTTTCACAACGATTGGGTGAACTGAATCGCAAACAGATGCAACGGATTATTCAGCATGACAAATCGGCACACGGCAGAGATGCCGCCATTGATGAGTGGCGAACCAGCCGAGGCGGAGTTATTATGTCCACTTATCTGAATCAAGGTTTTGATGGTAAAGAAGCGGCGTTTTGTATTGTAGTCAAACTGCCGTATCTGAGTTTGGGTGATGTGCGAACCGCTAAGAAAATGAAAGCCAATCCCGAATGGTATGTGCAACAAACGGGAATTGAGTTGGCTCAAATGTGTGGTCGAGCAGTTCGTTCCCGAACCGACCGAGGAGATACTTACATTTTGGACCCAAGTTTCTGGTTTCAATACGAGAAAGGTGTCGGTCAGGCTTTGAAGAATTATTTGCCGAATCATTTGTGTGAAAGTATTGAAAAACACGAAGGCCAAACCCCGTTGGGTATGCAACAGAAGTTTGAAATAGTCTAATGCTTTAGAGTGAGAGTGAACAACATGAAAATAGCAATAGCGGGCAGAATGGCATCTGGAAAAACGACGTTAGCAGAAGTGTTAGCAGGGATTTTAAACGGTGAGGTGGTGTCATTGGGTGGCAAAGTTAAACAAGTTGCCACGGATTTGTTTGGTATGGTAGAAAAAGACCGACCTTTGCTGCAACAAATTGGTATGAAGATGCGTGAAATCCGACCCGATGTTTGGATTGAGTATCTTGATAGAGAAGCCGAACAAAGTTCAAAAGACACCGTTATTGTAGATGATTGCCGATTTGTTAATGAGGCTCGTTGGTTTAAAGACAACGGTTGGACCGTAGTAAGACTTAACATTGATGAATCGGTGCAAAAAGAACGATTGATGACTACCTATCCCAATGATTGGGAACGACATTGGAACAATCGAAACGATGCTTCGGAAATTGAAGTAGCCCAGATTCCTGATGATTGGGTGGATTGGGAATTGTCAGGTCAAGAAACCGTAGAAAATCTGGTGACGTTGTTAAGTGCAAATCTTTAAGTAGTCTGACCGTAAAGGTATTGACATGGACTCTTTGAAGGACTTTCCTTTTCCAGAACCCGACCTTGCGAAATCAGACTTACAGAAAGGTGGTTTGTATTCTGGCAAGCCCCCAATTCTATTTAAGAATCCCCAAGATTTCGTTATTCAAATGAAATATGACGGCATCCGAGCCTTGTCGGGTTTAAACCGTGCAGGTCGTTATGTTTTAGTGAGTCGTCAAAACAATGTTTTTGAAAGTGCCAGTTTAGACGAGATTCGAAACTTTCGTGGTTCAGCCGCAGATAAGTTTCCAGCCAACGTCGTTTTAGATGGAGAGATTTATTCAGATGCGGTAGGTGCGGGACAACCGTTTGCAGATTTCAATGAATTAGGTGGTGTAGTGCGTCGTGGTGCTTACGATGCTCGTGCGCCGTTGTTGTATTACATTATTTTTGATGCTTACTTTCCTGATGCACCTAATTTGGTTTATAGCGAGCGTATGGAACGGATTCTGAAATATCAAACTAAAATGAGTCCAGCGGCTCGCAAATTGTTCCGTGTGGCTGAACCCGTAGCAGCCAGTAGATTGAAACTTCCTCGTGGCACCGATGTCACAAATACTTTGGAAGCGGCTTTGGAATACGCAGAAGATTCTGGTTTTGAAGGAATTATGGTTCGTAATCTGCGATTGCCTTACATGGCAGGTCGTTCAGGAAGTAGCCTTTACAAATTGAAGAACTTTTATGACGAAGAGTTTGAAATCGTTGGTTGGGAAGAAGCCACTAAGAAAGATGCTGGCACACCAGTTTGGATTTGCACGACTAAAGGTGGTGAAACTTTCAAAGCCAGACCGATGGGAACTTTAGAAGCCCGTAGAGAAATGTGGAAAAATCGGAACGATTACTTGGGCAAAGATTTGACAGTTAGGTTTCAAGAAAAGTCAAAAACAGGCGTGCCACGATTTCCAGTCGGTGTTACGGTTCGAGATTATGAGTAAAGTTCCCACCGTATTTCAAAATCGTAAAGTGCATCGGTTTCATAAGCCTCTCGTCGAGCATCTTCATTAGTGTAAGCATCATAGAAGGCTTCATAATCATAAACTGATGATGGAGGATTAAAGTAACGTTGAGGATTTCGGGAAGATGCGTATTGATTTTCATACCGACGCAATATGTTGAAACAAACATCAGAGACAAGGGCTGGATTGTAGTCTAACAATTTAAAAAGTCGGCGGCAGAGACGCTGTTCTTTCGCCATTAACTCAACAATGTATTCACCTTCTTCTTCGGAGATAAGTTCTTGAAAAGCCTGTGGATTGTTGATGATAGTAAGGATGGTTTGAGTCATGGGATTCCATGTGTCTGTGGCGGTTTTAAGAGCCTTCGGGATGAGGTCTAAAATAGAAGTTTGCCTTGTGTCTCCAAATTGCATTTTGGGCGGTTTGTAATGATAATACTTTTCTGAAAAATACTCATTCCAATGGTCGGCATAATTTTTCCAAATCTCTTTGAATATGGGGGTGGCAGCAGCAACATAAGAACCCAAATCAGTAGGACGTTGGTAGTAATTAAGTGCCATAGTGTAAGCCGGATATTTGATTAAGTCAGGGTGCCATGTGTCCAAACTTATCAAGTAGGAAGCATCATCTTCATCAATCCAAATACCATTGGATTCTAAAACGGCTAACATATCATTTACACTCGTTATGGAGTGAGATTCTGAGTCTTCGGCTTGCATAATGGCTTGACCGTGATACCAATTAAAATAATCTCCAGTTTCTAAGGCACGGGAAACTGTCAGTAAGTCGTTACCGAAAGTTCCAACAAAAGCAGCGAGTTCATCTGGGTCGTTGGTATCAACAGGCCACGGTGCTACTACGGGGTCAAAGAAAACTTGAGAACCGTCACTTCGGAAACCAAAGTTTTCAGGATTGCGAACATCTCGAACTACGAAGCCTCGTGCCAGTAAATAACGAAGCAGTTGTTGGTAATCTTGATTTTCTAAAGGCTTAACGTCTTGGTCATATCGCTCACAGTAATCGTTAGCATCGGTGCAAGGGATGGCTTCCATTTCCCAAATTGCATACGGTTTTCCAGTTCGCAAATCTCGTAAAAGTTCGTAAATCTCGTCTTGCCAGCCAAAGTTTTCGGAACTGGTAATCAATTCTCGGCGCAGAGCAGGGTCCACAAAACTTTGTGTAAAGGAATAAACTTGAGGTAGTGACGGTGGTGTGTCTCCTTGTTTGGCTAACTGTTCAAACAATTGGGCTTGTAACAGATTAACAGAGTATAAACTTCTTTCATAACTTCCGACAGCATACTGAGACAACGGAAGTGTGGGTAAGGCTACAATTTTGTAGAAGTGCTTGGGATTATCCATGTTTTGCAGCACAAAGCCAGCCTGACCTGCACCTACTAAACGTCCAAATCTCATAGTTAATACTTCCAGAAGTCTTGGCGGTCATCCACGATTTCGACTTCTGCACCAAAAGATTCTCTGCGACGGGCATTTAGCCAAACCAAACCAACTATGCCAGCCGTAATCAAACCAGCACTCATTAGATTTTTGACCCACAAAGTTTCAGATTTGAAAGCAATCGAACCGTCTTGAGGTCCTTCTAAATCAACAATACCCATGTAACCCATATCTCCGAGAACATCTTGGAAAGCAAACCAATCAACTCCAGACTGATTAACAAGGCTACCGTCAGCCGCATTGGAGTTTTGACCTGATTCACGAGTAATGCTCATAGCATCTACGCCGGGATTGCTACGCTCCATCGCTTCAAGTAAAACTTGTCGGTTAGGGAAAACCAGAGTTCGCACTCGGTTGTGAATAACTTTCTTGCCAGTATTGGTGTCTAACTGTTGGTGTGGATAGACTAAGAATTGAACCACACGTTCATCTTGGTCACGACTGTTGATAAACTCACCACAAATATCGGTAGAAGAAAAGTATTGACGACCTGTGTAAATCTTACCATCTTTGAGTGGGTGGCCGTGGATAGTCCACTTACGGTCTGTTAAACCGTTTTTGACGGCATCTTGGGCGGCTTTAGTAGAGGGATTAACTTCGATGCGACTTTCGCCACCGAAACTGGGTTCTCCGAGATAATACTGGCCGTCTTTGAGATAAACATAACACATCCATTCTCGTTCTTCATTGGTGTTGTCAGAATAAGTTTTCATGTCTTCTAAGGCTTCTTGAGCAAACATATTAAACTCGTTTTGCCAATCCGTCATGGTGTCACCTGAATACTCATGGTCGCTTCTGATACTTAAAGACTTTTCTATGAACTGGAGCGAACCTTTAAATAGTCTGGCCGGATACAGACTAACATGGCAGAAGTATTGTGGCTGAGTCTTCAATCTGGAGAAATCAAATGGGGCAAAGAAGACCTGTATTTACAAGGCGATTCTGAATGGGTGCCTGTGTTTCGAGTTTTGATGCCAGATGGCAGTTATCGTGAATCAACTATGAGCAGTTTCTTCAACTTTTTGGAAAAGGATTTGTTGATGGCAGAGATTGACTTCAATGAAGTTACGGGTATGACCCAAATTGAGGGTGCTTCTTTGTCGCTGGCTCAGAAAAATCTGTATTACACGGCCATCAATCAGTATTTGTATCTTAAAGCAGGACCTCGATTTCCAATCGTTGATGTGAAATACAAGCAAAATGTTCAAGAATGGCCTGACCGAAAACTTTGGATTGAAAAGAAAAGTGCTGACAATGAAACCTCCGATGAAAAAGAAGAAGGTGGTGGCGGCGGTTCTGATAAGCCCGGTAAGCCCGGTAAGCCCGGTAAGCCGAGAATCAATCCTTTCAAAAAGCCATTACCGGGACCTTCTAAGTTTCCACCCGTTCCGGGACCCGGCCCAGAGCCAGATGACCCACCTCCATTCCCGGGACC
>Ga0255766_10004520_pt1 | contig 11789 bp, 22 predicted proteins | sample 071ome_23_FD_179966 | JGI IMG/M metagenome (GOLD analysis project Ga0255766, IMG submission 179966) | Coastal salt marsh microbial communities from the Groves Creek Marsh, Skidaway Island, Georgia - 071403BT metaG (version 2) | ecosystem: Environmental > Aquatic > Marine > Intertidal zone >... | reverse complement strand
TCTAAGCGATTCCAGTACCAGTCAAACAATAGTTTTTCTGCAGATGTAGGTGTATCGGTTTTAGTTGTCATTGTTACGCTCCTTAAGTTTGTGATCGATGTCATTGAAGATACAGTGCCAAGTTGAGTCGGCTAGATCTTCTGAGTTGATAGTCATGTAAAGAGCTTGGTCTATACCCTGCCCCTTGATAGTAAGTACGAAGTTGTCGATTGCGTAATCGTGCGGCATATTAAGCATTGTTTACCCTCCATTTGAATTCGCCACGGCAGATGCTGTTGATATTAGTCATGTCTAAGCCAACCTCATCTGCTAGGTAGGTAGCCATGTTTTTGTTTTCTTCACTGAGCATATACAAGCTGTCGACGTCACCGTATTTGTGGATGAGGTCATCGTATAAAGAGTTGTGCTCTTGCTCGGTGAGACACAAGTCAGTTAGACGTTTGAACAAGTCAGGATCGTCAGGCGTGCTGTCGTCATAGGCAGCATTGATGATAGTGTCTAATTGCTCGTTGTAGTGTTTACAAACTGAGTTCCAAACAACATAGGCCATGGTCATTGCATAGACTTTGTTGCTGGCATCGAAACCGTTACTGAAGTGTTCGATCCAGTCGTTGATTTTTGCGGCCTCCTCCACAGTATGAAAAAGGTTGCTTGGTTGTAGTCGTTGTATTTGCATTATTTACTCCTTGTTAGTAATTAGTGTAGCTTTCAGAATCCATATAATAGTCACCTGATATACGTTCAACGCCGTCTATGTAAGCTTGTCGTAACATAGGGTCTGTTTGGTATTTTTTAGGAATTTCCCAAGTGACAATACGTAGATATTCGTCGTTATTTTCATAAGAAACCCAATAGTAAAAAGAAGGATCATGCTGCATAATGAAAGATAGATATGCTTCCATATGGTCGAAGTCATCACCCATCCAATCCCATTCGTTTTCGTAAACAGTTTGTTGGTCTACAAGTGCAAGTTCGTCAAATAATGTTTGGTTTTTTATCTCAAGTGTGTCGAGGTCAACACAACCATAATAAGGATTGTCTCCGAGGAAGTCGGCACTAACCAAACACCAACGAAGTCGTTCTTGTCGGCATTCAAAAAAGTCTTGATTGTTATAGTTACAGTCCCACGTATCTTCTTTATCAAAGAAGAAATCTAAAGTTGTTTTCATTATTTACTCCTTGTAGGTAGTTGGTATTGTTCAAAGTCAATGTCCCAGATGTCATAGCCAAAGTTATTGATATGAACTTTGAGCTCGTTATAGAACTGTGTGTCTGTAAACACGTCTGGTAGATATGACATAGCTAGCTCGACACATTTTTTGACGCATCGGTCGTCAGCGTTAGTCATAGTGCAGACATTGACGTCTGAGTCTGGATCCCAGAACTCGATATAGTTAAGTAGTGACATATGACCTCCTAGTTACAGTCGCAGTGATAGTCGCTGTGTGGCTCGCTGTACCACTCAGTCCAAAAAATTGTTGGATCATCCATTACCTCCCAGTCTAGAGTTGCCCAATAGACTTGAAGTTCGCGTACGGTTTTGACAAAAGGGAGAACTTTTGATGCAACAATGCATTCTTCGGAACACCAGTTGCCGTTACCCTCGAAGTGCATCCAGCCGTCGTGCATGCCAGTACCGCAGTGATCGCAGTAACGTGGAAAGCACGTAGCTAGTAATGGTTTGCCGTCGACGTGATCAGGATCGTGATAGTTAGGATCGTCAGTTCTAGAGCTCGTCATGGTATATCTCCTCTAATCGTATTAAGTCGACAGCTTTGCCGGTATCGTCAAAGAACTCTGTGGTGTCATCGACGATGGCTTGGCTTGTGCGTGGTAGATCTTCGTCAAGATAGTAGGCGTTGCGTTCAACTGGGTTGTAGTCAACGACTTTGCTGTATGTCTTGACAGTAGTAATTTTGCGTACAACTGTTATTTTCATAATGTATATGCCTCGTATAAAGTTAATAAAACGCCAAGCAAAGCGGCGGCGTATAGACCTGTTAGAAAGTAGTAGAGCTTAATCATTACGTTTCTCCGTTATAGTTATCGTTCTCAATGAGCTCATAGATGTCAGGTCGGTTGTCACGTAGAAAGTCTTCGTGGTCAGAAACTTCTGAACGACCAATGATGTGACCCCATTCAGGTGATTGTTTTTCGAATGTGTAACCGAGGTTGGTTAGTGCATAATCGAGATCGTCACAAGATGTGCGGTTAGGTAAATCGAGTGCAACGCAGCAGTTCATTACGACGTCCCAAGGTGCGTCAGTAACAAATTGAACTGTGTCCCACTCGCCTCTGTATACGTATTCGTCAATTGTGTATAAGTCCATTACTTGATCTCCGAGTTACTTGATAGTCCTTGCTCAAGTGTTGTTAGGTGAGTGTTTAGATCGAAGTCAAAGTCGACAGAGCTTATGGAATTGATGTGGTCATCTAGTTCTTCACCAACACGGTACTCAGCGTCGTCAAGATCTTCTGCATCTACTTCTATACGGTGTGTATAGGTAACGTCATACACATAGCGTTTGCGTGCACGAGAGAAGTTATCTTCGATGAAGTCCATAGTGTGTTCAGTCACGGTGTTAATAACATCGAGACCAGATACTTCTTCGTCGAGTTCTTCATTGTAGAAACGCTCGTTTTCGAAGTACTGATGATAGCGAGCTAGGTATGTTGCTATTGCAGTACGAAGGTTATCGACAGCAGTAGGTGGAACTGGCTCCGCGTCCTCAATGATAGTGGTGCGTTCTTTGATGATGTCATTACGAATGACTTCTGTTGCGTTGTTCATGTTATTTCTCCTTAACATTAAAAAAATAGATTGATTACCAATCGTCACCGCGCACGGCAGCTTCGATAACGACAGCGTTACCGACTACGATGCAGTTGGGATCAATCCAGTCTTCGCCATTAGCTTTGCGTTGGTCATACCAATACATTGAAGCTTTGTCGTTGTATGGCAGCCTACGCATACGGCCATCTTCGTCACATAAAAGGACAGCGCCGTTAGGCATTTGGACAGCTTCTATATAGCCGCCGATGAATTCACGCACTTCGTCGTAAGACGGGGTACGGTCTGTAAAAATTAAAAATTCTGGTTCAAAATCATCCATGATTATTTCTCCTATAAATTAAATTGCCTCGCCTCCACACCATGATAGTGAGAGGGCGAAGTGAGTTGACTACTGGCTTTGCCAGTGCGTGCATTAACATTTTTTTCTGAAGCAAAAAGAGAGGGAGCCGAAGCTCCCCCTGGTGTTACTTAGCTAGTGCTGCAGCTAGTCGCTTCGCATAGTCAGGTCTTGCCTTACTTTGCTTAGCAACCAAGTTAGATTCTGGGAAGTATTTCTTTAGTTGATCTAGGTAGGTCTTCTTAGCTTGCTTCCACTCTTTGACTCGCTCTTCTGCGATGTCTTGCTTATCGAGTTGCTCGACTATGTAATCATCGTGATGAGCGGCATCGTCGACAGGACGACCTTCGATATCCGTTGGATCGTCACCGATCTTCTTGCGGATATTCTCATTTGCAGTGTGAGCTGCATTGACATTGAGCTTAATCCAGTAATCGCAGTTAGAGACTGCGTTCTCCAGTGTTACTCGTTGAATGAACTCGTTGTTAACGGGTGTTAGATCTAGTGTGATGTTTGCCATCATGTTTCTCCTATTTATATCGGCGTTATTGCCAACAGGGCTTCTCGAGACCAGAACCAGGATCAATACAAGGACATCGTCCGACCCCTTCAGCGGGTTGTATTTATCCTGGGGCTGGGCTGCACTGAATTGGCAATGGCGCTGATAGAAATAGAAACGAGAAACATAGATGGATAAAGATCACAGACTAGATCAATACCTGTTAATGATGAGTGCAGGCAACGTTAAGAAACACTAGGAGTACTTGCAGTGTCTTACTGTGATTACTGGATGAACTTAACTCGTTGGGTTGTGATGTCATGAGATACCGCAAGAAGATCTTGGTGCGATACGGATATCGGAGGTTGTCATGGATGCTGCTCATCGATTACATAGGCGAGTGAGTTGAGAAGCTTAGAGATCGCAAGAGATGAGACAATGATAGTGGAACAGCTAAGGAGAGCTGCCAGTGAAACTAAATACTTCACAGGGTCTTATCTTGGTTAAGTAAGGCAGCGTGGCTATGTGAAGGCTAGCGGTTATTGATTAGGGATACACCAGGGAAGCTGAGGTGTGTCTAGGTGTTGGAGTGGCGTAAGAAAAAAATAGATAGAGAAGAAAGAGACGCGAGTTTTTTTCGCGGCTCACCTTATAAGGATGCACGCATCATAACGCATGGGATATAGAGTCCGTTGGGATGTCAACATACAGTAGGGTTTGAAGCCTATTGTGGCGTAGATTGTGGCGTTATGATAGTCAACTCACTTCGCCGCGGGTGCCCCCGTGCCTTTTCTGGACGCGAAACACCAGGATTGATGCGGCGTCGCAGGGGCAAGGGGGGAAGTCGCCCTCTCGGGTCAGGGAAAAAGGCTTTCACATTTTTCTGTAAAATAATCCGACTACATCTTTGTTACAGGAGGCAGTGGTTTCTCTACGATATCCTTTTTACCCCTAGAAACCCTAGAGAGCACTTTAGTCACCATCAGTTTTAATTTATTTACCATACTTAAGAATTTCCAATTTAGTCTCGAGCTTTCGTATCTCATCCTGAAGATCCCTAGTGCGATCCTCTAGCTTCTGAAGTACTACTACATTGACTTTGATACGACTCTCTAGCCTCCCCCTCTCTAATGCATTTTCAGGAGAAGGAATGATCTGCATATGATCATCAACCAATAGACGCATAGCTTGATTAAGCTTCACTATGTCGTTATTAGCTGTGTAAAGCATTGAGCCTAAGAACGTTATAAAAGCAAAAAGGAGCCCGAAGGCTCCCTTAGTGAGATGATCTTGCATAACTACCAGGCCTTACACGACCAATAGCGTGCTGAGAGTTTATTACTAGCTGAGGAACAGTTATGTCTAGCCCTGAAGTTTTTACGTCTAGAAGGAATGTTTTTCTTGATCTTCATATTGGCATCACCAAAACGAATGATCTTCTCTTTACCACCAGAGCAAGCCTTAACGACACTCTTCTTACCACCTGAGATCTGACGTCGAGGACTGTTACACTTCATTTTGGATTTATCGATTTTTATACCCATTCTTAACTCCCTTAGTTTTCTTTTTTATCTTAGGGAGCTTCTGTGACTTGATCTTCTTCTCACGCATCTCCTTTGCACGCTTCATAGCTTGCTGCCATTCGCTATGAGTAACACCTGAATAACTACTATTACTTGAATTCAATACTCTAGCCATTACTTCTTCTCTTTCTTAGCGTTAGTAATGGCAGTCTTAGACCACTCTTTGAAGTCTCTCATTTGCTTCTTGAATTTAGTCTCTGCCAGCTTCTGACCTGTGTATGTACTTGCTGCACCCTCTGCTGAGTTCTTAACTGCATTAGCAGCACTAGCTTTCTTAGGATCTCTTTGTTTAGTCATCTTTGGTAGTGACTTCTTTCTCTTACCTGCAGAGTTAAGACCAAGTCTTTCACCTTCAGTCTGATACTTCTTCTTCTTACCTGCTGAGTTAAGACCAAGTCTTTTACCCTCAGCTTTAGTTACTTTATTCTGATACTTCTTCTTACTTAATAATTTATGTCTTGCATCTCTATTCTTAGCTGAATAAGCAGAAGCATCTCCTTTCTTCATTAGCTTCTTAACTTTCCTTACTTTCTTACTCATCTTGTAAGCGTCATATCCTGCTTTTGCTACTCTTCCTATAGCAGCTATTACTGGTAATGCCATATATCTCCTTACTTAGGTAATCTTAAGAACCTCTTAAGAAGTCTTAAGTACTATTAATACTATGTGAACCGGGGGGGGCTTTTCCTCCCCCTTTCCGATATCGTCCACAATTAATTTATCCAGCCTTTATAAGCACTTCGAGTCTTACCTTGTCCTGGGAACAAAGCGTTATCCATGAACTTCTGTAGCTCATCCTCGAGTAACTGGGCTCGTCTGTCTTTCATCTCTTCATCAGCCTGTGCTGCCATCTGTTCAACCCAGTAGGCAACAGCCATAGATAAAGCATCGAGTCTATCGTCGTGTCTTAGAGCACCCTTATCTCGTGTAAGGCGTGTCATTTGATAAAACAGCATGTATTGAGTAGCTTTTTCAGCTGGGTATACCTGAGCTGTCTTGTAGTCATTTTCGATCACATTAGGATCAATAATGAGCCTGTGTTGGTTCATTACAGGTTCTAAGGTGTCAATCATTCGCTTCTCTTTCTGAATTGAATGTCTTACCTCTTCTATAGTCACAGGGTATGTCTTAACAAAATATGGTGAGACCAATTCTTTGAACATTCCGTCGCCGAAATTACTTTCAATGAGTACTTGGTTAACCTTATGTCTTTTCGCCAAATCTGCGAGCTTCTGGAGCGTCTCAGGGGCATATCCACCCTGGATACCTCCAGCATCTACAACGTATAGAAAACCATTGAGCATTTTGACAATGGCATAGGATGTTTCGTCAGCACCACGACCTGAGGGGTCGATAGACATAACGGAACCTGAATATTCCAACCAGTCTCCTAAGACTTCTTGTGGCTGGTAGAACTTGTCACCTACAAGACCTACATTAGGTAGTTCTTTTTGTTCTAAGTGACTCATACGTCCCCAGACTAAATTTTCAGGTGCTTTATCTACATTTGTACTTAATACAATAAGATCATGCAGCTTTAATGGATATCTATCTGCATCAGATAAAGATGTATCCAACATGAACTGTAAAGCGAATCCTGAGCGACCATAAGATAGCTCACGTTCCATTAGATCTTCATCATCAAATCTATCGGGATCAGTGGGCGCTCCTTGGTCTTTTTCTTGTCTATCTAAGGCATCCCCTATGATGGGAGCTAATCTCCCCGTCATGCGATTTCTCTGGACTTCTGAGGGGTATCTTGCAGGCCATATTCTGACCTCATAACCACGATCTGGTAATTGCTCATAAATAGACATTTCTGTCTGAGGTGTTCCAAGGTAAATGATCTTGCCTTCTGGCTTTAAGATCGCATCAAATTCCTTGATGGATTCAGCTAGCTTCTCTCGCATAACCTGAGTGGCTGAGTTGTTAGGTACCTCGATATCATCGGCTACGATAACGTCAGCACGAGATCCTGCTAGCTGACCTGTGATTCCCACAGATTTTACTGAAGGAGAATGAGAGGCCTGAGCTGGAGCTACATCAAAGGCTACCTTGGATTGCCTTTGGCCTTCTCGAGATTTCAAATGTGCCAGGAATGGAACATCCTGGATAAGTCTTTGCGTAAATGTAGAGAAGTCATCAGATCTAACTTTAGATGCTGAGACTACCAAAATCTTTTTCTCAGGATCCATAAGTAACTCCCAGCATACATAAGCTGAGGTTACATAGGATTTACCTACACCACGGAATGCTTCGATTACGCAACGCTTCGGTGAGTTTTGCAGATAATCGGCTATGTCGTATTGGACTGGCGTGGGATTAGGTAGGTTGAGATGTTTCCAAATTAGGAATAAGAAGTTACGAAAGTCTTTTAGTTCTTCTGGGACTTTGTTCGGCATAGTCCTCCTGTAAGTTTAGAACTGAACCTTTTGGTAATTCTTAGTGTTCTTTTTCTTAGGTACGCAGTTTGGTACGTTACGTCCATTCTTCTTTTTCATACCTATTTGTTTAAAACCTTTCCAACATGCCATCAGTGTCTCTCCAATGATTCAACATCGAATGGCAAATGGTCTACTAAGTTACCTAGAGGTGATCCCTCCATTGGTAAGGCTTCTATCCCATTATCTTTTAGGAATTTAATAGCAGCACTTAATTCAGCTGCAGTTGCATCCCCATTTTGAATTTTATATAGAAGGTCTTCTGCTACAGCGTTGTGCAGCTCTTCTAAAAGCTTATTAGGTGCTGTCACTTGTTCCTCCCTCTATTCTTCTTTTTAGATTGAATACGTAGATTCTTCACTGAGTTGTTTTTAGGATTACGATCTTTGTGATCTACGTCCATACCGTCACCCTTACGTGCTCGACCTTTACGGATCATTAATGCTCTTGCAGCATTTCTTGCAGCACGTCTTTTCTTTTGATTGGGTTTCTTATGGTATGTCTCGTATTCCTTTTTATAATTCCTAGCCATCATTTCTTCCACTGGGCTAGGCCTTTGATTCCGAATGAGGCTGCTATAGCTGCAGCTAGGAATCCTTTGTAGTATTCGGGCATTGCAGATAAAACATCGAATCCCTGGGTTATATAAGGAACAAGCGCTGGTATAAATGCGCCAACCATTGGTATGGATAGGACTATGGTAAACCATTCGTCCTTCCATGAATTATTAGCGTTCTTAGCTTGTTCTATTTCCCAATAAGCGTCCGATTGGATCTGCTTCATTTTTGATTCGTGTTTAGCCTGTGTTTCTACTCTTTTACTTTTGAACCACTCGGCTGCAATACTCCCGACTGCTGAGAGTATTTGGATCATTTAGGATCACCTCCTATGCACATATAAAGGGTGTAACTAGAGGTAATAACCAACAATCAGGTATAACGATTATTGGTATCACTTTGGTTTGTATAAAATATCGAAGAGCTTATCTAGCTTCTGATCGATCCTATGAAACATAGCTTTGTTGTCTGCATAGTTTGCTTCGATCTGTTTAGTGTTTGCTTCGATTCTGACGTTTTGTAAGGCGACCTCTCGCTCAATACCGCTGATATACGTCACCATACCTATTACTAGTACGGTTGTTGTAATGATATGGGAGATATTAACGGTCTTGGAGAGGTGCCAGGATTCTTTAGGTTCCATAGTCCTTCCTATATGTATTAATGGTTTATTTGTCACCAAATGACTATTACTGCACCATGTGGGCCAGTGCCCCCTGAGGTTCTATTGTTATACCTTGTGCCCAAATTAGTAGCAGCACCAGTAATTGCACTTAAAGTACCGCCATTACCTGTTAAACCATTACCTAAATCAACATTAGCGAGAGTATTAAAATACGCAGAATCTAATAAATCACCGCAAATAATACCTGAGCCGCCACCGCCGCCCATACTGTAGTATCCAGAACCGCCGCCAGACCAACCGCCGCCGCCTTGTGATGCACCATGACCGCCTGCACCACCTCCACCTAGGCTAATTCCATTAAAAATAAAACCATTGCCGCCCATAGATACGCCTGCTGAATAAACACCTCCAAGCCCTGCGCCTGCTGTATTTAATGTACCGTCATAATTAGACGAACCTCGGCCTCCAGAGCCGCCGTTTGCTTCTGGTGATCTTCTTGAGTTATCACCACCACCTGCGCCTCCGCCGCCTGCTGCGCCGCCTGCTCCTGCTACATAACTGCCACTGTAACCTTCATTTGCGTAACCCGCAGCGTTGCCTATTGTTGGGCCAGTTACCGCAATACTTCCATTGCTACTTATCATGTGACCGCCTTGTCCAGTGTAAATTCCGCCGTTTGAATTTGACGCACCAGAACCATTGCCGCCACTTACGCCATACACAGTTTGACCATTTAATGAAAACGAACCAGTGCCGCCTCCGTTACCATGACCTCCACTTATACTTCCTCCTGCACATCCACCGCCACCTGCAATCACAACACCATTTGCAAACATTGTATTTGCACTGGATACAGGAGTAGTACCTGTGCCTGCGTAAAAGAATCCTGAACCTGCACCGCCGACACCATTATCATTACTATCTTGAGCGCATCCGCCGCCAAGTCCATTTGCGCCATTGTTGCCATTATCAGCACCGCTAAAGTAATTCATAGTTGCTGCTATTGCTTTAAATTTCCAATTTGGTTCAACTCTTAAAATAACATCGCTAACTCCGCCAGAGCCACCTGAATAACCGTTTCTAAATGTTGCGCCACTTCCAATACAAACCACACGAATAGCATATACGTTTGCAGGAACAGTAAATGTTGTTGCTGCGTGACTTAAATCTGTCACATATTGAACATTTGAATTGCTCCAGTTACCTGTAAAAACTTGGTAATTAGAACCTGAAAGCGGATAACCACTTTTTGTATTTAATGTAGGTCTAGTAATAATATTAAATGACCTAGATACAGTGTTTGAACCGTCACTTGCTTCTAAGTTAAATGAAGAAGTTGTTGCCGCTGTTACATCTGGTGCTGTGCCACTAATCACACCAGTAGATGAGTTTAAAGATAATCCAGTTGGTAAACTACTTCCAGATTCTACCGCATAAGTAATGGCAGCCCCTTCTGGGTCACTAGCCGAAACAGTTATACTTAATGACGCATCGTCTGCATTATCAGAAAGATTACCTGTTGCAGTTGTCCAAGCGGGCGAAGCGTTTACATTAAACGCGTCTGTTAAAGTGTTAGATAAGCCAGATATGTTTGTAACTTTTACGCTATAAGGTTCATTAGCATTTGAAACACCACTTGGAACAGTAGCACTTATTGAAGTGTCTGAATTTACCGTAACCGATGCTGAAGTATATTCAGTATTATCTGCTCCAATAAATTTAACTGTTGCGCCTGCGTTAAATCCAGAACCAGTTATAGATAGCGTGTATCCACTTGCAATATCTTCTTCACTAATATTTCCATTTCCCACGCTTGAAATTGTTGGTGGTGCGTCAATAGACTTAAAAGCAGAACCAGTGTAATACTCGGCAAGACCAGTGGTAGAGTTAAAACGCAATTGACCCGCAGTGTTGCCTCGCTGTGCAGTCGTACCTGCTGCGATCTTAGTACCTTCCGTACCAGTATCTACAATGTTTTCAAATGGTGGAACATTATCTAAGCCATCCGCTTTAACATCACCGTTGGCATCAAGTAAGTCTGCTAAATTTCTTGCTTTACTCATTTCTTACTCCTCAACTGGTGGTATATATCCTGTTAATGCTGTTGCTTCTTCTTGAGTTAGCCCTAGGTCTAGTAGCTTTTGATTGCCAGATGCTTTAGCAGTTGCTTTAGCCACTTCAGCATTTATTGCTTCTGTTTCTAATTCTGCTAATTTAGCGTTTATATCTTCAGCAGAAATTTCTGGAGTACCATCGTGCCATTGAATTTGATTTACATCATTGTCAAAAATAGTAACTTTTGCTTCTGGGTTTAGTGCCAAAATTGCGTCAATTCTTTCTATAGCCATATTATGCCTCCACCTCTAAAATAATAAGTTTTCCATAAGAATTTCTGTTTAAATACGAAGTGCCACTTTGAGTAGCCCAAAAAAGTTCAAAAGTTGTAGATGAAGTACTGTTAGTGGGTTTAGCCCAATTAATTACTATTGTTTGTTCAGTAGAGTTTGCACCGGTAATTTCAGAAGAAATAGTACCTTCAGCAAAATAAGTACCATCTCTACGCCATTCAAGACTCATTCGTTGATTTGCTGTATTAATACCACCATTCGTGTTGTAAAACCCAACAAGTTTTGAAGTTGAACTGTTTGGGGTAAGAGTAATACTAAAACCAGTACTTGTATAACCAGTCGAAGTTGTAGTTAAAGCTGCTGTCTGTGATGTTTCCCACATTTGCAATACTTTACCACCACCAACATTCGTAAGATTGCTACCATCAACAGCAGGTAAAGCACCTGAGCCATTAAGTTGAACAATGTTATTAGCACTTGTTCCAACATCTAATGCTGCAGCAGTTCCTAAATCAGAGTTAAGAGGGACATCCCCAGAACCTGAGCCTGTATTTAAAGTTGCAGCCGTTCCTAATCCGAGATTAGTTCTATTGGTCGCTGCATCA
>Ga0255766_10004516_pt1 | contig 11792 bp, 11 predicted proteins | sample 071ome_23_FD_179966 | JGI IMG/M metagenome (GOLD analysis project Ga0255766, IMG submission 179966) | Coastal salt marsh microbial communities from the Groves Creek Marsh, Skidaway Island, Georgia - 071403BT metaG (version 2) | ecosystem: Environmental > Aquatic > Marine > Intertidal zone >... | reverse complement strand
TCAATGAGTCTGAGGCGGAAGCGATGAAGCAGGACTTGACCAAAATTTTGGACTTTGTCGCTGCCATCGAAGCCATGGACCTCGAAGGCGTCGAACCCCTGGTCTACATGACGGACCGAGAGAACGTCCTCCGCGAAGACGAGCCCGAAACCGTTATGACCCACGCCCAAGCCATGAAAAACGCCCCCGATGCGGACTCGGACTACTTCCGCGTGCCTCGGGTGGTGGAGAAGTGAGCTAGGGGGCTAGAGGGCTAGGGAGCTAGGGAGCTAGGGAGCTAGGGAGCTAGGGAGCTAGGGAGCTAGAGCTTGGCAAAGCAACGGAAAGTCCCAGCGCGCGGCGAAGTTCCACCACACAGTTTAAGGGTAAAAGAGATTAAGCGTTTAAGCGAAAAGGCTACAGCGCGAAGCGCGTGCTTTCTAGCTTTCTAGCTACCTAGCTAATTTGCGCGAAGCGCGTGCTTTCTAGCTTTAGGGCGCAGCCCGAGCTTCCTAGCTCTCTAGCCACAGTGCGAAGCACGTGCTCGCTAGCCACAGCGCGAAGCGCGTGCTCTCTAGCTCTCTTTTCGTACCTTCATAGAAACTCAACTACACCCCCATGTTATCTACGTACATCACCCTGTCGTTTGTTGCGCTTTTGGTCATCTTTTTGCTGGCGAAAGGAATTCGGATCGTTAAGCAGTCGGAAGCGATGATTATTGAGCGTTTGGGCAAGTACCATCGCACGCTGGAGTCCGGCATTAATATTATCATTCCGGTGATTGATCAACCGCGTCAAATTTCGTGGCGCTACAGCGAGACGGGCTTTAATGGCGAGACGATTCCGGTATTTAAAATGCAGGACCGCATTGACTTGCGTGAAAACGTTTACGACTTCCCCAAGCAGAATGTGATCACGAAGGACAACGTGGTGACGGAGATTAACGCGCTCATTTACTTCCAAATTATGGACCCCATTAAGGCGGTGTATGAGATTGGAAATTTGCCGAACGCCATTGAGAAACTGACCCAAACCACCCTACGTAACGTCGTGGGCGAATTGGATTTGGACGAGTCGCTGTCGAGCCGAGATACGATTAACTCGAAGCTGCGCGCCATTTTGGATGACGCGACCAACAAGTGGGGCGTCAAGGTGAACCGCGTTGAGCTTCAGGACATCAACCCGCCTCGCGAGATTCGCGATGCGATGGAAAAGCAGATGCGTGCGGAGCGCGACCGTCGTGCGACGATTTTGGAGGCGGAAGGCGAAAAGCGCAGCCAAATTTTGACGGCAGAGGGCGAGCGCGAATCGGCGATACAGCGCGCGGAAGGTCAGAAGACGGCGGCCATTTTGGAGGCAGAAGGTGTGGCGCAGGCGCGCATTCGGGTCGCGGAAGCAGAAGCCGAAGCCATCAAGAAGGTGTCGGAAGCCATTAAAGACTTTTCTGGCGACCCCGTGCAATACCTCATCGCCCAGAAATACTTGGAAACGCTGCAGGACATGACTTCGGGCAAAGACAACAAGACTGTCTACCTGCCTTACGAGGCAACGGGCGTGCTGTCTTCCTTGGGCGGCATCAAAGACTTGCTCAGCGGCCAGAAATAAGCGCAGGCTCTCGCGGCCAAAACTTTACGGGCCCCAAGCGCCAACGTATACGGGTATTTCGCGACCTTTGCGGGCATTCTTAGCTCTACAAAGCCGTGAAAAACCGTCAAGCAGCCGTTGGCTTCATCTTTATTACCCTGCTCCTCGATGTGATTGGACTGGGCATCATTATCCCCGTTATCCCTTCGCTCATTCAAGAGCTTACGGGCGGCGACATGTCGCAGGCCGCACAGTACGGCGGCTGGCTGATTGGCTCGTACGCCTTGGTGCAGTTTCTCTGTGCGCCCTTGGTGGGGGCTTTGAGCGATCGCTACGGGCGACGCCCCGTGTTGCTGCTTTCGCTGCTGGGATTTGGACTGGATTACTTGGTATTGGCCATTGCACCAACCATCGGCTGGCTCTTTGTGGCGCGCATCATCGCGGGCTTCTTTGGGGCTTCCTTCACAACGGGTGCCGCCTACATAGCGGACGTATCTACGCCCGAAAAGCGTGCCCAAAACTTCGGTCTCCTCGGCGCTGCCTTTGGCTTGGGCTTCATCATTGGCCCCGTCACGGGCGGCCTCCTCGGCGAAATTGGCCCCCGCGTTCCATTCTACGCAGCTGCTGGCTTGACCTTGTTGAATTGGCTCTATGGCTACTTCATTTTGCCCGAATCCCTTCCCATCGAAAACCGCCGCCCTTTCCAATGGAAGCGCGCCAACCCCATGGGCACCCTTTTGGCGCTCAAGCGCTACCCGGCCGTGGCTAGTCTGATTGGCTCGCTGACCTTCATTTACGTGGCCTCCCACGCCGTTCAAGGCACCTGGGCCTATTTCTCCATGGAAAAATTCCAGTGGTCGGAAGCCATGGTCGGCTACAGTTTGGGCGTGGTGGGGGTCTTGAGTGCCCTCGTGCAAGGCTTGCTGATCCGAATTGTCATCCCCAAGCTAGGCTCCTACAAAGCGCTTATCACGGGCATCGCTCTGAATCTCGTTGGACTCATCCTCTTTTCCATGGCGTCGCAAGGCTGGATGCTCTTTGTCTTCTTGGTGCCCTACGCCCTAGGCGGCATCGCAGGCCCCGCGCTCCAAGGCATCCTCTCCAACCAAATCCCTGCCAACGAGCAGGGCGAACTCCAAGGCGCCCTCACCTCTATGATGTCCGCTACGGGCATCGTCGGTCCCTTGATGATGACCAGCATCTTCGCCTACTTCACGCATGCGGAGGCCGGCATCTACTTCCCAGGCGCGCCTTTCATTGCGGGTGCCGTACTCATCGTGGTGGCATTGGCTCTGATTTTGCGCAAAGGCGAAGCGGGCACCTTGGGCACGCCTGCGGATTCCTCCGTATCTTAAGGGGATGCTAGACACCTTGACACCTGCAAATCTTTGGTTTATCGCTGGGGTGATCCTCATCATCCTGGAAATGTTTACCCCCGGCTTCTTCTTGGCCAGCCTTTCGGTGGGCACCTTTTTGGCTGCCCTCATTGCCTGGGCGGGCGGGAACGATACTTGGCAGTTGGTAGGATTCATTGCGGGCGGCGCCATTTCATTGGTGGCTTTGCGCCCTATCATGAAGCGCTACTTTGAAGCTGGAGGCGCCTCTACCAATGCGGATGCCTTGGTGGGCCGAACGACCAAAGTCAGCCGCGGCGCAGCCGCCGGCGAGCGCGCTGAGGTCAAAATTGACGGGGATGTTTGGGCTGCTGAATGCGACCAAGAGCTAGCCGAAGGCGACAAAGTACAGGTCGTTGCACGCCAAAGCATTGTCCTCCTCGTGAAGCGTCTGGAGGCCTAACGCCGTCTCAAAAGCTCTAATTTTTTCGTTTTCAAAAAATTAAGTTGCACAAAGTGTGCAAATATTGGCGGAATTAGCCGTCCTTTGTCGCTTAGAATTTATCTCCAAAACATGAAAAACGGAACCGTTAAGTTCTTTGATGCCACCAAGGGATTTGGCTTCATCAAAGATCACGCAGGCGAAGGCGACTTCTTCGTGCACATCACTGGCACCCTCGAGCCCATCGCTGATGGCGACGAGGTGGAATTTGAATTGAAAGAAGGCAAGCGCGGTATGCAAGCTGCCAACGTACGCAAAGTATAACTACTCGATTTCCAACATAGAAAAGGGCGGCCCCGCAAGGGCCGCCCTTTTGCTTTTAAACATTTAGCACCCGGAGAAATGCGCTGCGCGCTACCCCTTAGGCGTTCTTCCCAACGCGGAGGGAAAGAAGGCCGGCGAAGAGCATCAAGCCACCGCCTAGGGCGACAGCGAGGATTTGGTCATTGCCCAGTACGTTCTTCATGATCCAGCCAAAGCCGAGTGCGGCAATAATTTCGGGCAGGACAATAAAGAAGTTGAAGATGCCCATGTACATGCCAATCTTGTCTTTGGGCAAAGAACCCGCAAACATCGCGTAGGGCATGGAGAGGATGGACGCCCAGGCAATGCCAACACCCGTCATCGACAGAAAGAGCATATTGGGGTCCTCAATCCAGCTCAAGCTGAAGAGGCCGATGGCGCCCGCCGCTAAACAAAGGAAGTGCGTGAGCTGGTTGCCCAATTTCACCGCCAAGCTGCCGATGCCAAAGGCAAAAAGGAAGGTGATGAGGTTGTAGTAGGACAGGGTGAGGCCGGCGAATTCGACGCCTTCGGCGTATTCGGGGGTGTTGGGGGCTGCGTGGAAGATGTTCTCCGCAACGGCCGGACTATAGTAGAACCACATCAAAAAGAGGCCGGGCCAGGTAAAGAACTGCACCAGGGCCACTTGGCGCATCACTTTGGGCATGTGGCGGATGGAGCCAAAAATTTCCTGGAACATGTCGGAGATGGAGGCCTTCGCCTGAAGCTCCTTGAAGGCGGCCATGTCCGCAGGAGGGTAGGGTTTGGTCGTGAAAACGGTGTACAGCACGGCCAAAAGCAAGACGACCGCACCCGCGTAGAAGCTGTAAACCACCGACGTGGGGATGCCCGCGTAGCCGGCGGGGTCGCTCACATGGAACCAGTTGCTCATCATCCAGGGCAGTGCGGAGGCCACCACGGATCCGACACCGATCATGAAGCTCTGGAAGGTGAAGCCGCGGCTGTGTTGCTCTTCGGGGAGCATATCCACCACAAAGGCGCGGAAGGGCTCCATGGAAATGTTAATGGAGGCGTCCAAAATCCACAGCAGGCCCGCCGCCATCCAAAGGGTAGAGCTCTGAGGCATGAAGAAGAGGGCCATGGAGGCTAAGAGGGCGCCTACCAGGAAGTAGGGGCGGCGGCGGCCCAGGGGGGTCCACGTTCGGTCCGACCAGTAGCCAATCACCGGCTGCACCAACAAACCTGTCATCGGCGCGGCCAACCACAACATGGGAATGCTGTCGGCATCAGCCCCCAGAGATTTGTATATGGGGCTCATGTTGGCCATCTGCAGGGACCAGCCAAACTGAATGCCCAAAAAGCCAAAACTCATGTTCCAGATCTGCCAGAAATTCAATCTGGGCTTAGCGGCCGTACTCATGCCTCGTGCGTTTTAAATGCCTGCCCGGCTCTTGTTCCAGGTGTACAAGCGGGCAGGCTTGTGCAGTACCCCAGTTTGTTTTTCTTCCAAGGCAATCACCCAGCGGTCGTTGATGGCCTTCTTCCGGAAATTTCGCTTGTCAAAGGACGAATTCAGGATGGCCTCGTGGAGGGCTTGCATTTGGCTCAGGGTGAATTTTTCGGGGAGGAGCTCGTGGCCCACACGCAATTCTGCCAGTTCGCGGCGCAATACATCGAGTGCCGCTTTTACAATGTCGCTGTGGTCAAAGGCGAGTTCCGGAATGCTGTTGACATCGTGCCAAAAAACGCGCTCTGCAAAGCTGGACGCCGAAGGATTGAAGTCCTCCATCTTCACCAAAGCGTAGTAGGCAATGGTGATAACGCGCGCCTGTGGATTACTCCGGTTGCTCTGCAACCAGGGCAAGTCTTTGATGTTTTTTACGCGGTTTGGGTCGCCAAAAGCGCCACTTTGCTTCAGGTACAGGCCGCTCAGGCTTGTCAATTCCTTTAAAACGCGTGCAGCGGCTTGATCGAGGTCTTCGTTGTCGCTCAAGTGGTCCCCCGGAAGCGCGAAGCGTCGGAGCTGGCCCACGTCCTTCTGCTCAATGAGCAAAACATTGAGGTTTTGGCCGTCAAAGCCAAAGACGACGCAGTCAACGGATACGTTTGGATTAATCATAGGGTAAAGACAAATGTAAATACTACACTTTCTTTTTTACCCATTCGTTTGCCCTAATTTTCGAGTTGGTGTAACTTATACACTATCTTTGAAGGCTACTTAATCCACAAAAGCACGTGAAAAGCATAGCTGTACTCACTTCTGGAGGGGATGCCCCCGGCATGAACGCCGCCATTCGCGCGGTGGTCCGGGCGGGTATTTTCTACAAAAAAGAAGTATTTGGCGTCTACCGCGGCTACGACGGATTGATCGAGGGCGAGTTTGTGGCCCTCAACTCCAAAAGCGTGAAAAACATCCTCTCCCAAGGGGGTACGATGTTGAAGTCGGCGCGTTCGGCTGAATTTCGGACGCCGGAAGGCCGCGCTAAAGCCGCCCAGCAGTTGAAAGACCGCGGCATCGACGGCCTCGTCGTCATCGGCGGAGACGGAACCTTTACCGGAGCGCATCTGCTCAGCGAAGAGCACGGCATTTCCGTGGTTGGCATTCCCGGCACGATTGACAACGACCTCTTTGGCACGGATTACACCATTGGCTACGACACCGCGACCAATACCGTCGTGGAGTGCATTGACAAGATTCGCGATACAGCCAACAGCCACAACCGAATGTTCATCGTCGAGGTCATGGGCCGCGACGCCGGATTTATCGCCTTGAGTGCGGGCGTGGCCACGGGCGCTTTGGACATCATTCTGCCCGAAAAGAACACCTCCATGGAGGACCTCTACGGCTCCATTGACCGCGGCGCCGAAAACAAAAAGACCAGCAACATCATCGTGGTCGCCGAGGGCAACCGTTTGGGCAAGCCCTTTGACCTCGCGAAGACCCTAGGGGAGCGCTACCCTGAACTGGACATCAAAGTGACCATCCTGGGCCACATCCAGCGCGGCGGCTCCCCCAGCGCCTTGGACCGCGTCAACGCCAGCCAGTTAGGTGTGGCGGCCGTGGAGTCCCTGCTCAATGGAAAAACAGCTATCATGGTGGGTTTGGTCAACGGTCAGCTGACCCAGACCTTCCTGCAACAAGCCATCTACAACAAAGCTCCGCTGGACATGGAACTCCATCGGATTTCAAAAATTTTATCCATCTAAAAACCTCCTGCGAAACATGAAAAAGATCGCCATCAATGGATTTGGCCGCATTGGCCGCCTCACCTTCCGCAACTTGCTGAACAAGTCTGGTTTGGAAGTGGTCGCTATCAACGATTTGACCGATACGGCTACGCTGGCGCATTTGCTGAAGTACGATTCGGCCCACGGTCGCTTTAACGGCACCGTTAGCCACACGCCTAACAGCTTGATCGTCAACGGCAAGGAGATCGTAATCACGGCGGTTCGCAACCCAGCGGAATTGCCTTGGGGCGAAATGGGCATTGACATGGTCATCGAGTCTACCGGTATTTTCACCTCGCAAGAGCAACTGAAGATGCACCTCACGGCTGGCGCCAAGAAAGTAGGCTTGTCGGCGCCTGCGAAGGACGACGTGAAGACCATCGTATTGGGTGTGAACGACGAATTGTTGGGCGCGGACGATCTGATCTTCAGCAACGCTTCTTGTACGACCAACTGTTTGGCGCCCATGATGAAGGTGCTCAACGACAAATTTGGCGTGGAGAAAGGCTACATGTTGACCGTGCACGCCTACACCAACGACCAGAGCATCCAAGACGCGCCTCACAAGGATTTGCGCCGCGCTCGTGCTGCAGCCGTTTCCATGATTCCTACCACCACCGGTGCAGCAAAGGCCGTAGGTTTGGTATTGCCCGAAGTGAAAGGCAAGTTGGACGGCTACGCCATGCGCGTGCCTACGTTGACGGGTTCGGCTACCGACGTGACTTTGACGCTCAACCGCGCCGTAACCAAAGAAGAGATCAACGCCGCCATGAAGGAGGCTTCTGAGACCTACTTGAAGGGCATTTTGGAGTACACCGAGGACCCCATCGTTTCTGCCGATATCGTTGGAAACCCTCACTCCTGTATTTTTGACGCGGGTATCACCTCTGCGAATGGCAATTTGGTCAAGATCATGGGCTGGTACGACAACGAAGCCGGCTACTCTGCGCGTATGGCAGATATGACCGAGCGCTTTGTAAACCTTTGATCATCCCTACTACCCTATGATCATCATTGTTGAGAGCGGCTCTACGAAAGCCGATTGGATTTTGTTGGACGGCCAAGGCCAAGAGGCCAACCGTTGGTCCATTATGGGCTTCAACCCCTACTTCCATTCTGCCCAAATTGTAGAGCAGGAACTTAGCGCCCACCCCGAAATTCCCGGCATTGCAGCCCACGTGTCGCAAGTCTGGTTTTACGGGGCGGGATGCTCCTCCAACGCGCTCAACGCTATCATCAAAGCGGGTCTGCGTGCCGTTTTTACGCAGGCAGACGTCCATGTGGACCACGACCTTAAAGCGGCTGCCTACGCGACCTTTGACGGCGTGCCCCACGTGGCATGCATCCTGGGCACTGGCTCCAACTCCTGCTACTTTGACGGCGAAAACATCCGCGAGGAAGTGCCCGCCTTGGCTTATGTTTTGGGCGATGAAGGTTCAGCCAGTTTCATTGGCAAGCGCCTCGTAGCCGACTTCATCTACAAGCGTCTACCTGGAGACTTGCAGGCCGCCTTTACCGAGCAGTACAAGACCAGCAAGGAGGAAATCTTTGACCGCGTCTACAACAAGCCCAATGCCAACGTGTACTTGGCCTCGTTCTCGCGTTTTGCGGGCGAGCATGCCGACAGCCCCTACGTTCAGGCGGTGGTTCGCGACGGTTTTGACAAGTTTTTGGACATCCATGTCCTTTGTTTTGAGGAGGCGCGCAACGGAGCTCCTGCCAACTTTGTCGGCTCGGTAGCCAAAGCCTTTGAGGACATCCTCATCGACTGCTGCCAGCGCAAAGGCATCACCTACGGACGCACACAGGCCAAGCCCGTGAACCGCTTGGTCGACTACCACCTCAACGTGCTCCGCGTCCTGGACAAGGCCGCAACCGCATGATCCGCGGATTGCTTTTTGACTTGGACGGCGTCATTGTAGACACCGCCAAATACCATTTTGTCGCCTGGCAACGCATGGCCGCCGCCCTGAACATCCACTTTGGCCACGAAGAAAACGAGCAGCTCAAAGGCATCTCCCGCGTGGAGTCCTTGGAGCGCATCCTCGCCTGGGGCGGCTTAACTCTTTTACAGGAGGAAAAGCAGCACTGGATGGACCAAAAAAACGCCTGGTACCTGGAATGCATCGCCCAGATGGGCCCCCAAGAAATCCTTCCCGGGGTCGCCCATTTCTTGGCCGAAGCGCGTGCCCAAGGCCTTTCCATTGCGCTCGGATCCGCCTCCAAGAACGCCGTGCCCATCCTGGAGCGCATTGGCTTGCTGGATGCCTTTGACGCCATTGTCGACGGCACCGTCGTCACCGCTTCCAAGCCCAACCCCGAAGTCTTTTTGGAGGGCGCTCGCCGCCTGGGCCTTCGCCCCGAGGAATGCTGCGTTTTTGAAGACGCAGAAGCTGGCGTAGAAGCCGCCTTGGCGGGTGGCATGCGGTGTATCGCTGTGGGCCAGGCCGACGTGCTGGGCCGTGCACACCGCGTCATCCAAAGCTTTGACCAAATCCCGAATCCTACAGCGGCCGTAAACGCCCTCTAACCCTTGAATTTTTTGCGCTAACCCTCGCATGAAACCCAACATCGACCCCCACCCCTGGAAGCTGACGGAATCCACCTGGAATCCGGAGCACCAAATCCTCTCCGAATCCCTCTTCGCTCTGGGCAACGGCCGCATGGGCCAGCGCGCCAACAACGAAGAAGGATTCTCCGGCAAGCACTTGCAAGGCACCTACATCGCCGGCGTGTACTACCCCGACAAGACCAAAGTGGGTTGGTGGAAGAACGGCTACCCCGAGTACTTCGCCAAAGTGCTCAATGCGGTCAACTTTATCGGCATTCACGTCCGCGTCAACGGCGAGGTCTTGGATTTGGCCACCGCTGCGCAGGTGAGTAGCTTTCACCGCGAGCTCGATATGCACCAGGGCCTTTTACGCCGAACCTTCACCGCCACCCTGGCCAACGGCCTGAGCGTGCGCGTCGAAGCCGAGCGCTTCCTCAGCATCGTGGACGATGAGGTGGCTGCGATTTCCTACAAAATCACCGCCCACGAGGCCGCTACCTTGGAGGTTGCGCCTTACTTGGACTTCAACGTCGTGAATTCGGACGCCAACTGGGAAGAGACCTTCTGGGCCCAACAAGGCCATGCCGCTACCGCTGGCCAAGGCCACGTGCACGCCAAAACCAAAAAGCTAGACTTCCACGTCGCGGCCGCCATGCACTGTGCGGTGAGCGCCGAGGGCCGCCCCTTGGAGGCCACCGCTTCCGGCCGTGAAGGCTATGCGGAAAGCCTGTACCGTGCAGACCTGCAGGCCGGTCAATCCGTTCACGTGCTCAAGTACGTCGGCGTGGTGAACAGCCTCAATGCGGCCCCCGAGGAGGTCGTCGCACGCGCCGAAGAACAAGCCCAGCACGCTGCGGCGAAAGGCTACGGCGCCCTGCGCAGCGCCCATGCCAACGCTTGGATGGCCAAGTGGGAGCTGGCGGACATTCGCATTGACGGGGACGATTCGGCCCAGCAAGGCATTCGCTTTAACATCTTCCACCTGTTGCAAACGTTTACGGGGGTGGATGCCCGCTTGAACATCGGCCCCAAAGGCTTCACCGGCGAGAAATACGGCGGTTCCACGTACTGGGACACTGAAGCCTACTGCCTGCCCTTCTACATGGCCTCCACCGACCAGAGCGTCGCTAAAAACCTCTTGGTCTACCGCTACAAGCAGCTCGGCAAAGCCATCGAAAACGCCGAAAAGCTCGGCTTCACCGACGGCGCAGCCCTCTACCCCATGGTGACCATGAACGGCGAAGAATGCCACAACGAATGGGAAATCACCTTTGAGGAGATCCACCGCAACGGCGCCATCGCCTACGGCATCTACAACTACATTCGCCACACCCAGGACCGCAGCTACCTCGCCGAGGGCGGCTTAGAGGTGCTCGTGGCCATTGCCCGGTTCTGGGCGCAACGCGTCAACTGGAGCGATGCCCAGGAGAAGTTTGTCATCCTTGGCGTGACGGGACCCAACGAATACGAGAACAACGTCAACAACAACTACTACACCAACTTCATGGCGGCGTGGTGCTTGGAATACGCGGCCGAATGTGCCCAATGGTTGGCGACCGAACAGCCCGCCGACTACGCGGAACTCCTCGCCAAACTCCAGTTGGACAGCGACGAAATCGAGCAGTGGGAGGCCATTCGGGAAAACCTCTACTACCCCTACAGCGAGGAGCACCAGGTCTACCTTCAGCAGGACGGATTCCTCGACAAGGAGCTCATCCCTGTCAACGAACTTGACCCCGCACAGCGCCCCATCAACCAGAAATGGAGCTGGGACCGCATCCTGCGTTCCTGCTACATCAAGCAGGCCGACACCCTCCAGGGCATGTTCTTCTTTGAAGACCGCACCGACCTGGACGTGCTCAAGCGCCACTTCGATTTCTACGAGCCTTTAACCGTTCACGAAAGCTCCCTGAGCCCCTGTGTGCACACGGTTTTGGCCAGTCGCCTCGGCTACAAAAAGAAGGCCTACGAGCTCTACTTGCGCACGGCCCGTTTGGACCTGGACGATTACAACCACGAAGTCTACCAAGGCCTCCACGTCACCGCAATGGGCGGCACCTGGATGTCCGTCGTCTACGGATTTGGCGGCATGAAAATCGTCGGCGAGGACCTGCACTTCCAGCCCTTCTTGCCCGAACAGTGGACCGGCCTCTCCTTCCACCTGCGTTGGCGCGGTGCCCTTTTGCACGTTCAAGTGGCCGAATCCGGTCTCACCGTGACCCACAAAGACGGACCCGACGTCACCTTCCACGTGGGCGGAACGGCCCACACGTTGAAGTGTTGCGAAACGTTTAACAGCTAATCTTTGGTTTGCTGGTTGGTTGGTTTGCTAGTTAGTTGGTTTGGAATCAAGTTTTTACCTTCAAGTCTT
>Ga0255766_10004513_pt1 | contig 11795 bp, 14 predicted proteins | sample 071ome_23_FD_179966 | JGI IMG/M metagenome (GOLD analysis project Ga0255766, IMG submission 179966) | Coastal salt marsh microbial communities from the Groves Creek Marsh, Skidaway Island, Georgia - 071403BT metaG (version 2) | ecosystem: Environmental > Aquatic > Marine > Intertidal zone >... | reverse complement strand
ATGTTCCTGCACCATGACCAACTGAAACTTCTTCAATGTTGGATTGATAGCCTAAGATCATAGCTCTTGTTTCATTTGAAATGTTATCAGCAATTACAGTCCAATCACAATCTCTGCAAAAAACATCTGTTGCATTTTTTAAACACTCTTTATTGTTAATGTATTCAGGTTTATCTTTTTTATAACCTGCATCTGATATTCTATAAAGTATTTTCATTCAGTTTTGTCTTGTCTATTTCCTAAGTGGGGTACATGCTGTATACCCGTCAGTGTTGTTTGGATGTGTATTTTATTTTTTATTATATTCCACAATGCATGAGCAACTCTAAAATCTCCTGCTCCCCAAGGTTCAAATTGTGCATTTTTTATATATTTAGAATGAAACATAAAACCTATCATACTTATGTTAGCTGGAACTGGGGGAGACGTTTCTAGGTTTGGACTGCCTTGCCTGGGAATGGTGTAGCCTGGAAATTGCACATCCCAAAAAAGTAAAGTATCATCATTTTTTATATAACTAACTATTTCTGAAAGAGACTCGCTTGAAATAAAATGATCATCGTCGTCTAGAAACATTATCCAACCTTCTTCAACTAAATCATACATATCATTTAAATAAGAGTTCCACCAAGCGGGACTTTCATGACCTCCGTACCAAAAACTTTTATGTTGCTCGTGTCTGTATTTTAAAGGGTCTATATATAGAAAACTTTCTCTATGTTTTTCAATATATGTGCTTGCAGAATGTTCGTCTGTACCTACTATATGTTTAATATTATCGTGTGTTTGGGAATCAATGCTGGCACAACAATCTCGGAAATAGTTTGGCCTATTTGATGTTCTTGTTAAAATGTTTATTTTTTCTGACATATTTTGTAAACTTTATGTAAATTTTTGCCAATTAAGCAAAGTTGTTTTAGTTCTTCTGGAGTAATACTGCATTTATGATCAGACCCTTCCATTGACTTAGAAAGAGTAAAGTGTCTTTCTATAAAACTAGCACCTCTTGCTATAGCCAAAAGAGACATTTCAATTCCATGTGTATGATCAGATATTCCATAATAATCGGAACTTGGGTAGTCTTTTGGTTGACTTGCATAGTCTTTATACTGAGCTGGATACAAAGATTTACAAAATAAATATTTGACATTACTATAATCACCCATGATATCTTTAGCTTTTTCTATAGATTCCATACCTAGGGCAACGTAGGTTGGCTTGCCTATCTTGCAGATAGTTTTGCAAAAATCTGGAGTTTTTTTGACGGATCTAGATGCAATCTTATACATTTTGCAATCATGCTTTTCCGTCCACTCTAACCTAGTTTCGTCAAAAACACTAAAAAATGGCTCTATGGATTCTTCGTGACACCAATCTAAAACTCTTTTAAATTGATCGTAATTGAATTGACACCTTTGTCCTTCTGGTATTAAGTGCGGTTCGTCTGCAAAAAGTATTTTAGGTTCATACAATTGAAATTTTACTAAATCCGCGCCATTAATGGAGGCCTGTCTAATGAGTTCATGACACAGATCCATGTCACCATTGTGGTTAATTCCTATTTCAGCCGCAATGATCACGCTGAATGTTAAAGATTTATTGATAATAGACGTCTGGATCTACCTTCGGCTTGAGGTATTCCCCTATGGATGCCAGACTGATTAGATATAATAAGTGAACCCTTATTAGCTATGCAGTGAATAGTTTCACCTTCATTAGTGGTTTCTAAATGAGTACCCTTAATATAAGAGTAGGGTCCGTAAGATTCATCTAAAACATCAGTTAGATAAATAAAAGCTTTAAATTGTTTGCCACCCTTAGAGTCTCGATGATAATCTCTTGTTGTGGTAACTGAATGATTGCAGTAGCAGTTAACATTTTTAATTTTCTTATTGATGGAGCTAATGATAGATAGTAAATCTGAATTACTTAAAATATCTTTCAAGTCTAAAAGTTTTTGAGCATTAAAAATATCCAACATGCCTTGGTCATAAGCAGCAGCACCGCGAACTTTAATGACGGGTTTTGGGTTGCTTTGACACTTAAGGAAACCCCATTGAGAACTTTGAGATGGATCAATAACAATGTATTGATCAGAATCGTAAGTGCGAGACCTGTCAATGTCATCGATTATTTTTAACAAATCATTGTCAATTCTCGAAATGATATTGTCTGGAAAAAGATCTTGAAATATTAAAATTCCATTTTTATCTAATTCTTCTTTATTGTTTTTAATAATTTTATCCATAACTACGATATTATATCATATGTTTAATATATTTTCAAGATTAATTATATCTTTTTATATTTCCCCTTCTGGTATTAATTTTGGTTCATAACTAAGCTGGCGGTGCTCTTTTACTAAAGCTCGATACTCAACGACTTTATTTACAAACCAATCAAACCTCGATTTTAATGGCGCAGGAATATGGTGCTCTTTTATGTCTTCAAAATTAACAACAATACTTGGGTAAGGTACTAGGTTTAGATAGTTAGCTATCGATCTTCGGTGAGAGCCATCTCTATGTTTAATGTAATCAAAATAATTAATTGCCCACGGTAGATCACGTGGTGTTAACTTAACAGTTTCAAGGGACCCAAGTTTTTTGGCATTACTAACCATGCCTTTGGCAATAGACATGTTGGCTAAAATATTTTTGTAAGTAGGTCTTATGTGTGCTTTTTTGAAAAATTTTTTTTCAAAATCTGTATTGTAATATTTTTTAAAAACACGGATTCTATAGTTAGACAGTTCATTGACACCCATAGCTTTTCCGAAAACGGTTGATTCTAAGGCCGTTGGCTCAATGCCTATTTGAATAATGGACCCCAGCTTACCTTTTACAATATTCGGTTCTATTACGCACCTTTCAAGGTTTTGCCGAAAAATTTCAAACTCTATCCAGTCTTTTTCATTTTCGTGGGGTGGCTTTTCTGTCAGATTGGCACCAATAATGTAACCGTTAAGATTTTTTGTTCCGCCTTTTTCAGCGGAGCTAAACTTTTTTGTACGTAATTTAGGAACAGGACAAGCCCCATATTGTAATTTAATCATCGTTTTCCTAATATAATTGGGTATTCTTGGTGCTCGTTAAGAATTTTGGACTTAAAGCCATATTCACTGAAAAGCTCTATTATATCATCAGCTGTGCCATATTTTTTATAGGAAGATATTGCATGACCTTGCGCTAAAATTGTAGTGACTTTTGTATTTGCAAGATAATCCATAAATTTTGAGATACCTTTAACAAAATTAGGATGATATAATACCTTTAAAGCAAATAAGACTGTGCATTCATCAAGAAGATCAAGGTTCTTTAAAATATCTAATTGTTTAATTTCAACATTATTTAGATTAAGGTCAGGTAAAAACTCGCCTTTTTTATGTAGCGACCTTAATTCCTCAGAGTGTTTAATAAACGAATCTTCAATCTCTACTCCTGTAACCTTTTTACAGAACTTTGAAGAGTAAAATGAATGCAATCCAGAATTGCAACCAATGTCTACAACTACATCATTAGGTTTTAATATATCGGCAATATAAGGCAAGATACCTTCTGTTCTGAAAATAACTCTCTCAGTTTTTTTTGCCGTTTTTTGATCAATATTTATATAGTGATACCATTCATATTTCATGTATTATAACTACACTATTTTTTATAATTTCATGATAATATTTTATTTATATCTATTATATCATTTTTAGTATGAACGTCAATCCAATTAGTTAAAACATAACCATTGTAACTAACTTTACCTAAATGAGAACTAACAAATTTTCTATATACATGAATTGCTCCATTGTGAATTAAATCTTCTCCAGTGGTATGCACTTGCCATAAGTTATTATTAATAAGTTTGTCTATGCATTGATCTATTACTGAGCCTGTGATTTGAGGAGAATTTGCTTGTAATAAAACTATAATGTCATCGTCTTGAGACTTAATGGATTGTGTAAAATGGTCAACTACTGGCTGAGTCCATACATCATCTCCAGCCAGTTCGGGTGGGCGATCAATAATATTAAAACCAGCACATACATCTTTAATTTTTTGATCTTCAGTAGATATGTACAGGTTGTTTTTGTTAATATATTTTGATTTTAAAGCGGCATCTATTGTCCAGTGAATTAAAGGTTTGCCTTTTAAGGGGTAAATATTTTTACCTTTGAGTCGCTTGGAGCCGCCCCTAGCTGGTATTAAACAATGGATCATTTTTTAATTCATTAAATTTTAAATTTATAGTTTCAATAATATGGGAGAAGTCGTTCTTGATTGCATTATTAATTTTTTCTTCAAAGTTTGATGGGTTTAGTTTTGAAAAGTCGTGCTGGCTGGAATTAATGGATCTTGATTGTTCTATTCCCCTAATGTCAATAGGTAGTAGGATGCTTTTGATTCCAAGAGATAAACTTAATAGGTGCGAATGAACTCTGGTTCCAATGTGAAAATCGGAACTTTTATGAATATCTATAAGTTTTAAAGGACAAGATTCAGTTGATATATGTTTAATGCCTAGATTTTCTACATAGTTTTTGGCTTTATTTGAAGAAGGCTCATACCCGTGATTGAAAATGCATGTGATATTAGACCCCTTAAAATATTTATTAACATTAGAGAGCAGGTTTAGTTCTTGACTGGTGGTGTTTCGAGATAAAGAAAAAATTATATTTTTAATGTCTTGATTGTGATTGAATTTTGTAACCACATTACCAGAATTAAACCAAACACTGCAGCCCGAAAAGGTTGAATATATATTGTTATGCTTTAGTAAATTATAAGTATCTAAACCTCTGGTATATATAATACATTCGCTAAGAAAAGATTTAGTCTTATCATTAAAGTTTGCTAAGGCACTACCATTTAATCCTGAACCGAATATTAAAATCTTGCTTTTAATATTGTTAAGCGGATAAATATTGGGTTTGAAATTATTTTGAATACAAGGCCCACCAGGAATTACTACGTATTCGCTTTCGTTAGCTATGGCTACTTGCTGTTTACTTAAAGGAGACCAGCCTTGGGGTACTACTTGTTCTATGTTGAAATTAAAAAATTCAAGCAGTCCTTTTGTTGAATGTGTAATTAGGTGATCACCTGAATTAAGTTTAGCTCTAGATAATAAAGTGACAGATTTCATTACTGAATAGTATTTATTTCGGCAGTATCAAAACCTCCGCTAGTTAAAGATTTATCGTGTTTCATATATCTATATAAAGGTATATTTAAATATTCAACTTCAAAGTGTTTATCAAATCTACTCCTTAATTCAACTTCTTCGCCTAATCTTTCATTAGAATAACCACCAATAAAATCTAAACAATCTAATCTAAATAATATACCGCAGGCTATAGGTTCGGTTTGTGGATTCCTGCGGGTAATTATATTTTCATTAAAGTCTACTTCGATATAGTCGCATGCCACAGCATGGGATTTATTGAGTTGCGCATAATTATATAAAAATAATAAAAAATTTTCATTAACATAGTCATCCGCATCAACTCTTACGACATATGGAGACCTACACTCAGATAACCCCCTATTACAGCTATGACCCAAGCCTAAGTTTTCTTCATTAAAAATTACTCTAACATTTTCTTTATTGTTCCAGTAATTTAATTTAGAGCAACTATTGTCACTGCTATTGTCATCAATTATTATAATTTCATACTCATCTTTTTTGAAGTTTTGACCTAAACAAGATCTTACACAACGATTGATGTATCTAGCATAGTTGTAGTTAGTTACTAATATTGAAACTTTTTTCATGTAATTACATTGTAGTTATTAAATACATCAAATTCTGTAAGGTCTCGATATCCATTTTTTTCTTGAAGATCTGATTGGTGTTCTGGGTAATTTTGAAATAATGCCAATCCTGTTGATGCTTGTTGTGGAGTCATATACATATTCCAACCTAGAGTTTGAATGTTATCATTTTTATAATAAACTTCACTTCTACCTTCATATCTTGCTTTTTTAAACCAATCTACCGCATCGGAATCATCGGTCAGAATCATGCCACCCTTGCCTATTGGTAATTGTTTTTTTATGTGGAAAGATAGGCACATGAAACTATCATTTATATACATATTTGAGGTTAATCTTTTTGCGGAATCATATATAGGATAAGGTTTAAGTTGATAAATTCCACTCCAATGATTAGTGTTTGGAGTTTTATCGAAAATAACATTAGCTCCTGAATGCAAGATGCTCATTGGGACGGATAAATAAGTTCTACAAGGAATAGTTACCTCTTTAACATTTAAATATTTACAACATAAAAATAAAGCATTAGTACAACTGTCTACTGCAACCGCATATTTAGAGCCAGTGTACTCTGCAATTTCTTCTTCAAACATTTTAACTATTTTAAATGGATTATGTTTCATCTAATTCCTATATGAAATCCAGCATTATAAGAGGCTTCTTTAAATAAATTTCTTTTTTTGAATAAATTATTTGAAGATAAAAAAGATTCAATAGCCATTTTTACCCCTCCTGTGCTACCTAAAGATTGCCCCCCATGAAGAAAATAGTCATGAGTTAATACTAATTTTAAATTATCGAAATTAGAAAAAAGTTCAAGCTCTTTGGTTACATCTTGAAAACTATGACTGCCGTCTTGAAAAATAAAATCATAGTTTTTATATTTTTTACAGTGATCAAGGGAGCTTTCTATTATTCTATTATGGGGAAAATTGTGTAATTTTTTTGAGCCAACAACATCTTTTATATCAAGGGTTGTTATATTTGCATCATGCCCTTCTTGTTGATTCTTTTCTGCTGCTAGCAATATATGATTTGTGCTGGTCCCATCATGAGTTCCTATTTCAAGTATGTTTTTAGGTTTTAGAAAACGTATTGATACATATAGCATCTTAAGTTCTCGGCGTCCTGCGGGATTATGGTGGGAGGATTCTTCCCAACCTCCGTACATATCTTCTTCGGCCCAATTACTAAAATCATTTAGATTAATTTCTGGAAAAAGTTCTTTATAATTTTTCCAATAATTATCAATCATTAACTTTAAGTCGTGTTCTTTAGGGTGTTTTTTTAGAGTCATAAATTTTATTTTTTGTATAGTAAATATTGCAATTTAAATCCACAAGACTCAAAAAGTTTTATGCTGGATTCGTTGTTTACTTTTATCTTAGCGAATGCATCTGGCCAAATTCTATAACAACTGTTTACTAAAAATTTACCAACCCCCTTTTTTTGATGATCTGGGTGAACACATATCCTGATGTCATTTTCTATGACTCCAAAATATCCAACTGGCTTTCCGTCAAGCAGTGCAATTCTAAAGCACTCTTCATGTAAGGACATATATTGTAATTGTTGTTCTGGAGTTATGTGTTGTTTTTCTATAAACCCACCCTGCACGTCTTCATGCATTCGTAATAGTCTAACGAACTCCCAGTGCTCTCTAGTACAATTAGTTAATGATAGTTTACTGTTCATTTTTTTACCGAATAATTAAATATTAATTAAAGTGGTTTGCCATACAAATCCATCTTCCGTTTGAGATTAAGCGATTTAAATAGCGATAATTCAACATCGTCTGACGACATATTAATTTTACTGTAATCAGATGGTGTCTGCAGGATGTGTATAATTTGATTAATATCAATATCAGTCCCATTGTCGGCATGGCCTATATTCCTAGAGCTATGTCGAGCAATTCTTATGTGGAGGTTATTAAGGTTCATCTCTTCAGAATTTAGTGATTCAAGTGTAGTGCCTAATAAAGGTGCTAAGCCTTGCTTAAGTCTAGTGGTGGCATTTTCAAAATTTAACCAATCAACGCTTTCTTTTATGTATTGATTATTTAAGGTGTCTTCTGAGTAATTATTTAATGCTTTAACACTTTGCATGGCAAGTTCATCTAAATTATTACCAAAATAATGAGCAGGTTCTTTAAGGAAATCATTTGGAACTATAGGGAACTTCCAAGGGCGTGAGATAAAAGGTAAGCCCGAACCGATTGCGCAAGTAAAGGTTCTGCATGGAAGTCCATTTGAATCTGAATTTAAATAAATTTTTGAAGATCTTAGGTAGAAAGATATAGTTTTATAATCCCAAGGAAAAGGGTAATTGTATTTTATTTCAACAAGATTAAATCTTTGCCTTTCGAAATGGTTAAATTTCTTCCTGTAATTAGATAATAAATTGCACGGTTTATCTGGTATCCCCGCAATTAATAAAACTCTGGGAAAAAATTTAGTATCATATATTTTTCTGATAACCGATAGGAAGGGGTTCAAGTCTCTTGCTCCTCCCATTTTCCCCATTCCTATTATATCCCAAAATTTATTTTCGTATTTACTGGGATAAAATTCAGGAGTACAGAAACACGAAGCGTCCATTTCAATTAATTTATTTGATGGGCAACCCGATAGCCCTCCTTTTCTACCTAAACCGAAGTCAAAAACTCCGTTAAAGCTATCAGTTTGCCAGTTTGCATGCAGTCCTATGAGCCAGTTTTCTTTAATTTTTTTAACAATTTTTTTGTCTCCAAGTAAGAATCTGAGAGGTGTGTCTCTATCAAGCTCACGTGTAGTGAAGGTGACTACACCTTTAGTTTTGTCGGGTTTTTTGAGTATGCAAGCCATTTTTAAAAATTTGAAATTAAATAATTATATATATTATCTGTTCCGTTAGGTGTCAGATTGTCATTTAGAAAAATATTACTATCTTCTTGGTTGGGGTTCTCGCTGGAAGAGTATGGTAAGATGTGACTTTTGTGTTGATTAAAATAATTTAATGTATAATTACAGTGAGAGTCTGAATAAAGTGCATATGTTTTGCAGCCCATAACTTTAGCTATAGTAATTAAAGTAGAAGGGAACCAGAAGTATGCATGACCTATATCATTGAATAAATCATAAAAATCATCAGACGAAAAATCTTTATCTATTGATTCAAGGTTTCCTAATTTCATTGGACCTAAGACCTTTCCTTTAAATTTTACATGATCATGTTTGTCGCAAATAATTTTTAATTTTTCTTCTATGCTAACAGACCAAGGCCTTGTCCCTTCTACTTTGGTTCCGAAAATTACAGCATTGTTGCTTTTGTTTGATTTAATTTCTCTACTAGAAAAATAGTAATCAATTCTTGGGCTCCCCAGGGCTGGGACGGTTTCTGGTTTACAACCAAATTTAGTCATTAATTCTGTACCTACTTTACCCCAAGTTGGATGAAGGCATCCTCCCTGTAAATTGCCCCTATAATGACCGCCTCCGTAATAAAACATAGGTGAACCATGTTCTGTTGTAATAACGGGAATACCTTTTGATGAAAATTCTTTTGATAAATTTAATCCAGTCCCCCACCAACATTGATTGAGTATTACTAGTTTTGGTTGAGGTAGTTCGCCTTTTCTAATTTTGCTTAAATTGTGTTTACCTTGATGTAGTTTAGCTTCTTTAGATATTCCAGGACCTTGGTGTGAAAATTCGGAATCAAGACAGCAATCGATATTCTTCTCTTTAAGCTTTAAATAAAGTGGATATAGATTTTCGAAAGAATAAATATATGGGTCTGAGAATAAATATATCATACGTGATCGTGTCCGCAACCAGACTTATCCATTCCGAAATCTTTTGTAAAAAAATCTTTATTGGATACAGCTGAACTAAAATTTTCCCAATCCTTTTCAGGTCTAACTTTTAAATTTAAATTCCAAGCGGACTTAAGTATTGTCGGGTCAACCCCAGCATTGCTCATTGTTACTATTAGCGAGTTAATGTCTTTGGGGAAACATGTGCCACCAAAACCGAGTTTTCCGTCATGCCCTGGAACCTGATAATGACTTACTCCAATGCGACCATCAGTTAAGACACCATTTAATATTAAGTCCCAGTTTAATTCTAGTTTATCACATAACAATTTTACTTGATTGAAGTAACTAATTTTAACCGCAAAAAAACAATTAGCTATATACTTCACTGTTTCAGATTCATCGCTTGACATTAATAAACATTGACAACCTGGAAACCTCTCTTCGTACAAATCTTTTAATAATCCTGGTCTTCCATCTAAATTTGTAAATTTTGAAGAAAAACCAATTATATTTCTTGATGGAGTTATGAAATCTAACTTAGCTGTTCTAGCTGTTAAAAATTCTGGAGAGTGAACTATATTAAGCTCTGAATATTTTTTTTGTAACTTATTGGTTGTGCCTATCTCTACGGTAGATTTAATAACCAAAAGGCTTTCAGTCTTAACTTGTCTAGCTTTTTCAAAAACTTCCTCAACCATAGAAAGATCGCATTTTCCGCCGTCTTTTAGGGACATAGGTGTAGGCACACATACAAAAACTATGTCTTGCATTAAGGTATGCTCAATTGAATCACAAGACCTTGATTCGTTTTTATCGTAAACTTTTACACTTGTATAATGCTTAAATCCCTCCGCTATCGCTCCACCTACGAAACCTACCCCTATAATGCCGATAGATTTCATAGTTTAGTTTTAATATAATTAAATGCTTTTTCTGGTAAAGGCTTAGCTTTTTTGTCAAAACCTAAAACTTTATTCCTTTCATGAAACCAGTTTTCATGATTTTCTAATCCTTCTCCGTCACATTTATCGTTATCTGTAAAAGCTTTTCTCATTTTACTTTTCCATAAGTTTTGAGATTCGCTTCTAATATGTCCCCAATGTATGAGGTGAACATTTTTCATAGCTAAATCTTTCCTGTGTCCAATCATTGCATGATGTGTTTCATGTATAGGCTCTTTAGAGAAAGAAACTTTACTATTGAAAAGTCTAGGCTGGTAATCTGGGTAGGATTGAGGTAAATAATTTTCTTCATCTACTTGCAAGTTATATCTTGGGAAGTGACATAAATCGATTTCAGTATGATCTAAATATTGCACCAATCGATCCCAGTCATAATCTTCGATAACTTCATCAGCATCAATAATTAAATTCCATTCAGTTTTAGAAGCATCAACACAATATTGTTTTTGTTTTGCTATTGTTTCAATTTTATTATATTTTACTTCTATTTGTTCTGGATGCTTATTTTTATATTTTCCTAATATTAAATCGGTATCATCTTCTGAATCAGATCTTACTATTAATATTTTTTCGAAACGAGGAATTGCCCAATTAAAAAATCTATCCAAACAGTCGTCGCTATTGGCTACAACCATACACAGTGTTACATTTTTACTTTTAGTAACAAGTTTTCTATTTTCTTCAAAACTTTGTATATTAACTATTGCATATTCTGCGGTTTCTGGAAGAGCTACACCAGTGCTAGCCCCGCCAACTTCTTTATTAGACTCATCCCATTTTAATTGAAAATTATTTTTAATTATTCTGTGTTGGTAGTCGGGCCAGTTAAGCCATTGGTTTTCGTTAGATTTTAATTTAATGCCTTCTGGTAAATCTTTAACGATATTTACTCTAGGAACTAAAAATAAATCAACGTCGATATTCGATTCTAAAATTCTATGTAAATTTTCAACGGTTTCATTTGCTGGCATCTCGTATTCGTGAAGCAAGAATATATAATTCCCTGAACATAAGTTCTTAAAATTATTTGCAAAAGATTCTGTGTTTTTATTTAAATCAAATTCAAATAAATTTATTTCATTTTCTTTCGCTACTTTTTTAACTTCTTCTGATACCTTACCCTCTATTCCTTGAATGATAATTTCATCCACATCTCTTTTTGCGCTCTTTAAAAATAGTAAAAGTTTTTCTAATTTACTAGATTGATCGCTGGCTGTTACAGCATAACTGATTTTAAAATTCATTGAATTTATTATAAAGAAAATG
>Ga0255766_10004479_pt1 | contig 11834 bp, 6 predicted proteins | sample 071ome_23_FD_179966 | JGI IMG/M metagenome (GOLD analysis project Ga0255766, IMG submission 179966) | Coastal salt marsh microbial communities from the Groves Creek Marsh, Skidaway Island, Georgia - 071403BT metaG (version 2) | ecosystem: Environmental > Aquatic > Marine > Intertidal zone > Salt... | reverse complement strand
CGGGCGACACGACGCAGAGCATCACGGTGAACACCGCAAGAGGCTACTACGTAACGCTTACATCTACGGATGGTTGTTTGGCCACGACGGATACTACGATGATCACTGTTGTTCCTGATATCGTCCTGCCACTGATCACGTCAAATGGTTTCGGATGGGTCATCACCGGCACTACGACAGGCTTCAGTGTACCTGTAGATACGAACTACAGCTACCAGTGGGGTGTCATTGGCGGAAGTATTGTCTTTGGCCAGGGTACGGACAGCATAGCTGTGACGTGGGGTGCCCCTGATAGCAACGTTGCGGTATGGGTGATTATTTCCAACGGCGTATGTAACGACTCGGTAGGTATCAGCATCAACATCAGCGGCATTGGCTTGGATGAAGGAGCGATGCAGAACGTACGCTTGTTCCCCAACCCGAACGACGGCTACTTCACGGTTGAGTTAGGTGAGACGTATGTCGGAGCGAGTTACGAGGTGGTTGATGGTATGGGGCGCACGATTGAGCGAGGCGTTATCACCTCGACACAGCAAGGCTTTGACCTAGCGGACAAGCCAAAAGGGGTCTACCGCATTGCATTGACGAAAAACAATAAGCGTAAAACGTTGAAGGTTGTCATTCAATAATCTAGATTAGGTTGAGAAAAGCCCCGCCTTTCAGCGGGGATTTTTTTATAATAAACATCAAATTGCCATTTATTCAGATGTATAACTGCAATCCCATATTGACCTATCAAAGTTGTAACTTCAGTCTAGCGAAACCTATTTGGGTATAGTATGGGTAACACCGTGGGTATCACCTGAAAAAAGAAAGGTCGCCGAAGCGACCTAACTTATTGATTATCAGTGACCCCATCAGGACTGCTTCGCGCTCCTTGGGCTCCGTAGCCAAGTCAGGCAAAAAAAAGGCAATCAAATCAAGAATTAAGCCTCAGAGCGGCAAACTCGGGATTTATTTAAGAAGGCGTAAGGCAGCTCCGATAAACTCCGGCTAAAAACCTTCTAAGGAGCCCACACTCTTGGTGTATATCTACAAGAGACATTTAATAGAATATAAGGATGAACAAAGAATTCGTAGACTGATTTATCTTTTCACATTTCATTTAAGTACGTTGACCTACTATTTTACAAACAAAATCCAACGTGAATTACAATTCAAAAGAGCTTATCCGATACATAATATCTTGAGCCCCAAATCCACTAGCTGATGGATTTGCTGTGGCATCCTTTACTTTCAACTTAGCTTCAAAAATCGTACTCTCAGTTAGTGGGTCAAACTCAATAAGTCTACTACGATATTCCGTAAACGTGAAGCACGAAGAAAAAAGATAATTTCCATTTGATAATTCATCCACGTTACTCACAATCATTGAATAGTAATCGAAACCCAAGCTTTCACCATAGGAATAAAGTTGAGTAATTGTTTTGTTTGATTCTTCTATGCCGTATTCAACAAAACGGGAATAATTAGTTTGGGGCGTACCATTCCCCTCATAATGCCGATTCCAACCATTGTCGAAAAGAATGAGATTACCGCGTCTATTCTTTTTCGCAGAATGCTGTACCCAGGGCCAATCAAAACTGGTTTCCGACTGAAATCCAAGTTTTGTGCTGTCCATCACTTCCAAGCCTGAAGCTGTTAAGGGTTGAAGTAAAAAGGAAGAATAATCATCTCCGGAAACAGTGCCCCAATCAAAATGAGGCGAAACTATCCACTTTAAATTATTTTGCCAATCTACTTTGATTACTCCTTGGTGTCTACCGCTAACAATTAATGAATTATCACTTTCATCATAATAAACACTATTGCCATGAAACCAATCCCCGTTCTCCGGACCTGAATGAATTTCTCTATTCACATCTAGGATTTGTTTTAAGTCCCATTCTGTGATTACCGAACCACTATTTCTATCTAATTCAATAATATAATCCTCAATAGTCTGAACCGTTTGGCCGCTCCTCGTGGTCATTGTTGACCCCGCTTTTGTGGCTAAACCAACGAAATTTCCATTTGGCAACTCGATTATATCGTGGTGAAACCAATATCCATTTGCCCCACCAGCATTTAAAGTATTTAATAGTTCACCTGTAATCGAATATTCAAAAATCCATTCATTATTGGCGAGGAATACATTGCCATTTGCCAGTTTTTTAAGCGGCCATGAAATGAAATCATGATTGTCAGCAATGAAAAGCTGCCAACGAATATCACCATTTTGGTCGAAAACAAATGGTCTGCTGGCATACCATTGATTTGGGCGTGCAAAATGTGCATCAACAAGATAGAATGGACTGTTCATTAAAAATACATTCGAGCTTACGACCGAGATGTCTGGGTTTCCAGAATAGGCTGAATCCGTTTGTATATATAGAGTTTTCTTCGCATAATCCCCATTAGGAAACTCAATAAGAATACGGACCTCGTTCGACTCGGCGGGATACAAACCAATGATTGGCGTATTCTCCCAATTTGTTTGATAATAACTATCCTCATGCGCATAAGGTAAATCACCCAGGACCTCATAACTGAACTTAACTGGCTCAGTAGACTCAAATGTCAACTCAGCACACTGAGGACAAATCTCATGTGGATTGACAACAACTTGGATACCATTAATCAGAACTTCATCAATCGATCGCTCAACAGGTACATAATCCCGTTTGCAAGAAGTTATTCCATACGTAAAAAATAGAATAACGAATAACCGTACAACAACCTTCATTTTACTTGGCTTTGAAGTTTAAACTAACTGAAATTAATTTTTGCCACAGACATTTTAACCTTGTTATCAGCCATTAATCTCATGCTATTAATCGTAAGTAGTTTTTAGTGAACACAATGTAGAATATAATTTCTGAACGAGCATGAGCATTTGAGTCAATACAATCCAAATAGGTTTCATAGCCGTTAGCTGGCTAGACCCAAATGATCTGCCTAGTGAGAATGTGCCGGGAAAAATACCAAGGGGTCCACCGAATTGCATTGACGAAAACCAAGCGTAAAACTTTGATGGTGGTAATTCAATAATCCTATTTTAGGTTGGGAAAAGCCCCGCTAACAGGCGGGGCTTTTTTTTGTGATAAAAATCAAATTGCTATTTATTCTGATGTGTGACTGCAATCTCATATTGACCTATCAAAATTGTAACTTCAGTCTAGCGAAACCTATTTGGGTATCATTTGGGTAACACCGTGGGTATCACCTGAAAAAAGAAAGGTCGCCGAAGCGACCTAACTTATTGATTATCAGTGACCCCGTCAGGATTCAAACCTGAAACCTTCAAATCCGTAGCTCGTCCCCTCAGACCTATTTTTCCGATAGACCAACAAACTTCTTTAGATCAGATGGCCGCTCAGCTTGTTTAACCAAATAATCCGCTACGTCACTACGATTTATACCCCCGATAGCTATCCCTTTGTAAAGAGACGTTTCAACGCGATACTTTTGAGTTACAGGTTTGTCAAGAAGCCTGCCTGGACGGACAATAATCCAATTCATATCAGAATTTGAAATACTCTCCTCCATCAACGCCTTGTCGGCATAAACGTCTTTCAAGAAGTACTTTAAAAATAACTTCACAAACCAACCGACGTAATTACCGCTTTCCCCTGTTCCGAAGCCGGTAACAAATAAAAAGGTTGCCTTTGAACCGGATGATTTATGCATCTCAACCAAAAGGTTTGCAAAATCCGAAAACAAGGTGGTTTGATTCATATCCTTTCGGGTACCCAAAGTGACAATAATTGCGTCCGCATCTTTTAGAGCGCACGTGACGTCTTCTTTATGCAGTGCATTGCCAATAAAACACGTAAGGTTGGGAGTATTTGGCAATGGAACTTCAGACCTAGACAAAGTAGTCACTTCGTGATTTCGTTCAAGAGCTCTTTTGACTGTCTCTAGACCAAGACCTGCGGATGCACCGATAACTGCAATTTTCATGGCAACCCCTTTGAAAATTTACAAACTATAGCCAATTCGAAGTCCAAGCAAAGGCATGGGTGAGTCCCCGTCAGTAAATGAAAAACCTAAAACATATTGATTGAATTCAACATCAACCCCGAAGGTTGGATAGAACGTAATTCCCCAATCCTCGTATGCTAATACCGTTTCATCAACATACTCACCTGTGGCAATAACTTCATAGCCATCAACCATAATTCGGGGTCTTTCATTCGAATACCAAGAAGACAAATAAGGAGTGATATTCATTCTACCAGCGGCAAATGTTCTCGATACCCCTATGTTGAGCATAACATAAGACTCTGGAATAATACCGTTCACGCTCCAGGCTTCTTCATACCCATTTACGTCATCGTAAACTCCATCAACTTGCTCAAATGGAAGCACCTGATCAAAATAATCTTCAGGATTTAAAGCACCAGCCAAGTATCCAATTTGTCCGCGAAGATTCCATTTACCGAAGACATTTGCGCTTAGGCCTACATCTAACATTGTTCCTTGATGATCTGCAAATTCGTCAAAACTAAAATTGGTCGGAACCGGTTTAACAGTTAGACTCGGAGAAATACCTAGAGACACATTTTTTACGTCAAATCCAAAAGTCTTTTTGGTTTTTCCTTCTTTTTGTGCGGTAGCAACAAAAGTGATAGCCATAAAAGCAAGGGCAAATAAGCTTCTCATTTTCATGATTTTAAGAAATTAGATTGTTTCTAAACTAAACACAATCACATTACCCCTATGTTATTTTTAACCACATGCAGCTTAACTGAAACGAGATATTTGAGGAATTCTTTGGATGCTCAGGTCAAAAACATTTGAAAGAGCCCACACCTTCCCTAACTGGCAATTTGGTACTCAGTTAGGCCTGGCTTTTGAGTTTTGAAAATTCTCAAGGCATTGATCCAAATTTGTTCCCTCATCATGAACACATTCACAGAATTCTCTTGCCGCTGCTTCATGGACTGTTCCCACATACTGTGTAAAGCAATCTGCTTTGGAATTTCTTGGGACAATATCAAATCCATACTGCGCAAGAGCATAAACTCCAAGCACTGAAGCCAACACTACACTAAAAAATCCAATGGGGAAACGGCTGTCGACAACAGCTTCTCTGCTCGTATTATTCTCCGTATTGATCCAAGGAACAATAAATTTCCATTTCGGATAATTCCAAGCAAGAATGTACCCGTTGGCAAGCACCATCAATGGAGTGGGGAAAAGTGAGCCTTCAAATCTTACAGCTATTGAAAGGACACAAATGTTCAATATGATAGGAAAATAGATTAACGCACCCAAGACTGCTGTCCGACGTATCACCAACAAGACACCTGCAATTAGCTGAACAATCCCAATGAAAGTGTAGTAAAATCCGGTTTCATGTAAGGCCGTTAAAAATGCACCCATTGGATGCAATTCACTTAACCCACTAGCAAAGCGCTCCCCAACTATCTTAACTACTCCAGCTACGATGAAGGCATAGGATAGAAGCAGTCTACATAGGGTATAGAAATATCTATGCCACTTGTTCTTACTTATTACTTCGCTAAACCTCTCTATCCAATCCATTTTCAGTTGCAATTTAACTAAACACCTTTCAATCATTGTAAACACGAGAATTCGATGCGTTTAGCTATTTCACTAACTTTATTCCAGCGAAACCTATTTGGGTATAGTTTGGGTAACACCGTGGGTATCACCTGAAAAAAGAAAGGTCGCCGAAGCGACCTAACTTATTGATTATCAGTGACCCCGTCAGGATTCAAACCTGAAACCTTCTGATCCGTAGTCAGATGCTCTATTCAGTTGAGCTACGGGGCCATTTCGCAGAGGGCATTGCCTTCCTTGAAAGAGGCTGCAAATATACGCCCCCGCAAGGATTTGCAAAGCACCCATGCAAATTATTTGCATTCGGATCAAGGCGGGCAAAAACATCGCACCAACAAGCGAAGGAAAACCAAGCACTTACTTCTGATCGTCCTCGTCGATAATTTCTTCGAGGCCGTCCAAAAAGCGCTTCATATTGCCGCGCGTAGTCGTGACATAGGTGTAATAGGGCTCCCCATCTTTGGCAGGCAAGGAACGCTTCTTGGTGTCCGTAGCCAAAATGGCATCCATGTAGGACTTTTCCGTGCTGTAGAAGCGAAGCACATTGCGCTTGTAGAAGAAGTAATGTTCCAAATTGGGGTTCAAATACAAGGAGAATTCATCGCCTCCGCGGCGCTTGCGGAGTTCGAGCACGCCCTCCACATAGCGGTGGATGGCGGTACCGCTGACACCCCCTACCCCGAGGGCGCCCTGGCTTCGGAACGCTCGAAGATTTTTATCCCAAACCAGGTCCACTTCATCGAAGTAGAGTGTCTGGCGCAGTTCTCGCGGCAATTTATCGTCCGTGGAGGCGGCATAGAAGCGATCTCGTTCACGAGGGGTCATCAAGCGGTTCAAGCCCTCCAAAAGGTAGTCATTGGCCCAATCCGTACTCAGGCCTCCCATACCGGGTCCCATTTCTTGAGGCAAAGCCTTGAGGATATCCTCCTGGAAGACAAAGTCCATGGTGACAGCCGCCGTGGCACTCAACTTGTTGCGGTAGAGGTCGTGTTCAATATGCCCGTAAGCTCCCAACTGAACCCGGCCCATTCTAGCCCCAAGCGAAAGCTGGCCCATACCTGTAACCGTACATTCCTTGTTGCTGAACACCAAATGGTTGTCCGGCGCATTGGGATCCAACAAGCGTCGACGCGTGGTGACCACGTAGGTGTCCTCCTCCGCATCGTAGAAGAGAATGCCCCGCGCGCTGATAAGCTCCACGGCGATGGAGGGATTGTTTCGGCGAATGAAGGCCGTGTAAGGACTGGCCGAATCTTGCATCAAGTAGATACCGCTGTACACTTTGTGCGCTGGGCGGGCGGTATCGGGATCCGGGAGGTCAATGACGATGTCTAAGGGGTCGATTTGGGTCGTTGTCATGATCCAATCGGTCTCCAAGGCAGGGCACGAGGTGACGATGTGAATTCGGCCACGGACGGTCAGCATAGGCTCCACAGACTCCATGTTGACAATGCCATAGTACTGGAAATGAGGACTTAAATGGAAACCCGCTTCAGGGAGCAATTCCCCTTGCGCCACCACGTGGTCCAAACTGTCCACATCGATGCGCCCCATAGGAATGGGCCAAATTTTACCGAGTTCGTCGGTGTATTGGTATTCTCCGGCCCCGAACAGGTCGTTCCGGCCGCGCACCTTGAATTCCGCTTTCTCGATGCGGTGGTAGGCCCCGACGCGGGAAGCCAACAAGGAGGCATTCTTCAAGGGACGCATGTAGGCGGCTTCTTCAATGGTCACGCGACCGCTGTCGGGGAAGACGCGTGAATCGGCCACGTCGATGTTGGGCACGCCGTAGGCTTCTAGAATGCTCGGCAAGAGGAAGAATTCGGCACGCTTGGCCAGGAAATTCAAACCTTCTTGAGATTCCTTGGTGCTGGTCATTCGGGCATCCACCCCGCTACCCTTCTGAATGGAAATGAGCTTCTTCCGAATGTCCCAATCCGCTTGGTTCATGTCGGCTTCGTATTCGTTGCGCGGGAAGCTGAGCGTGGCATCGCCTCCGAGCAGCTCAAAATGTCCATTTTCCTGGGCAAAGTCGACCATGGCGGTGGCGCGTTGCATCTGGAAGCCCCAGGCCAAGTCAGGCGCAGCTCGAACGCGGAAATCGGCTTTTCCGGACTCTAACCACTGAGCATGCAGGCGGATGACGGCCCCCTCCAATTCCGCATCGTTGAAGGCCAAAAGCCCTTTTGCCTCTAGGCTACCGGGCTGGTAGGTGAGGCGACCGCTGGCGGTCATGGGCCGCTCAGGATACGTGGTTAAGGGCTGGGATAGGCTCTGCGACCACCAGGTCTTCTGATACGGCAGCCAGTGCATGGACGCATCCAAACCGGTGGCCGATGGATGGCCTCCTCCCTTAGGTGGACCGGCCAAGGCCGCTAAATCATAGGATCCTCGGCCCCGAGCCGAGTCCGGGAAGAGCACAAATTCCTCGGAATGCCCCCTAGATTTTTGGTAGGCCAGATCGCCATTCAACCGCAAACCAGCAATGGAAAGCTGAATGGTCCCCGTCGAAGTTCCAGCCCCTTGGTAGGACCGCCAGCCTTCTGGCCCCGTCTCTTCGGTAAATCCAAGGGAATAGTCGCGTTGAACTCGGATATCCTGGCGCTTGACTGGAAAGATGCCCGCGGACGTGAAGCTGCCCCCAAAGACCAAACCTTCGGTGGACGTATTGTCCAGCGAGTCAATGGTGAAAGGGTCAATGTTCACGTAGAAATTGGACCGTTTGTACACCCCGCCGTAGGCCTTGTCGTAGTAGATTTTGGCCGGCGCCGCGGATTTGAATATGGGGTACTCGGGATACCTTAAATAACTCGACTTGTTGGTCGGATAGTCAATCCATAGCTCGCCTGAAATGTCTTGGATGGTGTTTCGGACCAGCACCAAAGGACGTGTGCCATCGACTGCCAAGTCAAAGCTGGGCACCTTGAAGCGCATGCTGTCAATGGCCGGCATGTTGAACATGAAGAGGTCGTAATTGAACTTGTTCTCGCGGCTGTAGAATGTGAAGCGCCCCGCCTCTACTCGACCGTCAAAGTCAAAGTTCAATCCCTTGTGAATCAATACTTTCTGCTGCGTTGGAAAGAGGGCCACTTTCTGGCTGTCCGACAACGCAATGGTCTGAACGCCCACCACTTCCATGTCCAAACTCAGCAGGCTCAAACGCGCATTCATACCCTGTGCCACTTCCGACACAAAGCGAATAACATCGTAGTCGCGCCGGTTGTCGTGGTCCAGGATGTATTCACTGGTTTTGGGCAGGACATCGATGACTTTTTTCTCCACGTCGTAGCGCACAAAGCCCTGTACCGCGAGCTCCATCATGAAGCGTCCACAGGGCTCGAGGGGCATGCCCAAGCCCACCGCCATGTCGTAGAGGCTGATGTTCTCATTGCCAAAGGAGGCGCCCACCTGGTCCACTTTGACCAGAGGATTTTCCAGGCTCAAACCTTGCAGCGCCGCATAGCGCGCGCTTCGGAAGTACTGGTCCGACTCCAAAATCATGGGCGATCCGCTGCCCATGTTCAGACCACCGAGGTAGATGCTCGGTTCCGTCACCTTCCACTGCACTTGGTCCAATTCCATCACCAAATTGTGGTAGCTGTCCACATACGGGGTCATCGCCAGGCCTTCATCTGGGCGGTTGATACGTAAAAGCTGCCCTATAGGGTCGTACTTCACCTCGCTCTTCAGGTGGTAGATGCTGTCCGATTCACCGAGCCGAATCACCACCTCCGACGTAGGACTCAGCAATTCATCCGAACGTATCACAAAGCGCTCCGACCGCAACTCCAGCACCTCCGTACTGTCGTAGCTGAACGTAAACCGCGCTTTTTCTTCCGCGGAACCCGAGGCGAAAAAGCGCTGCCCAATGATGGAGAAGCCTCCTTTGTAGTCCACACCTTCGAAGAAATCGTCGATTTCGATGTTCTTGTCGTACGCCTCAAAGCGGGGATAGATGGCGTTTTCGGCGGTGTTTCGGGCCGTTAATCGGTCCTCAAAATGACCCAGTGAAAGGATGGGAACGGCCTCCCCTATCATGCCTTCTTTCATGAAGGAAGAAGTGAACAATTCTACCGAATCCACCTGAATACCAGGCGAATGCAAGTCTGCTTCCCATGCTGGAAAGTCCGCGTAGAGCTCTCCTGGGCCAAAGCCAGCCCGCAGCCATTCGACCCGACCTCCGACCGCCTTAAACCGCCCGGTAATGGGATCGTAGAGGCCTTCCACATCGGCCACTTCGACCGAATCGTTTTTCATGCGGCCGACAAGCCGACCTTCCTTGAATAAAAAAGTGGCGGTATCCCCGTAGCTCGCCGGACTCACTTCGGTCGTGCCATCGAGGTACCACCAGCTCAACTTTCCGTCGTCGTACAAACGAACCGAAAATCCTTCCGCCCCCTCCGTCAATCCCGTGTAGGTGTGCAGAAAGAGCTCCATTTCACTGCGAGAAGCGCGCTTGAATTCGCGCTGGAGTTCTTTGAAGAAGCGGTCGCTTTGGCCTTGTTCGTAGCGTCCCGCGGGCCAGGACCAGGCCTGAAAGAGGCCCATGAGCTCCAACCAGGGCTCCACATTGACCACGCGACGGCGCAGCATCTCGCGGGAAATAGCCATGAAGGTCTCCCGCTGAACAGGATCCATGTCCCAGTCAGGTGCGTTGAAGTACGGAAGGAATTCGGCCAATTTGGCTTCTGCCTCCTTCTTCCCCATCAGCTCGTTTAAATGCTTGCTGAAATCTTTGGAAAAAGTCTCCGTATCGTTGCCAAATGCCCGTACCCCCTGCGCCTGTACTTGAGCGACAGAAACTAGAAGGATGAGTGTGAAAAAGAAGGTTTTAGTCCACTTCGTGAAGGGGACTGCGAGAAGCTTACGCGCTGTGGGTATAGTCATGGCCTTGATACTCCAAAGTAAGGCGCATCCAGCCCTCTTTAGAGGCCTCCTTGACCAAGGAATATCCACAGCGTTTTGCACATTCTACGAGGGTCGCCACATCGGCCTGGTAGAAGCCGCTGAGGTCCAAACGCGCACCCGGCGCACTCACCGCTGCATAGTGTTTCAAATCCGCGAGCAAGATGTTGCGGTTGATGTTGGCCAGCACCCACTGGTAGGGCCCGGGCTCAACTTCCAGGGTACTTGCATCGCCTGCGTAAATGCGCAAACGGTCCGCCACCCCGTTGATTTCCGCAATCTCTTGGGCGTTTTCCGCCGCATAGGGGTCGATTTCAATGCCCACCGCTGTTGCGGCACCGGCCTGAATGGCCAAGACCGCCAAAATCCCCGTACCGCAACCCATGTCCAGCACGTGCTTTCCTTCCAGCTGCCCCGATTGCGCAGCCTCCAGGACGGCTTCCATCATCAAATAGGTCGTGGGGTGGTGTCCCGTTCCAAAGGCCATCTTTGGCACCATGTGAATGACGTGCTTGAAGTCCTCCGGATGGGGCTCCGAATGGAAGGGCGCCTTGACCAACACGTCATTTCCCAAAACCAAAGGCGGAAAATTGGATTCCCATTCCGCATTCCAGTTCTGATGGGCAATTTCCGCGGTGGTCCAGGTCAGCTGGCCCACTTGGCTCGCCATGGGAAAATCGCTGTTCGTCCAATCGCTGTAGTCCTCCTGGACCACATAGGCCTTCACAGTCAGCCCCTCTTGGGTCACCGACTCCACGGGCAAAGCGTCCAAATCGGCCATCAGCAATTCGGCCGTGACCGCCGAATCGCAGGAAAAAGTGACTTCTATGTAATTCACTGGGCGTCCAAGATTAGGCGTCGCGCAATTGCTTGACCAGCTGAATAAAATCAGCCGCCACCAAGCTTGCACCGCCAATCAAACCGCCGTCCACATCCGGCTGAGCAAAAATCTCTTCCGCATTGCTGGGCTTGCAACTTCCCCCGTAGAGGATGGGCAATTCTCCCGTTCCAAACGTCTCTTTGAGCTGAGTGCGCAAATACGCGTGCATCTCCTGGGCTTGAGCCGGTGTAGCCACCTCCCCGGTACCAATGGCCCAAACGGGCTCGTAGGCAATAACGCAGTCGGTCAAATCATCCGCACCCACGCCCTCCAAAGCCGTGTGCAATTGCTTCCACGTGTCCTCCAAATAGCTGCCCGCCTTGCGTTGCTCCAACACTTCCCCCACACAAATGATCGGAATTAGCTGGTGCTTCAAGGCCGATTTCACCTTGGCAGCCACCTCTGCATCGGTCTCACCGAAGTACTGACGACGCTCGGAATGGCCCAAAATCACCGCATCTACCTCCGTATCGCGCAACAT
>Ga0255766_10004475_pt1 | contig 11840 bp, 11 predicted proteins | sample 071ome_23_FD_179966 | JGI IMG/M metagenome (GOLD analysis project Ga0255766, IMG submission 179966) | Coastal salt marsh microbial communities from the Groves Creek Marsh, Skidaway Island, Georgia - 071403BT metaG (version 2) | ecosystem: Environmental > Aquatic > Marine > Intertidal zone >... | reverse complement strand
TCATCCTGTAGACAATAAAGAACTTTCTTGGAAATCAAAACTACCAGAAGATTTAGATACAATGATTAATATCCTAAGAGAATATGACACCTGAGTTTTTTCCAGAAAATATCAATGTGATATCAACAAAAAGATATCTTAACCAAAAGCCGAAAAATTTTACAGATGGATTTGATACTTTTAATCTTGCGAATCATGTTTCAGATGATCCAGAAACAGTTTTCGAAAATCGTAAAGAATTAATTCAATACTTAAACCTTCCCAGCGAGCCAAGATACATAAACCAGATACATTCGGATAAGTGTTTGAGTTTTGATAATTCTGAATGTGAGGGAGATGCTTTATATACCAATAAAAAAAATGAAGTCTGTGCTATTCTCACTGCTGATTGTTTACCCATATTTATTTCTGATACTTTTGGTCAAGAGGTAGCTGTTATTCATGCAGGATGGAAAGGGCTTTTAAGAGGAGTAATTGAACAGACTCTAAAATCTTTTGATTCAAAAAAATTGGTTGCACATTTTGGGCCTGCAATTTCACAGGATAGCTTTGAAGTTGGTGAGGAGGTGAGAGATTCTTATATTTCAAAAGATAAGAGTTTTAAAAGTTCTGTCAAAACAACTTCTGGTAGGCATTACTTAGATTTATATGGAGCTGCAAAGTTGGTTTTGAATAGTTTTGATATTTATAAAATCTCAGGGGGTACTGAGTGCACATTTAAACAAAAGGATGAATACTTTTCATTCAGAAGAGACGGTAAAAATTCAGGAAGAATGGCAAATCTAATTTGGATTAATTAGTGAGCTTTTTAGTAATTATTTTTCTGAATACTGGTGCAAAAAAATACATGAGTGGAAATCCCACTATCCATGCATAGAGAAAACTATTTAACCATTTGGGAATAGTTTGATCACTCCAACCTACATTCACCATTGTCACTACAAACGACATAATAAGTATCATGAATGTCGACATCACTAGGCTAAAAATTAGATGAATTTTTTTATCCATCGGTATGTTTCTCTTTGCCAGAAATCGTAAAGTCCATCTCTTTAGTTTGGGGATTTAAATGGTAATAATGAAGAGGCTTCTGCTTCCTTTGTTTTTGTTGAATAACACAACCGATGGTTTCAAAACTCTCGTCAAGTTTAATTTCATCATATTGATTGTTAAGACAGATTAAGTATTTATCAGCACCTCTTTCTATATATTGTCTAAAAAATAATTCGCCTTTATATCTAATTACTGCATAGGCCCTATTATGTAATTGCATTCCTGGGTCAATAATAACAATGCAGTTTTCGCTAAATTCAGGTTCCATCATGTTGCCAAGATTTTGCAGGGCAAAAGGCTCAGAGTTCGTGGAGCAAGAGCTCTCAAAAATTTCTTTAGTGTTGTCTACTTCTGACATTTTGGACAATAAAAGGTTGACCTTTGGTTTTGAATAATTCGTTTAATTTTACCATCACAGTTATAACAGTTTTTATTCTCCCTAGCATAGACAGATAATTCTTGAGAGAAATATCCTGGATTGCCATCAATCTTAGCAAAGTCTTGTAGGGTCGTACCTCCAGCTTTTATGGCTTTATTAAGAACCTTCTTAATATTTTCAGTAAGATTAATATATCTATGTTTGGATATTTTATTAGCTTTAGACTTCGGGTTTATGCCCGCTTTAAACAAAGACTCACAAGCGTATATATTACCGATTCCAACAACTATCTTGCTATCCATTATGAATGTTTTCACATTTTGAGTTTTGCTTCTTGAGTTTTCAAAAAGATAATTTTTGTGAAATGAATCTTCAAGTGGTTCAACCCCAAGATTATTTAGTAACTTATGGTTTAGATCTCTAAGATAGAAGATTGAACCAAACCTTCTAGGGTCATTAAAGTGCATCAATTCATGATCAAAATACAACAAAAAGTGATCATGCTTCTTAGGCGGCTCATTTTTATCTGCTACATTAATTTTTCCACTCATGCCGAGATGAATCATGAGGTGGCCTTTATCCAAATTAAAGAGAATGTACTTTCCCCTCCTTGAAAAAGACCTAATGGTTTGGTTAATTAGTTTTGATTTTATTGATTGATCCAGTGTCCATCTAAGATTAGGATTACGAATTACAACGTTTGTGATGGTCTTATTTGTAAGGAGATGCTCTAAGCCATTTTTGGTAGTTTCAACTTCAGGTAATTCTGGCATATATATAAAGTGTTAAATTCCACAAATCAAAAGACAGTTAATTATAATTGTCAAAAATTATCTTTAATGGAGAGAAACAATGGGATTTATCAATTCAGTCAATGGAAAAATTATATTAGGATTTGTTGCGGCAATTCTTGTGATGATTGCTTATTGGGGAACACACAACATGAATGTATACAATACAGTTGTCTGGTTGCATGTTTTGGCCGGTATCCAGTGGATTGGTCTTTTGTATTATTTTAATTTTGTCCAAGTTCCAGCAATGGGAGCAGCTCTTGCGGATAAAGATGGACCAGGACCTGCGGCTATTGGAAAGTATGTAGCTCCAAGGGCGCTTCTGTGGTTTCGAATGGCTGCAGCAACAACTTGGATTCTAGGTCTTGCACTTCTTGAGATGAGTGGTGTCAGAATCCATAATGCATTTACTTTTGCTGCTGGCCATGAAATCATCGGTCTGGGTTCTTGGTTAGGAACCATCATGGCTTTTAATGTTTGGTTTATCATCTGGCCAAATCAAAAAAAGGTTTTGGGTATAGTAGATGCTTCTGATGAAGAAAAGTTGACTGCTAAGGCAAAAGCAGGGTTAGCTTCAAGTATCAATGTTATCTTATCCGTTCCAATGCTTTTGACTATGTTGGCATACAGAATGTAAAGGTTAAGTATTTGATTAAATTAAAGGAGAGCAACGCTCTCCTTTTTTATAATTGTAGTAAAAAAACAACATAGTGTATTTTTTTTGCAAAAAAAATAACATAAATTAAAAAAGACTGTATAATTCGAACTATCGTGTAATCGATATGGGTGTCATTTAATGACAAATTATATTTTTAAGGAGACTTAATAATGAAAAAACAAATAATTGCTGCTGCGATTGCAACTTCAGTTTCTGCTGCTGCTTTAGCTGATATCTCAATCACAGGTAATGCGAAGTATGAGTACTTTAACTCACAAGTTGGTACTGCTGCTTCAACAAACAAGGCAAACACAGAAGTAAACCTAGGCTTCAAAGGTAAGACTGGTGATACTACTGTTGTTTTAAACATGGAATTCAATAGTTCAGGTGATGTTTCAACTACGGATACTGATACAACTGCTATTACTCTAGTTGAAGGTCAAAACGGTCCAGCTTTTGCTGCGAAGGGTAACGGTGGTGCTGGTACTCTTGTACAGACATTTGTACAAACTCTACTTGTAACTACAGGTACTTCATCAGCTAATGCTAACTCTTCTCGTGGTTACTTAGATATTGAAGATATGTACATGACTACTAAAGTTGGTGATATCAACATTAAAGCTGGTAACTGGGTATCTGGTACTGGATCACTAGGTGGTGAGATCAAGACTGACTCTCGTTCTGCTAACAAGATTGATATGAGAACTACTGTAGGTGGCGTTACTATTTATGCTGGTAACAACTTCTCTTCAGCTAATGCTTCAGGTACTACAAGTGCAAGAGCAGGTAGTACATTATTCAACAACAACATGTATGCTGGTGTTGTATTCAACGTTCAAGGTAACAGAGTTGAAATTAAGAAAGTTGATGAAGATACAGATGCATTTGGTCTAAAAGGTTCTATGGGTGGTGTTGACTATCGTCTAGAGTCATATAATGACGTTGCTGCAAATGGCGATACTGTTTTCGGTAACATCACAACTTCACAAGGTGGATTTAACCTAGGTTATGCTTGGATCGATGCTGATAAAGTTGGTCAAATTACACAAGAAGATTCTAACATCTTCGCAGTTGAAGGTATTGCATCTACAGCTGATGGTGTTAAGCAGTTAACTGTTGGTACTACAGTTGATGGTAACAAGGTAACATTAAAGTCTGGTTCTGTATCTAAAGGTCTATCTAATAGCACTGATGCAGACTACTTCCAGGTTGGTGTTTCACGTGCACTAGCATCTGGTGCTAACGCTGTTATCACATATACTGATAAAGACAGTTCACCAACTGCGTCTACAGAGACTTTAGAAGTTGAATTAAACGTTTCATTCTAATTTGAATGTAATTTAATTCGATCTTTTAGATCTGGAAAAAACCCCGAGTCTCTCGGGGTTTTTTTTATATAATTTCCCAACCATGTTTAACAAACTAACAGCAATCAATTTAATAGGCGTGATTTTGATTCTTGGAATTGCACTTGCTGCACCATGGAATACCTACTCTGTTTTGTTAAATAAATTGAACGCTTTTGACAATATAGCTTATAAGCAATATGCAATTCTATTTCTATTGGTTATTTTAATGCCGCTAGGATCTAATTTTTTTCTTAATAAAAGTAATCAAATATCGCTGAGTAAATCTCAAACTAGTCTACTAGTTTTATTTTTGCTATTTATATTTTCATTTTTCTGGGCAGAGAGTAATTTATATTATTTTGACAAAATTGTTCTCTATATTATTTCTGCCACTATCATTGGCTATGTATCTACTATTGAAATAAATGAACGTAATTTAGAAAAGATTTTATTCTTTGTTTCTATTATGGGTCTATTAGTCGCAGGTGTAGGTCTATTTCAATCATTTTTTCCAAAACTTCTTCCTCACGAAGTTCTGCCTTTTTATACTTGGCCAGGACCCTCCACATTTGGTAATAAAAATATGGCCAGCCAGATTGCTGTTCTCGCATATCCTGTTGCAGTATTCTTATGGCTTAAATCACACAATAAACTCTATTCCTTTGTAGCGGGTATTTCCTTTGTTTTAATTTTTGCATACATTTACGTCGCTATTAGTAAAGCTGCCTATATCGCCTTAGTTATTGAAAATATTGTGTTAATTTTCTACTTTGCCTTAAATAGAGCCAAATATTCAATTTTTAGTCTCAAAAAACTATATCCGGTTTTAACTGCTTTACTACTTCTATTGATTGTAATCTTTCTTGCAAGTGATTATGCGAATCATAGAGTGTCTTCGCATGCAGATATAACCAGGCTGGCCTCTGAATTAACAGGCTCATCTCAAGATTCTCGAATTTCAATCTGGGTAAGAGGTATTAATTATTTCCTCAACTCACCAATTTATGGATATGGCGCAGGTAACTTTAATGCAGAAGTAGTGAACGATGGAGTTCAACACATATTACGAAAAGCACACAATGACTTTATTGAGACGGGTGTTGAGCTGGGCTTAATTGGACTACTGGTTTTATTTTTATTTATTTACTATCTCATCAAGGATCTGATATTAGTTACTAAAGAATCAAGTTTGTCTGATTTCTTTCATATTTTTGTTATATCTATACTTGGAATTTCAGTCAGTGTCATGGTTAGTTTCCCACTTCAATTAGTCGGTCCACTTGTTATTATTTCACTGTTTTCATCACTTCTGATGTTTGAGGCTAGAAAATTTAATACAGCCATATTAAAAATTAGTATGCCTAGAAATCAAAACATAAAAAAGTTATTTTTCTTAATCTTTTATATTTTAATTATTCTCTCCTTTTTATTTACAAACCGGTCAGTCAATGGAATGAATAAGTTATATGTAAATAGTGGAACTCACTACACCAATTACAATCCAGAAATGTTGAAAACCAATGCAAAAATCACACCCGGTTTTGAGTCGGTTCTTTTTAAGTTTTCTAATGATTATTATGAAGCAGGTTACAAAAATAGAAGTGCTGAAATATTAAGTTTTTCTACCAATATTAACAAGAAACATACCTTTGCCTCAAGAAGGCAATTCGAGTTTGCGATAGAGGAAAAAGATTATATCAAAGCTGAAGAAATCGTTAATGAAATGAAAGAATTTAATACTTATCATCCTGTAACGATGTTGACATTACTTGATTTTTATAAGGCAAAAAAAGATATCAATTCAGCAAAAAGTACCTATAAATTTTATAAAGATTATTATTCTAATACCTCACTCTTCTATGATTTAAGAGCCTATTATTATTTACTAATGTGGTCTGTCATTCTTCAAGAATATGGCGATACCGAAGGATTTTATTCAACCATTAAAGACAAATTTGCACTTACTCCTGAAGTTGAAAATATTATTGCAAAATACTATCTGTATACTTCAAATATCGATAAAGCAAAGATAAAAGTACAGAAACTTGTTGATATGGGTGAGACTAAAGTTATTGATAAAGTTTTGATTGATTATATGAAAGATAATAACTTGGTGGTTTTTGATAAATGATATTTGAGCTTGAGAATAGATCTTTATTCAATGTCACTGGAACAAGTGCTCATGACTTCATGCAAAGTCAATTGTCAAATGATATTGCCTTACTTGAGGCAAATAAGATTCAGATTAATGCATACTGCCAGCACCAAGGAAAAATTACCTCCCTACTTTGGGTTTTTACTCATGAAGGAGAATTGTTCTTTTCTTGCCCAAAAAATTTAACAGAAACTGTAATATCTAGGTTTAATATTTTTAAGTTAATGTCTGATGTGAATTTTAATGACTGTTCAGAGAGTTATAAACTGTATGGCACTGACGAAAATTATGATAAAAATTTTTTTACCCTGAAGAATAGTCTAAAGATATTTATATCTGATAATGATATCAATGAAGCGTCTCGCTCTTTGAATCATTGGGAATTATTAAATATCAACGAAAGATTACCTGAAGTAGATAAATCTACCTCAGAAAAATTTGTACCACAAAACTTAAATCTTGATCAAGATGGCCTAGGAGTGAGTTTTACTAAGGGTTGCTATCCTGGACAAGAGGTAGTTGCTAGAATGCATTATCTAGGCAAGCCTAAAAGAAGGATGTTTCTATTCGAAACAGATGGGAAAGTAAATTCAGGGGATATTCTGAATGTCCAGGGTTCAAGGCTTCATAAGTCATCAGGTATTGTTGTTAGATCTGCCAAAACAAATTTAGGATCTAGGTTTCTAGCAAGTTTATTATTGGATGACAGAGATAAAAATATCTTCATTAATAATGACACAAAAAAACAAGCTTTCATAATTGATGAAAAATAGAGTTTTCGTAGATATTGGAAATACTTTCACTAAGCATAAGGTTGCCAATAACTATTTTGCTTCCCCTAATGAATTTTTTGATCTAGGAGATGTTTCAAATATTGATGAAATTTGGATTTCTAATGTTTCAAAAAAAGATCCCAAAATTAATCATAAAGCTGTTTTTTATGCGCAAAGTCAATCAAGCTATAAAAACTTAATAAATGCATATAGTGATTATAAACAATTAGGAGTAGATAGATGGCTTGCCCTAATTGGTGGTTATGAAATCTCAGAAAATAGAAACTACCTTGTAATTGATACTGGAACCGCAGTAACATTGGATCTAGTTTTAGACAGATCAACGCATTTAGGAGGAATTATTTTTCCAGGATATTCAAAAATTAAAAGTACATTTCCTGAGTTTAAATCTATTAAAAATGTGCATGGATTATTGGGAGTTAATACCGAAGAATCTTGGAGTTTAGGGCTATCAGATATGGTCTCAGATAGGTTAAACAGTTTAGTCCATCAACTAAAAAATGTTTATCATGAATTTGACATTTTAGTCACTGGTGGCGGGTTTGATTCTTTAAAGTCTAAAGTTAACTTTCCATATACTTTTTCAAAACATTTAGTTATTGACGGATTAGAGTATTACTCTAAATCTGTGGGATAATTAAAAAATTTACTATAGAATTTCATTTGTGCAAAACCAAAGAGTTTTATCAGGGATGCGACCAACAGGTCCACTTCATTTAGGACACTTCCACGGTGTTCTAAAAAATTGGATGAAGCTTCAGAATGAATATGATTCATATTTTTTTGTAGCCGATTGGCATGCATTTACTACTCATTATGCTGATAAAGTAGACTTGGAAAACAATGTCTGTCAGATGGTAATAGACTGGCTGGCATCAGGAATAAATCCTAATACTTCCACTATATTTGTTCAATCTAAAGTCCCTGAACATGCTGAACTTCATCTGTTGCTATCAATGACTACACCTCTTAGTTGGTTAGAAAGAGTTCCTTCATATAAAGATCAACAGGAGAAACTCAAATCAAAAGATCTTTCTACTTATGGGTTTTTGGGTTATCCACTACTTCAAAGTGCTGATATCCTAATCTATAAAGCTGGATTAGTTCCTGTTGGTGAAGATCAAGTTGCTCATGTCGAGCTTACTCGAGAGGTGGCAAGAAGATTTAATTATATTTTCGGGCGTGAGTCTGATTACGAGGAGCGCGCTGAGGAGGCAATAGCAAAAATGGGCAAGAAAAATGCTAAGCTATATCGCTCTTTCAGAAAAGCTTTCCAAGAAAATGGTGATGTCGAAGCGATTGAGAAAGCTGTCGCTTTTTTAAATAGCCAGCAAAATATTACCATTAGCGACAGAGAACGCCTAATAGGCTATATCGAGGGTACTGGAAAGATTATTTTGCCTGAACCAAAGTCGCTTTTAACTCAAGCATCAAAGATGCCAGGTTTAGATGGTCAAAAAATGAGTAAATCTTATAATAACACTATTTCATTAAGAGATACCAATAGTGAGATTGAGAACAAAATTAAAAGAATGCCAACTGATCCTGCAAGGGTTAAATTAACTGACCCAGGAAATCCCGCAAAGTGTCCTGTTTGGCAATTTCATGAGATATATTCTGATGAGAAAACTTGCCAGTGGGTAAATGATGGATGCACAAATGCAAAGATGGGCTGTATTGACTGTAAAAAACCTTTGATTGAGGCAGTTCAACTTGAGCTTGCTCCTATTCAAGAAAAAGCTGCGGAATACGAAAAAGATATTGATTTAGTAAAACAAATTATATTTGATGGAAGTAAAAAAGCCCGTATTGTTGCAAAAGAGACTATGGCTGAAGTTCGAGAAGTCATGGGCATTAACTACTAAATTTTCCTTTCATGCCTGAAAGAATTCAAAAGCTTATCGCTAACGCTGGTTATGCCTCAAGAAGAGAATCTGAGAGGTTAATCGATAAGGGGCGAGTAACGCTTAATAATAGGCCTGCAAAGCTTGGAGATAAAGCCTCTTTGTCTGACTCCATTACAATAGATGGTAAAAAGTTGAATCTTCATCGTTTTAAAGAGAAAGAGACAAAAGTTATTCTCTTGAATAAAGCGACGGGTGTTGTCTGTACTGCAAAGGATGAGAAAAATCGAGATACTGTGTTTAATTATCTTCCTGAGGGACATCGTTGGATTATGATCGGAAGATTGGATATCAATACCTCAGGACTTGTTCTATTTACCAATAATGGGGAGTTGGCAAATCGTTTAATGCATCCCTCATATGAAATTGAGAGAGAGTATTCTGCTAGAGTTCTTGGTGAGCTAAAGTCTGATCATATTAACCAGATGCTCAATGGAGTTTCTTTAGATGATGGAATTGCAAAATTTGATCGAGTTCAATCTGGTGGTGGAGAAGGTGCAAATAGGTGGTATAAAGTAGTCATCAAAGAGGGTCGAAAAAGAGAGGTGAGAAGAGTATTTGAATATTTCAATCTTCAAGTTTCTCGATTGATTAGAATTCGTTTTGCAGGGGTTGGTTTGAAACAGAATTTAAAACAAAACCAAGTTGAAGAATTAAAACCACATCAAGTCAATTCATTATTAACCAGAGTAGGACTACAAAAGGTTAAAAAACACATACAGAGATAAGCTTTCAAAGGAATCAGGCAAACTGATTGAAGTATAATATCTCAATTTTATTCTTTAGCTTCAGTGTCAGATTACAAGTCAACCCTAAATTTGCCAGCTACCAATTTTGCAATGAAGGCAAATCTTGCTGGTCGCGAGCCAAATTTTCTAAAAGTTTGGAGTGAAAATAATCTTTATCAAAAGGTTCGGGAAGCTTGTAAGGGTCGACCTAAATTCATTCTTCATGATGGACCTCCATACGCCAATGGCGATATACATATTGGGCACGCTGTCAATAAAGTTCTAAAGGACATTATTGTCAAATCTAAAACACTTGCAGGGTTCGATGCGCCATATATTCCTGGTTGGGATTGTCATGGTCTCCCCATCGAGCACAATGTCGAAAAAAAGAAGGGTAAGGTCGGCCACAAGATTGATGCTAACTCGTTTAGAAAAGCTTGTAGGGAATATGCAGATACTCAAATTAATAAACAAAAAGTTGATTTTCAAAGACTGGGAGTTTTGGGAGATTGGAATAACCCATATCTCACTAAAAACTTCTCTTATGAGGCTAATATTGTTAGAGCATTAAGTGAGATAGTTAAAAATGGTCACTTGTCAAAAGGATTCAAACCGGTTCATTGGTGTACTGAGTGTGGATCAGCTCTGGCAGAAGCCGAGGTTGAATATAAGGACAAAGGCTCTGAAGCGATTGATGTTAAATACAGAGTTCTTGATGCAGATATTTTTCAAGTTGATAAGCCAGTTTCTGTTATTATCTGGACAACGACAACCTGGACTCTTCCAGCTAGTGAGGCAGTGACTCTTCATCCAGAATTAGACTATATTCTTTTGGATGCTGGAGATGAGTATTATTTAATTGCTGAAGAATTATTGGAGTCTTGTTCAGAGAGGTTCAAACTAGATAAGAATAAAACCTTAAAAAATACTTTTAAAGGATCTAAGCTTGAAGGTCTTAAACTTCAACATCCATTTTACGATAAGTATCTTCCGATAATTCTCGGAGATCATGTCACAACTGATGCAGGTACAGGTGCCGTTCACACTGCACCAGCACATGGACCGGATGACTATGCAATTGGCCTTAAGTACAATTTACCTATTGACTGTCCTGTAAATTCCGAAGGTGTTTTCTTTGAGGGAACTAAACTTGTTGAAGGGGAGTTCGTTTTCAAAGCCAACAAAACCATTATTGAGATTCTTAAATCTAAAAATACTCTTGTACATGATGAAGTTTATCAACACTCATATCCTCACTGTTGGAGACATAAAACACCAGTAATCTTTAGAGCAACACCTCAGTGGTTTGTTTCTATGGAGAAAAACAACTTACGAGGGGTGATTGATAAAGAAATTCCAAACGTAGAGTGGATTCCTGATTGGGGACAAAAAAGAATTCAGTTGATGGTTGACAATCGTCCAGACTGGTGTATTTCAAGACAAAGGTATTGGGGTGTTCCAATTACACTTCTGATTCATAAACAAACGGGTGAATTACACCCAAAGACAGGGGATATTTTTACTAAAGCCGCAGATTTAATTGAACAGTCCGGTATCGAGGTTTGGTTTGATCTGGACATCAATGGGTTAGTTGATGATGCGAATGACTATGATAAGGTCATAGATACTCTTGATGTTTGGTTTGACTCTGGGGTTAGTCATTACTCAGTCTTGAAGCAAAACAAAGAGCTAAACGATATCGCTGATCTATATCTTGAAGGATCAGATCAGCATCGAGGCTGGTTTCAGTCTTCACTCTTATCTTCATGCGCAATATCAAACAGAGCGCCATATAAGCAGGTGTTAACCCATGGTTTCACCGTTGATCAGAATGGCCATAAGATGAGTAAATCATTAGGGAATGTTATCCCTCCACAAAAAGTAATGAACTCTTTGGGAGCCGACATTCTAAGACTTTGGATTGCCTCAACTGATTATTCAGGTGAGATGACCGTATCTGATGAAATTCTCAATAGATCAGCAGACTCATATAGAAGAATTCGCAATACAATCAGGTTTATGTTAGCCA
>Ga0255766_10004471_pt1 | contig 11844 bp, 15 predicted proteins | sample 071ome_23_FD_179966 | JGI IMG/M metagenome (GOLD analysis project Ga0255766, IMG submission 179966) | Coastal salt marsh microbial communities from the Groves Creek Marsh, Skidaway Island, Georgia - 071403BT metaG (version 2) | ecosystem: Environmental > Aquatic > Marine > Intertidal zone >... | reverse complement strand
TGTTTCTGTATGGGAAGTCATCGAGCCCTGTGTAAAATTTGGCACTACAGGAACTGCCAGTGAAGTCCTCGGGACAAGCACACAAAACAAACCCACACTTAGGGCACCGATGATATTCTTCATTATCTTCCATTATTATCTAATTGTAATCTCAGAAACAAACTGTCCAGTTGCACTTGTACCAGCACCACCAGCAGTCAACGACATCGTGCCAGCAGAATCGATGCTGCCACCGAGAGACCCAGCCACCCCGCCGCTAGTTGTTGTGACACTTCCAAATGCGGGTAAGGATCCAACCACACCGCTAGAAACGGTCGTTCCTGTTGGGATTGCGTCTCCGCCGTTGAATGTCTCAGTAAAAGAAAAGGCACTACCTGCTGTTGTCTGGGTGTATGTCCCAGAGTTCATGGTCGCCGCATCAGTTGCCGAAGCAGGAGCAGTAAGACCCCCAAGAGTAGCAGATACATTATTACCACTTACCGAATAGGTAGAACCAAGACGAGTTGCCTGAGATGCAGCAGCATCAACAGTCAGTTGAACACTAGAACTATGTTTTGTAATAAGATCGGCATGTGCAGGTGCCGCCATCAATACCATACCAAAGAGCAATGCTAACTTTTTCATGCTCTAAAAGTGAACCTGTATTTATTTAGTTCTTACAAATCGCAATATGAAAATAAGAAGTTCCTGACATAATCATGAGAAAACTCTTTACCAAACTTACTCTCCATAAATCCACCAACGGGATCAAGATCTAGCATATATTTGTCAAACTCCTTGTAAACACTGGTATCTTCACCAGTAGGTTTTGTTGTATCTAACAACCTTTTATAGACATCAACATACTTTTTGAAGTATTCCAAATGGTCGGGAACCTCACTAGCAGTACACTTACGAACATAGATGTACCTGGAGAAGTGATTACCAGGTTCAAAGAATCTAATGTCCTTTGAAGTATTATCAAGCATCTCACCAAGATGACAAGTCATGAAAGGATTGTACCAATCAAAGTGTGGTGTTGGGTGCTGAAAATCAAATACGATGATAACTTTCTTCTCAAAGAAACACATCAGATCCATACCCAAGCATGGAAGATTCTGACCCGTCTTTGGATATACAATGTTATTGTAGATGTGAGTGTCACCATCCTCAATAACGGTTGCCCTTGACTTTATAATATGATCACCAGAATATACAGCAGAACCTAATACTGCGTCATTCTTACCTAACGCATGTCCTACATCAACGACATTTAAGTTTAATGTGTGATAGAGATAATCGGAATAGTCTGACCACATAGTTTTTGTGTTTAATAGGACGAGAGGGACTTGAACCCTCACGAGATTGCTCTCAACAGATTTTAAGTCTGGTGTGTCTACCACTTCCACCACCGTCCCATATCGGGGTGACAGGATTCGAACCTGCGACCTCCCGCTCCCAAAGCGGATGCGCTACCAAACTGCGCTACACCCCGTAACTTAAGTATTCCTCATAAGGAACAAGACACATCCATTTCTTATTGTGTTCAAACATGAATGTGATGTTTTCACGATGACAAAGATCAACCAAGAACTCAAAGTGTTCTTCAAGTTCTTTACTTGTGATGGTGATAGGTGGGTGGGTGGAAGTGACAGTATTCATTGAAAGTAATCTTCATTTCTTTGTTCGTTAGTCCACAATGTTGTGCTGCTTTAGGTAAGTTCCATTTAGCAGAGAACAACATCTCCATTGCTTGCCTAGTTTCTGGTCTCATTCTACAGTTACTGGATCTAAGAAATAAAGGTCTGCTTCATAATCTTCCAGCATCCACTTCACGAAAGAAAGAACTTCCATGAACTCGTCTGGAGTATCACAGTTCATTTTTTGTTCATCACCAAAGTTGCTGAACAACTTGAAGGAACGAGAGCACACATCAACCATGACACTTTGGACGTACTCTTCAGTTTCCTGGATCATGTGCTTGTCTCGGTTACCCACATATTATAGCAAGGGTCTGGGTCAGAAGTCAAGACCCAGCAGAGATTTGAAGAAATCTAACAGACCGTTGGCATCCTTTGTCTTAACATTACCGTCCTGTGCCTTGAGTTGAGTCTCAAAACCCTCAATATTGATGGATCTAGTCATAGAGTTTCCAAGTTGAATCTTCTGTGCCAAGACATTAAAAGTACCAGGAGTTTCAAAGAAGATATTCCTTCCTTTGATTTGCAAATTACCTTTGTCAGCATTGATTGCAATACCACCTTTTGCAGCATAGATTCTAATATCTACACCGTCTGCTTCATTCTTAGAACCACCAACAATCTCAGTTGTTCCTTCATTTGTAATTCTTAAAAGTCCATTTACAGCAAGACTTTGCGTAAAAATCTTACCATCTGGTGTTTCACCAGTGATCTTAAACATTTCGGGTCCAGATTGACCTTCTTGTGGATTGTTGACATCAATCCTAAAAGATTTACCCCTAGAATCAAAATCCCTTTGACCGTAATCCTTTTCTTTTTCTGCCATTATTTTAATCTAAATTACAGGTTAAAGATATTTTTGGTTTATTTATTTCAATAACTTGATGATATTGAAATTTTGGTATTTTAATATAATTTTGATTCTTCAAATATTCTTTTCTATTTCCATTTATCCATAAAGATTCCCCCGATATATTTTTAACAAAAACATCATAATGATGATTATGATGCGGGAATGAAATTACTTTTTTCCCTTTAGAAATGTAAAGATTTATACCAAAAGGTCTATTTAATTCTTCAAATATGGTGTCAGAAAAATTTCTAATCTCTTTTGTAAGGGTATTTACCCTAGAAATTATTAGAGTGTAACCTTGATCATAAAAATTTTTTGCCGATGCTACATTTAAATAAAGATCATCATTAAAAATAAATTTTTTATCAAGACCAATAACTTCTATAGTTGGTTGCTTATCCCCCAAATATTCTATAGGCCACCTATATCTATCTTCCAATAGACTTAGTATTTTTCTTTGAGATAGATTCCAGAATTTAAATTTATGCAACTTTTGTATTGTCTTTTCACTTAAAGCATACATTATTCTATACAGTCAATAACTTGTTGTAATTGTTTCTCTACCACTGGTAGAGCATTAATAACTGGTCTAATTATAGCACCACTACCAGTCTTTGTATTTACCGTAATTTCTGGTAAACCATCAACAGGTGTTGCTCTATTGATCTTAAGTTCTATAATTTGACCATCTTTTACAACAATATCAAACCCATCAATAGTGTCTTCTGGAGAATAATTAGATCCTGGATTTTCAATGACGGCACCCACAATACCAAGTGGGATTTCATCAACGACTGGATACATGAGTCCACTGGAAACAACAGTAATAGAAGTAACTTCTCCTCTACCATTGATGTTTGCTTTTGCAAATCCACCATATCCAAGTCCACATGTATCAGTGATAGAAACAAATGGTGCTGTATTGTATCCAGAACCACCATTGAGAAGTTCTACACCAACAACACTACCAACTTTGTCAACAACGTCAGACAGTCCTTCAGTGTTCTGAACAATATTACCAAGAATGGCTTTACCTGCTGCCCCAGCACCTCCACCGCCAAAAATGGTTATTTTAGGTGCTCCACATGCTAATGGATTACCAGTGTAACAACTACCATTAGCATTTACAATACCACTATCATTAAGAGTAGTTCCGTCACCAAAGATATCCCAGTTACCAAAATCTCTCTGGAAGTCATTAGCAAGGTTTGCAGCACCTTTAGCAATACTTAATTTACCTAAAACTTTATCAACATTAGACTCTTCTTCTTCCTCACCAGTGCAATATCCACCACCTACAAAATATCCTGTAACAGTTGGGCAAGATTTTTTCTCATTACACTGGAACAATCCACCAATGGCACTGATAGCATCAACAGCACCTAAGAGGAAATCAACAATCTTAAAAGCGGGGGAGATGATCTTTTCAAGTGGTCCTAAAAGTGCCGTTACACCACCAGCAATAGAATCAATGATTGGATTAAGAAATGCTCCACAGAACTGCTCAGCAGCACAAGCAGCAAAGTTTTGAACTTGTCCTACTACATTAGAGAGAAGATCAACAGCAGTATCAAATAGTCCATCAATAATTTTATTCATTAAGCAAACAATACCCTTGATAAGAGCTTGCACTGCTGGTTGTAGAGCAATAATTGATGGTAATGCTAATCCACCTGTAGATGCTAAAAGTGCTTTAACCCCCTCTTCTATTAACTTTTTTAATTTATTAGTCAATGCATTCATCAAAGAGCCGACCAGCATACCACCGACATCTTTTAGAATTCCAGCTGCTGCACTTATCTCACTTCTCAAATTACCAGCAAAAGCAAGAACTTTTTTTGCATCTTTCAAAAAGTTCCTGATCGTATTGGTAATCTCACTGATAGGATCAGTCTCACACTTTGCAAGTTTTACACAAGTTCCATTAGAAGCATTGTCCTGTGCTCCTCTATTTGGATCCAAATATGGAATGTAATCACCCTGTGGACAAAGTGATAATGCAGCTGCAGATGCCATTATAAGGTTACCTCCTTGCCATTATTTATTGACCTAATGAATCCTTTCGTGCTTCTGCTGCTATTTCTGCGGCTCTTTCTGGTGTTTCTCCAACCCTTTCAAGACTTCTTTGGTATTCAGTTTTTCCATCATCACCAATAACAACAAATCGAGCTTCACCACTAACTTTTAGAGCAATGGGAACATCAGCATTAGGATCTTCCTTCTTTGTGGAATCAGTGGCACCAGTTCCTTTTTTAACTTCTTCTACTGCTGTCTTCTCTGCTTCAGAACTTGCTGTCTTATCCTCATATTTTTGACTTCCTTTATTGATCTTTGTTGGTAATGTTGTTTCACCACCTTGATCACCACCAGATGCTGTTGTTTGATCAGAAGTTTTGACATAGTTATCATACTTAATCAATGATGTTCTTGCAAGAACTCCAATAATAAACCCAGTTTCATTTTTTGGTGCATCAATGTGAAGACCAACAACCATATCTCCATCAGAAAGGTTTACAGATCTTGCTTTCTGCCCATCACCAGCACCTGCTGTTACAGGAAGAACACAGTCAAACATCCTCAAATCTTTTGATGGTGTGGTAGGATCATCAATACCTACTCTGCGAACACGATATCTTACACCATGTCCTTCCTGCTTGACGTTTTGTTTTTCGTCAACAACTACCTGACCAATAAAATAGGAGGGATATTTATTCATTAATCGTCGTATACTCTACACTCTAGTGCATCTGGGTTAGCATCACAATATAGTTCAAGTCCAGTGGGATCATGATCATCTTCTGGATGATGTTCTTTATATGCTTTCAGTGCTTCTAATTCTTCCTCAGTATGCCTACGGGACTGGGGAGAAATTGTTGGATCATTCAAAAGATCTTCATCTTTTTGAATATGCTGATCAATGTTTTCCATTTAGTTTTCCTCTTTTCTTTTTTGATCTCTTACTAAAAAAACAGATGAGTATGCTTTCTGACGATCAAATGCATGACAAACTGCTGCTACAATATATAGTCCAGCATCGTCAGACTTAATAATTGAATCCTCAAAGGAGCATTCTGGACCTTCCTGTCTTTTTCTAACGTCTAGTTTAACAGAACTTCCAGCAATTAGAGAAGTATTGCAGGGAACTGTCATATTGATCATTTCACCAAATAAACTGGTGTATCTTGCCTTTGCTGGTGCTTTTGTCTGAAAAGGATTGTTTGCAGCTTCACAAATATCTTCAGGTAATCTGTAATATAAACCATAATTTTCCAATTTTGTTGCACCCCAAGCAAACTTCTTTAAATCACCATTATCAACAACTTTGACTTTTCCAAGATCAAAAGTTTCAAAGTTATTTTCATAAACTGTTGGACCACCAGCATACCAATTATAAGTGATTGGATCAGTGACAATGGGATTGACTGGACGAGATGCATCAGCTCTATTCTGATTTTTAACAATCCAGTTATTTGTTTTCTTGGTAATATTGATGATAGTCCTAGATGAGAGATCAGCATTTTCAATGCCAGGATTTATGCCATTGTATTGATATGTGTAGGGTTTTCTATCAATAGCAGAATTAGTGCCACTCTTTCCCTCAAGAATTAAATTATCAACAGACTTAAAGTGGTGTCCAAACTTTGTTTGATAGAAGAAAAATCCTGCACTTTTTTTATTTGCAGATTCAGCTGCCAGTCTCATGATTGATGGGAAAGTATCATCTTTCTTCTCATCACCAAAGTTTACATTAGCAGTGCTTGATGATTTGTCAAGATATTCAATGTCTCTATTAAAGTTTGCTTTAAAGACTTCATTTGCAATAGCACTAGTGCTACCAGATTTCACACCTTTAATTTTACTAGCATTTTCTAAGGTTTCCTTCCATGAACTTTCTAGTTTCAATCGGAAAACTTCAGCAGACTTACTAGATTGTCTATTGTCAGGAACTTCCACATACATCTTCATTTTTACCAGTCCAGCATTCTTATCTTTGTTATTGAGACTGACAAAATCCCTCAATGTAAAGGTTACTTCTTCTCCTCCTAAAATCACAACATCTTCTAAGAGTTTAACATTGGGATTTTGATTAATAATAGTCAAAGTAGCAGTTGTATTAGGAGACAAGAGAGTCTCGTAATAATAAAATTCAGCAACATATGGTGTCAGATCAACTGGTGGTAAATCTGCAGACTCTGTTTTTTCTTTATCACTTTTATATCTTGGTTGGATTACAACCTTTTCAATCTTACTACTAGTTACTGGATTTTCCATTAGTCAAACATACCCCCAGAAGTTACGTTTCCGTCAATACTAACAACTTCAATTTTAATTTCAGAAGCAGCAGACATAGCACTTAATTTCTCTTTATTTCTACTCTTAATGCTAGAAACATCAATTGGAACTTCTCTATCTATCACAATTCTTCTCCTTGGTGATCTTGCTGCTAACTCGGATGCTCTTCTTTCTTGCTCCCGTTCAAGAGATGTTATTCTTGCTGGTGTGCCGTCACTAGCAGTAGATCCAGCAGCACCGTGAGCAATCATTACACCACCACTACCAAGAACTTTTGCCATTCTGCCACCACTACTGCTGACATCAGTAACAATTTCACCAGTGGTGAGTGGGAAGACACTCGCAGTTCCTGGTTGTCCTGGAATTGTTAATGGTTTTCCTGGTTCTTGCTCTTGAATATCAATACCACCTCGTGTTCTTCTTGGTTGAGTGTGAGCAATTTGCTCTCTTCTGATCATTTCCTTGAGTTTGGCATCAGACAAACTAGAAGTAGCAAACTCTTTCGTATTTCCAAAGTAAACTGTGGATCCTCTTGCGAGCATTAATCTAACTGCCTTAAAAGCAACTGCTCTAGCTTTCTCATATCCATCCGCATCATCACTAGGTGGGGATAGGTGGAAGTGTGTAGCATATTCACCCTCTCTACCAAATCCAGAACCACCCTGAATGAATCCTTTTGAACCTACAAACGGTTGAACTGGAATAACTGAAGCTCTTGATGTCTCTGGTTCACTAGGACTTCCACCACTCAATTTAATATATTCTTTTACAGATGACTCAAGAGCCTCATCTTCTTTCATCCCCTTTTTAATTTTATTCTGAGCATCATTATGCATACCAACAAGACCCATTACCATTGAGCCTAATCTCTCTGGTAGACCTTTGATAAAATTCATTATTGACTCAACCATCCCACTGAGCATATCACGAACTTTATTCTCTTCACCCTCACCCAGTGATGTATTGGATGTAACTTTAGCAAAAACTTTACTTACAGCATCAAAAATATTACTAGTAAAATCTTTTAATCCACCGAAGAAACCATCCAGTTTCTTCATGAATTCTCTTGCCTTTACTACAAACGTTTGAACTGCTCTTACTATGGTTGGAAGTGCATTAAGCATCCACCCAAGAAGTGTAAATCCAAAGAATGCAACAATTCTAGAGAAAACACTACCAACACCAGGTGTTTCAAAAGCTTTTGCAGGATTACCAAAAAATTGTTTAGTATTAATACTAGAACTTCTTTGTTTCTTGCTCTCTATATTTTGTTCTTGTTCGTTCTTACGTTTCTGATCCTCTAACAGTTTTTCTTGTCTTTGTTTGTCAGATTGTAGTTTTTTTGCAGTATTTCTATTGTTAAGTAGAGTCTTACGAATAGCTGCTGTATTTTTGCGTACAGCAATTAAACTCTTTGATAATGCAGTAAATGTCTTTGAATCTATCAACATATCACATTACTCCAAGTAAGACGTAATTCTGTTTAGCAAATTGTAGGAAAGGATTCTCCATGTCAAAGGGATTAATTCCTACCCCACCAGCAGGAACTTCACCTGGACGATCGGTATCATCAGTTACTACTGGATTGACATTAAAGTTAATTTCAAAATCAGAGATAGTATCAGTTAATGCATTAAATTGTTCAGCAATACCACTCTGGAAATTTTCCATCATTGAAACAACATTACCAAGTGGTTCTTCAACCATATCAGTAACGAAATTTAATGCACCTCTCATCGCATATGCAGTCTGAGATTCTGATAAAGACTCTGGGAACAATTGATCTGCGTTAATTCCAAGTTTTTGTTGAAGCAGATCTTTTTGTTGACCTGACAATTGATTATACATTGTAGAGACGACATTCTGAGCGTATTTCATTTGATTTGCAAGTTGATCTCTTTTTACGCTCATACTCTTTAGGACTTCCTCTCTAGTTGGACCATTAGCTACTTGAGTAAATGGAAGTTTTTCTCTCTGTTTTATTTTTTCATCTTGATCTTCAAGTGCTTTCTTTGCTCTAAAATACTCCTTATATGCACCAGTAATTCTATTAGTGGTAAGTTGTCCTAAAATTTGTTTTCTTTGATCTCCTACAAGACCAGCAAGTGCTTTTTGCTCCTTAATTGCTTCAGCGTTAACTTGCTCTGCCCCACTCTCTTTCATTTGACCATTTTCTTTGGTATATGTCTTAAATTCTTCATTGAAATTTGTAGGAGAGTTTAATAACTTGTTGATATCTCCTGCTTTATAAAATTTGTCTCCGATTTTAAAATACTCTTGAGTTCCAGAACTCAGCGCTGAATTCACTGGCATTGCAGTGCCAACACTTACTTGTTCAAGACCAAAGTCACTTCCATAACGTCTTCCTCTATTCAAAACTCCTCTTACTCTTTCTCTGGCTCTCTGACCAGGATTAAAATTCTCTGATCCTCTCTCAAAAAGTTCTGTCAATCCAATACCTGCTCCAGCAGCAAGTAATACTTTCCAAGTGATTGGATTGAGTAATGCACCTAAAACAATTGGAAGAGTTCCAATTAATGTTCCCAACGCACTAAGTAATAATGGCAGACCAAATTGTAAAGCAGCAATGACTCCACCAACAATCGCCAGTGTCTTAAGAATTTTAGGAACCCACTCTTTGAGTTGCTTTTGTTTTTTATCTTTCTCTTGACTAAACCATGCCATAACCCCCTTGGAGAACCATCCGACAAAAGTTATAGCAAAGAATGTAATGAATGGTTTTAAGAAATTATTGATTTTACCTGTAATATTTTTAGCAGCAGACTTAAGTCCACGCATAATATTTTTGGCAGATGCTTTCGTTGTTTCTATTGCACTTTCTGCACTCTGTTTTGCGATATTCTCTCGTTCAATTCTTTTCTGTCTTTGCTGTTGCAGTTGAGTTTTTTGGGCAAGTACAGTCTGTTGCTGCAGCAGTCTATTAATTGCTACTAAATTTTTATTAATTGCGTCTACAGTTTTCAAAAGATTGGATGTATCTTTTGGAGAGAAACGGCGCATTCCTCTAAACGATGCTGCTCCACCAGATGTGCCTCGTCTAAAAGAACTTGCCGTAATTGCCATTATGCTGCGCCGTTAGCTTGCTGTTGTTTTAACTTTTCATCTTCAAGATATTGTTGAAGCAACGTAATGTAAATCTCCCTCTCCCAAGGGATCATATCTTCAAGCTCCGTCAAAGAGTATTTATGGTGCTGTATCAAGGCAAAATTGATTTTATAGTATGACTCAAGGTTTTCATGAGCCATACCTAACTGAAAAAACTTGCTAACCCTTCAAGAACAACTTCACTTTCAACACCAGTGTTTGGATTTCTAACCTTCACAGTGTGAGTAAGTTTTGGCATTGTAGTAAAAAACTTTTCAATAGATTGAAACTGAGTAGAACCAAGATTCTCAATAAACTCAACCAATTCCTCATGAGTGTGATCACTAGCAGCCCAAGATTCTTCTTCGGTGTAGATTTGATCAACACAGTTAGCAATCATGTCAAAGGATTGATCAATTTCTGCTTCACCCTCAACAAAGTTGCTCTTGACGAATTCATTTAGAGAAGGATATCTCATTTTAAGGAAATATTCTTCATCCAACTTAATAGTATTCTGATGATCTGGGTCTCTCTGTACCTGAATATCACTCAATGCAATAGTAACAGGAACCTGAGTTTCACCATCGTCAGGACAAGTTAAAAGAACATCTACAGATTCTCCAACAGACTTACCACGAATGTTGAGGAACAGATATTCAATATCAAACGTAGATAACTTCTCTACTTTGATACCCCTTGTCAAAATACAATTAGAAATTACCTGTTTAACTGCTGTAGCAATTTCTCCAAGATTTTCACTCTCCATTGCAATAATAAGAAGTTTTTCTTCTTTAACCAAGAATGGTCTATATTTAACTTTCCTATCAGATGATGGCAGAGTTAACTCATAAGTAGGAGCATTAATCTTTGGCAGTGACATAACAAACTCAAAGTCTTATTTTGTATTTATTACAGTTATTGTGAAGAAGTTCCTGATGTGCCACCTAGAGTATTTGTCCCATCACTACTAGTAGCAGCAGGTTTAAAAGTGATAAAATCTCCTCTTTCATTGAATGCTTGTTTCAATGACTTTGAGTAACTATCCATTGCACCAAAGATGTATCTGTCATATTCAAATCGAACATCTACTTCTAAAACTCTAGACTGGTCATAAGAGACTTGAGTTGAAGTGATGTCCAGAGGATAAGCACCTAATAAATTATACTCAATTCCCTCTTTGTGATCTCTATCGTATTTGACGATTCTTATCCTTTCACACTTATATTGATCTGGATACTTGACTCTGTAATAGTAGTTTTTTTGATCAAAGTCAACACCATCGGCACTGTTTGATCCACTTAAAATATATTCCTGCCAAAGTTCAAAAAATTTCTGAACTTTGTACTCATAATCAACGTAAAATCTCATTGTTACGTTTGGAAATATTCTTCTATAAGCAAATTTCTCAGTAACACCTGGAAACTGATCACCTGCAGAGTGAGATGCAAGACTTGTACCAGGAATCACTGCGGATCGACAGTATTCACCCAATTCTCTACTGATAAATTGATTTGAAATATCTCTAGATCTCAAATAAGACGATAAAGAGGTCAGTCTTTCAATTCCTCTGAATTCAACTTTATAATGAGAAGTCTGAGCTACACGACTAAAATTAGAAATAAAGTCATCTGTAGTTCTTGGTTTTAAATTATCTCTATTGAATGCCACAATAAATACCTCTGGGAATTGCTATCAATATCATGTCGTACAGTGGCAGATATAAACCTACCAATATCAAAAAATATAAAGGAGACTATCGTAACATTATTTATCGCAGTTTATGGGAACGTAAGTTCATGGTTTACTGTGATACTAATGATAATATTTTAGAGTGGGGAAGTGAAGAACTAGCAATTCCCTATAAATCCCCCGTTGATAATAAATGGCACAGATATTTCCCAGACTTCTTCATCA
>Ga0255766_10004470_pt1 | contig 11846 bp, 10 predicted proteins | sample 071ome_23_FD_179966 | JGI IMG/M metagenome (GOLD analysis project Ga0255766, IMG submission 179966) | Coastal salt marsh microbial communities from the Groves Creek Marsh, Skidaway Island, Georgia - 071403BT metaG (version 2) | ecosystem: Environmental > Aquatic > Marine > Intertidal zone >... | reverse complement strand
CAGGATTTACTCGGTCACCAACAATACAAAAAGATGTCTAGATAATGAAGATGACCGTATTGTTTCACTAGGTTACAGACAAAATGTTCAACCCCGTAATCCCGTCAGACAAACACGTGAAAAAGTGTGTGTTTCGTGTGTTTTTGAATTGCACACGCATAACGTTAGTGTGCAAAAATTAACTTTTTAATTGAGAAATATACTTCTTTTCAAATTGCAATTTTCCTTTCAAAATATGACTAAAACAGAGGGATCAGAAATGACAAAACTTTTCGGAGCCATATTGGCACTCGGAGTGTCCTTACCCGTGCTAGTTTATCAATTCATCATAAAACATGAAGAAATTCCAATTGTAGATATCCGAAACTATACGTTCTCAGAAGAACAAATTGTTGAAGGAGAAAAATTAGCAGCGGTTGGCGCTTGCATCGTATGTCATACATCTGAGAATGGCGAAGAATATGCTGGTGGGCTTGCGCTGCCAACACCATTTGGAACTATATATTCAACTAATATCACACCAGATCCGAGCACAGGGATTGGGACTTGGTCTATAGATGCGTTTAGACGTTCAATGAAAGAAGGTTTAGATCGGGAAGGTAATCATCTTTATCCAGCATTCCCTTATGACCACTTTGTGAAAACTAAAGATGCTGACATTGATGCAATCTATGCCTATCTTACCACTCTGACACCGATATCTAATCAAATTCCAAAAAACGAACTACAATTCCCGTTTAATATGCGTGAACTTTTAGCGTTTTGGAAAATACTTTTCTTAGATGACACACCAATCGCAGATAACCCAGAACTGAACGGTGAAGAAAATAGAGGTTTATATCTAGCGAACAGTTTAGGTCATTGCGGGGCATGCCATAGTCCTAGAAATTATTTTGGAGCTGTAGTTCAAAACAAGCCATATTTTGGCGGAGTTGCAGAAGGCTGGGATGTACCTGCTTTAGGAAAACAATCGGTCGCACCTGTAAAGTGGACTTTTGAACAATATGAAAACTACATGTTTGATGGTTGGGATGAAAACCACGGAATTGCAGCAGGGCCCATGACGGCAATCGTCGATCACTTATATGATGCAAGTGAAGATGACGTTTATGCGATAGTCGCATGGTTAGCCAGTTTGGATAGCTCGGATTCTAACGAAACGGTTTCCACAAGTATTACCGAAAGGTATGGAAAACGCGACTGGAGCGAAAATGAGCAACTGGGCGATTTAAACCCTGAAGGGCATAGGTTATTTGGTGAAAAATGTGCCAAGTGTCACAAACAGCGCATTGCATCTTCACAGCCTGTCTCTCTGGGTCTAACGTACAGTTTGAATGCACCGACTGCCAAAAATCTAATTAATGTTATCAAGTACGGAATTAACCCTCCTTATGCAGTATCGCGAAGAAAAATGGAGGCTATAGAACTAACTGATGCAGAACTCGAATTAATTGTCGAATATGTTAGAGCACGATTCACTGATCTACCAAAGTGGGAAAATATCGAGGCAGATATACTTACAATAAAAAGATCTCATTGAAATATCTAAGATTGTTGCTCGGTCTCCAAGCTTTTCGGAGACCGAGCTTTTAGCGTTTATATTTCAGCTTTTGTGAAAGGGGTCTCACGTACCCGCGTGCCAGTTGCAAAATAAATTGCATTTGCTACGGCTGGGGGAACTGGAGGGCCGCCAGGTTCCCCGAGTCCTCCCCACCAACCATCTTGTGAGAGTTCCCAATTTACCTCAATAGGTGGCATATCTGCAATTCTGAGTTGGTTGTAAGTATCAAAATTTGTATTTCTGATCCTACCATCTCTCAAATCTAGACCTCCATACATTGCAGCACCTAATTCGTAGGCTGCGGCACTTTCAATCTGCTCAGTTGCATTTTGTCTATTTAACACATAGCCGCTGTTTACGAAGAACTGCAATTTATCGACATAAATCTGTCCTCTTCTGCTAATCGATACACTCGCCACACAGCCAGCAACAGATCCGTGAGACTCGTAAATGGCGCAACCCATACCTTCACCATCGGGTAAATCAGTAGTGAATCCTGATTTATCTTTCATTGCTTTTAGAACACGCTGCCAAGGCTCAATACCTTCAGTCATCTTTAAGCGCCAATCAATGGGATCCCATCCGCCAGCCAGAGCCAACTCATCAACCATTTGTTCAACGGCAAAGGCATTTGAGTTCGCTCCCGGGGCTCTATGATAGCCGATGGGGATATGCGACTGAACCGCACTGTATTCGTGCCGTTTGTTTGGTATTAGATACGGCATATCTGCAACGCCCCGGGTTGAGAAGGAAACATTTTTTTCCTCTCCAACAAAATGCGTCAACAACGCATCGGGCAATCCATCGCTGTTCAAAGACGCTTTGTATTCCGCCCAAATTGGTGGCCTTTGCGAGTCTTGTGCAATATCATCTTCTCTTGACCAGATTACTTTCACAGGTTTGCCAATAGCATCTGAAATTGCTACGGCTTGCCGATGTACAGGCATATTGTAGCCTCCACCAAAACCACCTCCTATGTACGTCTGGTGCAAGTAGATATTTTTTGTATCACGTCCTAATTGATCTGCTACTTCGCCCAGTGAACGAGCTGTATCTTGCGTGAATGTCCAAATATCCACCCGCTCTGCAGTCACATCTGCCACAGCACATGGAGGCATCATTGTAGCATGCGCTTCAAATGGCCGACTGTAGTTTCCAGACACAATGTTATTTGACGCGTTTAGTATTTCCGGAACATTCTCAGGGTTTATACCACCCCCAGATCTTGCACCGGGATTACCTTTCTCTTTTTTTACCAGCTTCCCACCTGAGGCAAGGAAATTTTTGGCTTCAGCCGTCTGAGAATCAAAGCTGATGTCCACGCCACGACCATAATCCCATTCAATTGGCATAGCGTTTAGAGCGTTTCTTGCTAAATACCAGCTCGACGCGACAATCGCCACACCGCTTCTTAGTTCCCGGAATGAAGCGACATCAACTTTTTGGGTTAACTCAACTACATCAAGCACCCCTGGCATATCTTTCACTGCATCAAAGTCAAAACTTTTCAAAGTGCCTTCTGGAACTGGGCACGATGCAACCGCAGCATATACCATCCCATCCAATGAAATATCCATAGGATAAATTGCGGATCCGTTTGTTTTTTCTGCTACATCCAAACGTGGTACATCAGTGCCAATCAACCACCAATCACCATATTCTTTGATCTTGGGCTCTTCTGATAATTTCACCTTAGAGGCAGCTAACGCAAACTCACCATACGTACCTGATTTAGATCCTGAAGTCAGAATACCTTGCTTTGCTGTCACAGCGCTCACTGATACACCCCATGCTTCTGCAGCTGCTGCGCGTAGTCGTTCTCGCGCAGACGCACCTGCTTGCATGATGTATGGATGTCTACTTTGTACAGTACGAGAACCGCCAGTACTTGTCGTAGTATAAACCTCGCCAGCATTCACATGCCTATTAGGGTCCGCCCAAACTGCTTGAACCATGTTCCAAGGGACATCTAATTCTTCTGCCACCATAATGGCAATAGAAGTTTTAGCACCTTGACCCATTTCTGTTTGAGGGGTTGCTATTTTCACTGTCCCATCTGGATCGATACTTAAGAAAGCATTCATTTCAATTGTATCGCCTAAAACTTGCTGTTCTGCGAAGGATGGTGGCGTATGAAATCCCAACATCAGACCACCAACTGCTGAGGTCGAGATATGTAAGAAGTTTCTTCTCGTAAATTCAAAATCTTTCATAACTTTACTCCCGTTTTAGGTCTTCATTAAATCGGACGCAGTATGGATAGCTTTCCGAATGTTATTGTATGTTCCACACCTACAAACATTACCCGACATTGCCTTATCTATCTCACGATCTGATGGATTAGGATTTCTTTCAAGCAATGCAACAGCAGACATTATCTGGCCTGACTGACACCATCCACACTGTGGAACTCCGTGCTCAATCCAAGCTTGCTGAACGGGGTGGGAATTATCGTCAGATAAACCCTCGATTGTTCTTATGTCTTTACCCACAGCTTTAGCCAAAGGCGTGTTACAAGAACGCACGGCGTTACCATCGACTTGGACCGTGCAGGCACCACATTGTGCAATTCCACATCCAAATTTTGTCCCAGTAAGGCCTATGATTTCTCTTATCGCCCAAAGCAAAGGCATATTGGGATCGGCATCAAGTGAATGCTCTTCACCATTTATCTTCAAATTAACCGTCATATTAAGCTCCCTACTAACCTGACGGTGTCAGCAAGTGAGTTAGCTCTTATGATTTACTACAGCCTTAAAATTTTTTAAATTGTAACCTAGTTTGTATAGAGACGATCAAGAGCTACAGTGCTGTCACCGCAAAGCAGTGTATTTTGTTGGCTACAGTAAAATGCTAATTCTTGAAATAATGTTTAGTCAAGGGTAAAGTTGTATCCTATTGTATGCTATATGTGTTCGCATGTCACTTTTGCTGAGCGAGCTAAAAAGCAAATACTAATATGAACCTTAGATTTAAAATCTTGTTATTCATGGCCTTGAGCGCGACTTTTAGTTGTGTCTCTAAATTTGCCAATGCAAATGATTTTAGCAAAGAAAAAAATATTTTTGTTCACGTTACTGCTAATTTAGAGATCATTGACACCAAACGAGTAAGGCTCGCACTAGATAAATTTGACAAAACAAGAGTTTCTACCTTGGGTAATAATTTCCATTTTCTTTCCACAAACAAATGGGAAGATGCATGGCTTGAAGATTTAGATACTGTAACGTCACCTCAAGGTCAAAAGGCAACATTCGCGTGGTTAGATTTTAATGAGATGAAATTTAGCGAAATAGAGATACTATCCGCGAAATTTTCCACTAATCGCAAATTTGTTGAGTATGAATTACTAAATCCAATCTATAAAAATGTTGATAACATTGGTTTCGCCGCGTTGTTATTTGACCCAACCAATTCCGGAGCATGCGCACTTTCAGTTCTTGAAGATGCTCAATTGGATGGTTTGAACGATGCATTACTGGCTGGCGCTGGCGTAGCTGCTTTGGATTGCTTGCTAGATGAGTACGTTTCGGTCATTCTTAATCCCGCGATTAATCACAGAGTTTCACCATTTTATGGGTTTGTATTGAAAGCAAGTGTGAGCGATTGAATGAAATATTATCTTCTTAACGCAACATTATTGATTAATATCATGCTATCTTCACCTGCTTTTTCAAAGGACTTAGAAACCGCATTACAGGCATACGAAGCAAAAAACTATTTGGAAGCGCAAAGACTCCTTAGCGATATTTCTGAGACTGACCCCAAAGCTTTTCTGTATTTGGGTTACATGTTCGAATATGGTGAAGGACAGGATATCAGTATCGAAAAAGCCCTAGAATATTATAAAAAAGCGGCAACGGCAGGCTTGGATGAGGCAAAAAGTAGGATAGCTGAAATTCAGATGTATAATTAATAAGTGTCATATGTCCCTAAAATTCAAAATACAATTTCTCGGACTTTTACTCGTTTCCTTGCCAAAGCTGTGCTCATCGGAACCGCTTAACCTTCCCAAATACAGTACGGACATCAAGCTTATGCAATCATTACAACTTGAAGTTCGCTTAACGGATGAAATATCTATTTATACATGGAACTGGAACAATCTCGCCGATGCAAATGGCACAGCAATCTACCCAGCACGCGGCTTATTAGCCAACGAAATTAAAGAATATTATCCAAATTATGTTCAAACCAACGACGAAGGTTTTTTGGAGATTCAGTTCGAACACCTTTTAGGTGTCGATCAGAAAATTTGTGAATTCTTACTTAAGGGTGGGACGCCATATTGTTGGCAAATTGGCCGGTGATACTTTCAAGCTTTACCTAAATACGAAATATCAGATTGAATGATCTGTATGTATAAATGATTGGGGGTGAAATATCTTCAAAGACTGCTGGTGCTCCATCGGAAGAACTGTGTTCTTTCATTAGGTTCGAGACACAGTGTCGAACCCCGGAATCTCTCCACGCAAACACGCGAAAAAGTGTGTGTTTAGTGTGTTTTTGAATAGCACACGTATAGCGTTAGTGTGCAAAAATTAAGTCATTGATATTATTTTAAAAAGTGGCGCCCGGGGGCGCAACCATACTTTTCTAAAATATCTTTTAATTATAGATAGTTATGAGACACGTAAATTATGGAAGTGGTCCTAAAAGCGGTCCCGATCAATAGATAATTAGCATTACTGCCATTTATATGATTTCAGGACTATTTCTGAAATAACATAACGAAATTTGAGTTCGCGGGGTTAGGTGGCTAAGCCCCTAATCGACGTCAGGCAAAGTGGGTTATTCTGGTAGTACCAAGTATTCTGAATTCACAGCTACGATACTTTGACTTGATGGCACGCAACTTTGACGCCGTCACCTACCATTATTAATTCTGGAATTTCTTGCCTGCATTTTAAGATTGCTAAAGGACACCGGTCTTGAAATGCACAGCCCGCAGGTGGGTTAAGGGGATCAGGCAACTCCGCTTCGTGCATAAATGTATTGTTCAGCTCTTGTCCTATCGAAGGCGCACTGTCTGCTAGTAATTTTGTATATGGGTGTCTTGGGTTTATAAAAATTTTATCAGCGGAACCAATTTCTACTACTGATCCAAAATAAAGAACCACCACACGATCACTCACAGCCTCGATTACGGAAAGGTCATGGCTAATAAATAAGAAAGTTAAGTTAAATTGAGCTCGAAGTTCCGAGAGAAGGTTTAGAATTTGTGCCTGCACAGAAACATCCAATGCTGAAACAGGCTCATCAAGAATAATAACCTTTGCACTAGCAGCTAATGCCCGAGCAATACCAATCCTCTGAGCTTGACCTCCAGAAAATTCATGTGGATATCTATCGAGAAATTCATACCGAAGATTTACAGCTTCAAAAATTTCTCTGATTTGCTCCTCTCTGACTTCACGTGGCAAATTTTTAAGATGCTTCAGTGGTGCATGCATGATTTGCCGAATAGTCTTTCTCGGATTCAAGCTACTTATCGGATCTTGAAAAACATATTGAATGTGTTTTCCGATTTGCGAGCTTTTCAAATTGCCGAGTGGTTGGCCATATATTTCTATTTGACCATCTGTCGGCTTTAGAAGACCTACCAACATTTTGGCCAAAGTGGATTTACCACAACCGGACTCTCCAACTATTCCAAGCGTTTCTCCTTCCGAAACTGCCAATGAGACTTGGTTTACCGCCGTAATCAGATTACGTGGCTTCCCAAGCAATTTTTTTCCAATAGGGAATGTTTTGGACAGACCTTTTAGTTCAATTGCGATTGTCATTGCATGATATCCTGCTTTTCAAAACTACCTGCAATGCATCGCACTTGGGTGTTATTAGTCGTTGCCGTCATTTTTATCTCTGTACTGCGACACGCCTCTACTGTGATCGCACAACGGCTAGCAAATGCACAACCGCGAGGGATTTTATCTAAGGACGGTGGCAAGCCTGGAATTGTTTCTAATTTGCCCTGACCACGTCCTATTTTTGGCACACAAGCCATCAAACGAGACGTGTATGGATGTGACGGGCTTTTCAATATGGTTTCAGTCGGACCTTGCTCAACTATTTGACCTGCATACATCACAGCGACGCGATCGCACAATTGCGAAACAACTCCAAAATCATGAGTTATGAACAAGATTGCTAAACCTCTCTCTCGTCTCAGACTATCAAGCAAATTCAATATTTGAGATTGAACCGTTACATCCAGTGCTGTCGTCGGCTCATCAGCAATAATTAACTCTGGATCATTAACGAGCGCCATTGCAATACTAACGCGCTGACGCATACCTCCTGATAATTCATGCGGGTATGCATTTAATCGCTCTTCAGCATTTGGTATTTGGACATTTTTTAGCAAACTCAGCGCAGCTGATTTCGCACTTTCCAAGGAAATTGATTGGTGAACCCTGATAGCCTCAACCAATTGATGACCTACTGTATAAAGTGGATGAAGTGTGGCGAGAGGATCTTGAAAAATATATGAAATCCGATTTCCTCTCAACTTACGTAATGTTTCGTAAGGGGCCCGGACCAAATCAATTTCGCCGAAGTATACAGAGCCTCCAGCTATAACACCTGGCGGCGAGGCAACTAATCCTGTTATGCTTAATGCAGTGACGGATTTTCCTGACCCACTTTCACCGATTAAACCAACGCATTCACCCTTTCTAATTGACAGATCAACATCCCTTACCGCGTTATAAATTCTGTCTTTCAATTGGAATTCGGTGTTTAGACCATTGATTTGTAACAAACTACGGTCCCGCTCTACTTTGTTTTTATCTGAAGCGAGAACTTTTGTCTTAGGCATAGGACGGGTTAACGCGCCAGATTTTAGGCGTGGATCTAATGTATCCCTAATCCCGTCACCTAACAGATTTATTGCAACAACAATTATTAATATCATGATGCCAGGAATAATTGAGGTATGTGGATTGGTGATTAGAGCTGCGCGTGCTTCACCAAGCATCGAACCCAAGTCTGCTCTTGGTGGCTGCGAACCCAAGCCTAAGAAACTTAAACCCGCTGTTTCTAAGATCATCCAACCTACAGTGGTTGACATTGCGATCACAATTACAGGAACAACATTAGGTAACACTTCAGTTATCATAATGCGTGCGTCTGTCATTCCAGATAATCTAGCGGCATCAATGAACTCTCGATGAACTATCCCAACGGTTACCCCACGAATATTGCGTGCAAAAAAAGGTATGTTAACGACTGCGACAGCAATTAAGGCATTCATAAGGCCAGGTCCCAGTGCGGCGACAATTGCCAAGGCCAGCAGAATGTAGGGAAATGCCATCAACATATCGATACCACGCATCAAAATATTGTCGGTGTTACCTCCATAATAACCAGCAAGTATTCCAATAACGGCTCCAACTACTGCTGAAATCAATGCTGCTGCGAACCCAACTGCAATTGACAATCTTGTGCCCCACAACAGGCGGCTTAACAGATCGCGTCCCAAATGGTCTGTGCCCAGTATCGCATCGGATGAAAATGGCTTAACAAATCTGTCTGCGGTATTCGTAATATCTGGGTCGGCTAAATTCAAAAAAGGCGTCAGAAGACTGAGAACTACGACAAAAACCATCACAAATAAGCCAACTATCGCCAAGCGATTGCGCGCCAACAAAGATATGAATGTCATCATGTTTTTATCCGCGGATCCAATATACTCTGAGCGATGTCCACCACTATATTGAAGAGCACATAACAAGCGGCCACAAATACAACACCACCTTGAACCAATAGAATGTCCCGTTTGAGTATTGCATCTACCAACATACGGCCAATTCCAGGCCATTGAAAAACCATTTCAATATAAACAGCACCCGATAACACAAACCCCGCCTGGATACCCAATACTGGGATAATACTCACCATGGCTGCACGAAGTGCATGTCGCCAAACTACAGAGCGCTCTGGTACGCCTTTTGCTCTAGCAGTTCGAATAAAATCTTGTCTGAGCACCTCCAACATTGCTGAGCGAGATAAGCGCGCAATTACACCGGTTGCTACAACGGCCAATGCAAACGCTGGCATGGCCAAGTGACTTAACAACGCCGACAAATCACGCGCGCCATAGATGGGCCACATACCAGACACTGGAAACCAACGCAGCTGCACAGAAAAAATCAAAATCAACATCATCCCAAGAAAAAAAGATGGTATTGAAATCCCCACCAAAACTGCAGATGTTATAGCTTTGTCGACGATGCTATATTGGCGAGATGCTGAAATTACACCGGCTAAAATACCAAAAAATGCACAAAAAATAAAAGACGTTCCAGCAAGAACAAGTGTTGCGCTAAATCTTTCAAACACTTCGTCTAAGACATCACGGTTAAGTGCAAAACTTCTACCAAAATCCCCCTGCAACATATTTCCCAACCAAATGAAATATCTCTGAACGAGAGGCTTATCCAAGCCCAAATCTCTATTGAGTTTTTCAACATTTTCTGGAGTAGCGTAAGATCCTAGAATGGCAGTCGCGGGATCTCCTGGTATCATAGCCATTATTAGAAAGACGATTACAGAAATCCCCAAAAGTACAGGTATCGCCGAAATAAGGCGCTTAAATATATATCCCGTCATAAAGTATGCCTTTGATGAAGTAGCCGCAAAGGTGCGGCTACTTCGTTTTATTACTGTTTGACAACGTCATCCAGTAGGAGGAAGAACGATGGCTGTAATGAAAACCCGTCTACGCGATCAGATGTTACAGCGTTTTGTTTCCAGTTAGCGACAAATACCCATGGCGCATCTTCTTGAACAATTACTTGCATTTCTTGATACAGACGTGCTCGTTCAGCTTGATCAGTAGATCGGCGAGCAGCTTCCAATAATTCATCTACTTTTGGGTTAGAATAATAACCTGAATTAAAGCCGCCTTGTTCAGGCCAAGCTGCCGTACGGAGCGCGAGGAATGGCAGTGTGTCAGGATCGTTAGTCATCCATGCCATTTCAGCCATATCAGCTTTACCCTCCAAACCAGGGTTTACTTCACCCAGGAAGGTATTCCACTCGTATGTTTCGATTTTTACATCTAACCCCACAGCTTTTAGATCAGCTTGTATTGCCGTTCCCATCGCAACAGGATCCAACATACCTGATCCACCCTCTGTGACATAAAATGTAAGCTCTGCACCCTCAGCGCCAGCTTCAGAAAGCAAAGCACGCGCTTTGTCTGGGTCATAAGGATAAGGTTCTAATGACTCATTATACGCCCAAGCAAATGCTGGTGGTGTTGGTCCAGCGGCGACCGCTGCTGTTCCCTCTAGCACATCGTTTACAATGGCCTCCTTATTAATTGCATAATTTGCTGCTTGTCGCACGCGTACATCAGCAAACGGCCCCTCTTTAGCGTTTAAGATTAGAAACCACACGTGTGGGCCAGCTTGCTCATGCACAGTGTAGCTATTACCCTGAAACTCACTCAAAGAGACAGGTGGCACTTCAACCATGAGGTCTATACCACCAGCCAGCATTTCAGCAGTCCTCGTATTTGCATCTGTGATCGGACGGAAAACTGCGGCTTGGAGCTTCGGTGCACCATCCCAATGTTCTGGGTTCGCCTCTACAACAACTGCCTCATTGGATCGCCATTCTGCAAATTTGAATGCACCAGTACCTGATGGATTGCGACCGAACTCGGAACCATGTTTTTCAACTGCCGACGGAGAAACAATTAGCCCAGTTGGATATGCCAGATTTGATAAAAATGGTGCATATGGTTCATTCAATGTAAACCGAACCGTTGTATCATTTACTGCCTCAACACTTTCAACTGCTGAGAAAAAGAAAGACAGAGGGAAGGGCCCAGTGTTGTGGTATGGATGATTTTCATCCAGCATTCTGTCAAAATTAAATTTAACCGCATCTGCGTTGAAAGCACTACCATCGTGGAACTTTACGCCTTCGCGTAGATTAAACGTGTATGTTTTACCGTCATCACTAATATCCCACGATGTAGCGAGTGAAGGTTCAACTTCTAAAGTTCCATCTTTATATCTGACCAAACCATCATAGACGTTCATCAAGATGCGAAAGTCATTGACAGCAGTCACTGCCGCAGGGTCTAAAGCCTTGGGCTCTGCGATCTGGCCAATGACAAGAACATCAGAAGGAGTCTGTGCCCCGACAGTGAACGGTGAGAGAGCTAGTATAGTTGCTGCGCCTGCAGCCAACAAAGCTCTGCGTGACAAATTTAGCAATTTCATGAATATTCTCCCGTAATTTATCATGATTAATTGTATTGACGCAAATT
>Ga0255766_10004457_pt1 | contig 11866 bp, 9 predicted proteins | sample 071ome_23_FD_179966 | JGI IMG/M metagenome (GOLD analysis project Ga0255766, IMG submission 179966) | Coastal salt marsh microbial communities from the Groves Creek Marsh, Skidaway Island, Georgia - 071403BT metaG (version 2) | ecosystem: Environmental > Aquatic > Marine > Intertidal zone > Salt... | reverse complement strand
GAGTGGTGAGAAATATATTGAAAATGGTTTCATTATTCTAGATAAACCGGTTGGGCCAACGTCACATGATGTTGTAAATACAGTAAAATTAATTTTGGGTTTGGCTAAAGCGGGTCATTCTGGTACCTTGGATCCAAATGTGTCAGGAGTACTACCTATTGGATTACAAAATGGTACCAAAATATTAAACTGGTTGAGTAAATCAAGAAAAAGATATATTTGTAATATGTCATTCAATGATAATGTAGATGAAAAAAAAATCAAAGATGTGTTGAATGAATTCACTGGTGAAATTTATCAATTTCCTCCTTTAGAGTCAAATGTAGTCAGACGATTGAGAAAAAGAACGGTATATAATATTGAATTATTAGATATAAGAGGTAATGATTTTCTTTTGGATGTTGAATGTGAAGCGGGAACATATATCAGAACATTATGTGTTGATATTGGGAGAGTGATAGGAGTAAAGGGCTATATGAAAGAATTAAGAAGGATTTCATCGGCAAAATTTTTGGAAAAAGATACTATAACATTACATCAATTATTTGATGCATTTCATGATTATAAAGAAAATGGAGATATGAGTGGGCTAAAAAAAATTATTAGGCCAATTGAAGATATTTTAGATTTACCAAAAATGTTGATTGACAGTATTGGGATAAAGAAATTTAGGAATGGTGGGAAAATCAAGAATGATCAAATATTGGGATATGAAAATTTTCATAAAGATGATTTTATTCAACTTTTTTCTGTAGCTGAAGAATTGATTGGAATTGGAATTGCAATTATTGATAGTGTTAGTCTGAGAGAAAAAAATAGTGTTGAAGTAGTACAACCAAAAAAAGTAATCTAAAACAGATAGTATCTAATTTATCTATTGAAAAAATATTTTTATCTGATAGTGATAAAAGTGATTTATGTCTATAATGAGTGGAGGGAGTAAAAACATAAACATAATAATGTTGATGATTATTTTACTCGTACTAATTGGTGGTTTGTTGGCATTTGGAGTATTAGAAAATTTTGAAGCGGATGTTGTAAAGATTACCCCTCCTGATGAAAATCAATTGCAACCTGGGAGAATATTGTCTGATGAGAAAATATATATTTCTGGTACAGGTACTGGGAATTTTCGTACTCATTGTAAAGAGTCTCATATAAATAATGATGATCCATTATTATATCCTCGACAGACTGGTGCTGCTCATGAACATGTTTTTTTTGGTTTCACCAAAACAGATGCATTTACAACTATAGACATTTTAGAAAATGCTACTGATTTTAGTACCTGTGAGGGGGGAGCACTTAACCAAGCCGCATATTGGGTTCCATCGTTATTCACAGCAAATGGTGAGCGTTTAGAGTATATTGAACCCCTATTCTATTACAAGAGTGGATTCCATCTGGCTGCAAATATCATAAATGTGCCTCCTCAAGGGTTAGTTATGATTGCGGGACAAAGTTTATCTGAACCACAAGATGTTGTGAGTGCTAAGTATCGATGTGCAAGCTGGGTTGCACCATTACCACAATTTGATGAGGGAGATCCGATGGATCATGTTGCGTATCTACCGGATTGCCCCATAGACGATTTACTTGAAATAAGAATAGTGTTTCCACAATGTTGGGATGGTGAAAATCTTACTTCACATGATCAACGCAGTCATATGGCATATCCAATTTCTGCAGAGATCCCACATGTTGGGACTGGTAGGTGTCCAGATACACATCCCGTGGCAATTCCTGAAATCTCATATAATTTTGCATTTTATGTAACTGAAACAACTGGCTCACCGATTACATGGCGTCTTTCCTCAGATATGGATCCCTCGCACCCTAATGGTTCATCCTTACATGCAGATTGGATGAATGGGTGGGACCCTGAGATTATGGAAATGATTGTGAAGAATTGTATTAATACGGGTTATGATTGTAATGTAGGTCTATTAGGAGACGGAACGCGTCTTCAAGAAATATATTAATGAAAAAAACATATGATTTTAAAATAAATGAGGAAATAAGTGAAGTATAGTTTATTTGTACTGAAATAACATTTTTATCTAATTGTAATTTAGTGATATTATGTCTCAAAGAAAGAGAGGATCTGGTAAGAAAGAGTCCGCACCTATGCCATCAACTGGTGCAGGATTAATGCGATATTTTGATGAAGATTTACCTGGTATCAAAATTGGGCCTAGAGCTGTAATGATTATGACAAGTACATTGATAATTTTAGTTTTACTTGCGAACTCTCAATGGAATCCTTTCACATAATTAGATGGCCTGGTAGTGAAGCCTGGCATCATGATACGTTCGGGACGCATTGAGCGTGGGTTCGAATCCCACTCAGGCCACTTCATATAATATGGTGTTGAATATTGACTAATACAAACTTGAGAAGAGCGACTGATTTGTTGTTATCAGGTGCAAAAATGTTAAACCTTGCATGTCCAGAGTGCGACAATCCTATTTATGAGCTTAAAGATGGATCTATGGAATGTGCAAATTGTGAAAAGAAAGTGTTTTACGAAAAGGATGTTGATTTTGATAAGAGTAAAATCCAAGATGATGCAAACATTGCTTTGAAAAATAAAATTGAAAAATTAATGAGTGAATTAGAAAATGAAGAGGATCATGAAAAAATGATTAAAATCGCAGAGACTATAAAGAAATTAAGAGAAATTATGTAATTAAATATTTTTTTCTGTTTTAGATGATAGTAGATCTAATATTTTTTGTGCAGTTAATTTACCAATGCCTTGAATTTTGAGTAAATCTTCTAAATTTGCGTTGAAAAATTGATTGGGAGTTTTAAAATATTCCAAAATTCTTTCTGCTAAAGTTCGATTTATGTTTGGTATAGATGATATTAGATATATTTGATCCTCATAAAGCGATTGGGTAGATTTACTTGATTTGATTGTTGGTTTACTTTTTCTTTCAAATTGTTCTCTTTTTGCGATAGTAAGAATAAGGGAAAGAGTTTCTTCTTCATTAGATGTATATAAGATGGGGATATTATAATCGACAATGATTGATGAAATTGCACCAAAAATTGCATTAGAGCTAATTGAAGAGTTGAAGATATTTTCACCTTCAATTAATAAAAGTGGTTTTGCATATGTTTCTTTTAATTTAATGAGTTGAGGAAATAAATCTCCTCTGATTAATGTCTGAGAAAAATCATTAGTTGTTTTTCGTTCAATTGCCACATCATTGGAAAGTATAAAGTCTCCAACTGGGAGCGTTGCTTGTTTTAAATCTACATTCTTTTCAAGTAATTTTCGAATTATTGACGTACCTCTTTCTCTGTGATCAATATATATTTCAAGAATTTTTTTTTCGTCATTAATAGTTGATGGTGGATCAATAAATGAATCTAAATTAGTTTGGTTTTGGTTTTCTTTATGTTCTTCTATTGCTGATTTAATATCTTTTATAGAAGATTTAATTGATTTTTTTTGTCTTTGTGATGCATAAAAATAACCTTCTTCCTTAGTATTTTTTGTTATAAGAATAATGATTTTTCCGGTTCTTTTTCTTCCAGTTCTACCACTTCTTTGAATTAATCGGGTTGCAGATGGTGTAACATCATAAAAAATAACCATATCACATTGTGCAACATCTAGTCCTTCTTCCCCCACACTAGTACTAACTAATACATTAAATTTACCAGTTTTAAAATCATTCATTATTGATTTTTGTTCTTTCTGAGTCAATCCTTTACCGTATGATGATGATGATTGACCTACAAATCTATGGGGTTTTATTTTTTCAATATTAGTCAATTTATCAACAATGAATGATGTAGTAGCTTTGTAATTTGAAAAAATGATTATTTTACTGTCTGGTTTTGTATCTAATTGTTTGTTCACAATATTCGTTAAAGTAGAAATTTTGGGATGTAGTGTATTACTATTTAACAATTCATCTGTTAGTTTTTGGATTTTAATTATAGATGAATTATTTATGAATCTTTTTAGAGAATTTTTCTTTGTTTTTTGAAATTCAATATGTTTATCATCAATATATTTTGAAAGAGTATGTGCTCCTTGAGTTTCGATCATTTCCATTGCTTGATATAGTAGCATGAGTTGACCATATCTGCCCAGTGTCTCAAAATAGTCTTTTTCTTCAATTTCATTTTTTATTTGATTTAGTTTTTTTGGAATTTGTATTAATTGTTTTTTTGAATTTTTAGATAAAACAATTGATTTTATTACTCCGATTTGTTTGAGAAATTTTAGATGTGATTTTACTTCAGTTTCTAATATTGTTAAAATTGTTTTATATGTCTCTGGTAAATTTATCCAAACGAATTCTTCGTTTGTGTTATGAGTATAAGGTTTTACCTGTGGATGGTCTTCATCCATAAATTCGAAATCGTTTAGATATAAGTTTTTCATTAATTCAAATATTTTCTTTTGATTACCTGGTGAGGCAGTAAATCCAAGTATTCTTCCTAATTTGTTTATCTTATGAAATTCCTGAGCACACAAAACATATGGGTCTTCTCCAATTGCTCTATGGGCTTCATCAAAACAAATTAGACTAAATTTATGCAATTCTACTTTTTTATCGATGATATCATTTCTAAGAGTTTGTGGGGTAGTTATGAAGACTTGAGCTTCTTGCCAAATATTTTTTCGAATGATGGGGGGTGTCGAACCTGAAATGATTTGAATTTTATTATGATCTATATTAAGAAATTTAGTTAATGATTCAAAATGTTGATCTACTAATGGTCTTGTAGGGGCTGATATTATAACTGATTTATCTGGAAATTTTTTTATGAAATGTGCAATTGCCATTATGAATATGACCGTTTTCCCTAAACCCGTTGGTAGGACAATTAGTGAGTTTGATTTTACGGCTTTTGTGAATAATAATTGTTGATATATTCTGGTCTCCATTGTATCCTTTTTGATAAGAGGGTGATCTACAAATTTAGACATAATATCAATTACAATTATATGATAAATTATTATGTTATATATTTGATAGTTGAAGATTGATAATTAAGTTAATTTAATATTTTTTTTTGATAAAAATTGGTTTTGAATAATATTAAATTTAGTTTAATTTATTGTGCAAAAATACAAAAATATGTATCAAAAAATGGATATATATTTGTTTTTTTCTTCAAAAAAATCATACATAGTCGTTACTTTTAAGTTATTTATTGTAATTAGTTGGATATATTATGACAGAATTTGTACAACTTCCAATGGTGGAAGAGAATAGGTTTCAAACATCTAGAAAAGATGCTTGGTGGATAATGCCTTTAATTCAAGGTGGTTATTTAGTTCTTTTTGGAATTTATGCGATGTGGGCGGTAGCCATAGATTTTAGAAATTATGATTTTTTTATTGGTGATACACATTTTATTAGTCCTTTTTTTAATCCAGATATTAAAATTCCAGGATGGCCCGAGTGGTTATCGCCTGGATTGATTTTAATTTGGGCACCATTAGGGTTTAGAGCAACGTGTTATTATGCTAGGAAAGTATACTATCGAGCGTTCTTTTGGGATCCGCCTGCTTGTGCAATATCTGAAGCAAAGGCAAATCATGGAGAGTATAAGGGAGAAAGTAAATTACCCTATATTGTGAATAATCTTCATAGATATTTCTTTGGTGTTGCTTTTATTTTGGCATTTTTCCATCTTTATGAGGTTTTTAGATTGTTGTTTACAGGTGGATTTAACACTTTAGCTGGGGGGATAGGAACAATTATTATAGCCATTGATGCAACTTTTCTCTCATTATATGTATTATCTTGTCACTCTTGCAAACATGTTGTTGGAGGTAGTGTGAACCGACCTATGAGATCAATGATAAATTACATTAGATACAGAGGTTGGAAAATAGTAAAGAGGTTAAACATTAATCATAATGTGTATTTTTGGGCAAGTTTGACATCTATCTTAATTTCAGATCTATACATTAGGTTTGTATTGCCATTGGTTGTTGGGTGAAATATTATGAAGTATAACATAGAAGAAGAATATGAAAGTATTGAAAAACATGATTATGATGTTTTAGTGATCGGTGCAGGTGGTGCTGGATTAAGAGCTGCTATTGAAGCTGGAAGAGCTGGAGCAAAAGTGGGAATAGTAACAAAATCTTTGTTGGGTAAAGCACACACAGTAATGGCTGAAGGTGGGGCGGCGGCTGCACTTGGAATGGCTGATGATAGAGATAGTTGGAAAGTTCATTTTAGGGACACTATGAGAGGAGGAAAATTACATGGTGATTGGAGAATGGCAGAAATACATGCCAAAGAGGCTCCAGATAGAATATTAGAATTAGAAAGATGGGGAGCTGTGTTTGATAGAACCAAAGATGGAAAAATAAACCAAAGAAATTTTGGAGGCCATCGTTTTCCAAGATTAGCTCATGTTGGAGATAGAACTGGTTTGGAATTAATTCGAACTTTACAAGATAAAGTAGTTCATGAAGAAAATGTCCACATACATATGGAGTTGACAATAACCAATCTTTTAGTAGAAAATAATAGTATCGTTGGCGCATTTGGATATCAAAGAGATGATGGTAAATTCTTTTTATTCAATTCCAAAAGTATCATATTAGCGACCGGTGGAATCGGTAAATCCTATAAAATTACATCCAATTCTTGGGAGTATACTGGTGATGGTCATAGTATGGCGTTTGATATCGGTGCTGAATTAATGGATATGGAATTTATTCAATTTCACCCCACGGGAATGGTTTATCCATCTAGTGTTAAAGGTATACTTGTAACTGAAGGAGTTAGAGGTGAAGGTGGAATATTGAGGAATAGTAAAGGTGAAAGATTCATGTTCAACTATGTGCCTGAAATGTTTAGTGGTGAGTATGCCGAGACTCCAGAGGAGGCAGAGCGTTGGCTTGATGGAGATAGAGAAGCAAGAAGACCACCAGAATTATTAACAAGAGATGTAGTAGCAAGAGCGATATTATCTGAAGTAAAAGCAGGCAGAGGAAGTCCTAATGGAGGAGCTTTTTTAGATATAAGTCATAGAGGAGCAGATTATGTGAAAAAGAAGTTGCCATCCATGTATCATCAATTTAAAACATTGGCTGGGTTAGATATCACAAAAGAACCTATGGAGGTAGGACCGACGACACACTACATTATGGGAGGGATTAGAGTACACCCAGAAACACAAGAAACCAACGTAAATGGTTTGTTTGCAGCAGGTGAGGTTGGTGCAGGATTACATGGAGCAAATAGGCTTGGTGGTAATTCGCTTTCTGATTTAATTGTATTTGGAAAAAGAGCAGGTGAGCATGCTGCCAAATCAGCGATAAGTAAAAGTGATTTTAAAAACCCATCAAAAGAGTTAGTTCAAGATATTATTAAAGAGGTTTTAAGTCCATTTGATGATGATAAAACAGAAAACCCTTATGAAATTCATAGAGATTTGCAAGAAATAATGGGAGAGTATGTTGGAATCATAAGAAGTGAGGAAAAATTAAAAGAGGGATTAGTAAAAATTAGAGAATTAGAGAAGCGTACAGAAAAATCCGGATGTGATGGTGATCGAAAATATAATCCTGGATGGCATGAAGTTTTAGACTTAAAGAGAATGATTACTAGTTCAATTCTATTTGCAGAAGCTGCTTTAGCTAGAAAAGAAAGCCGAGGAGCACATACGAGAGATGATTATCCAAATTCAGAAAAAGATTTGACTAAAACATTATATGTTTTATCAAGAGGAGATGATGGAGGAATAGAAGTGAAAGAAGAGTTTATGGGTGAAATACCTGCAGAATTAGCAGAATTAATTGAGGTGGAATACTAATGAATGAGAAAATGAATATTGATGTTCAAATCCAAAGAGGAGATACTGAGAATGAGTCTACAATTGAGACATATAATGTTGATGTAGATAAAAAAATGGTTGTATTAGATGCATTGCATGAGATACAAGCATTTCAAGTTCCTGATTTAGCAGTAAGATGGAATTGTAAAGCAGGTAAATGTGGATCTTGCTCTGCTGAGGTTAATGGAAAACCAAGACTGATGTGTATGAGTAAGTTGACAGATTATGATTTATCCGAACCTTTGGTTATTAAACCTATGAAGTCATTCCCTTTAATCAAGGATTTAGTTACAGATGTAAAATGGAATTATGAAGTAAATAAAAAAATAAAACCATATTCACACCCAAATGGTGAAGAATATCATACTATGTTTCAAGAGGAAGTTGACAGAGTTCAAGAGTTTAGAAAATGTATTGAATGTTTCTTATGTCAAGATGTATGTCATGTTTTACGTTCACATAATCGAAGAGATGCTTTTTCTGGACCAAGATTTTTATTAAGATTAGCTTCTTTGGAAATGCACCCTTTGGATACTTTAGATAGAGTACCTGAAATTAAACAAGATTTTGGAATTGGTTATTGTAATATAACTAAATGTTGTACCGAAGTATGTCCTGAAGAAATCCCTATTACTGATGAAGCAATCATAGCTTTGAAAGAAAGGGTAGTCGACAGATATTATGATCCTGTAAGTATGTTTGTTAGAAAATTATTTGTCAGAAATTAAAAATAATCTTCTAATGAAGACTGATTTTCATTCTGTTCTTCATCAATAATTTCTTTTTTTTGTTCTATATTATTTTCTTCATATGCTAATTCATCTAACATGCTTGTTGGATTGTAATCTTTTTTACCAGATTTTATATTAAATAAACCAATTTTTTTTCGAGAAAGTTCTATATTTTCAATTAATGATGATTTTGATTTTCCTTTTGAAATTATTTCTATTTCATCATCATTGAGATTTAACCAAGCAGCAACATCAGCACCATTTATACCTAATAATATTTTTTCAATTAGCGGATATTCTTGATTGATGAAACGGTTCTTTGATATGTGTATTTTAGGAGCTATACTCGGGGCTAATTTAATTGCTTTTGATTTAACATTTTTTGCTTTTCCTCTGGCCATGAATGCAGTTGGGATATTAGGTAATGAGTTAATTTTTTTGTAAGTTTTACTTGGACGAGAAAGTTGTATTCCAGGACCAATAAATTCAAAAAAATATTTTAAGAGACTCCAGTTTTGGTTTTTCATGATTCTGTTATAATATAGATCTGCATTTGCTATTTGATCATATGCAGTAGATATTTCCTCAGGTGTATGACATTGCCTATATGTTTGATCAAAGATGTAGAGTAAGATTTTGTAGTAATCACTTGGTGCATTGGAAAATACTTTTTTTGCATTTTCATAATTTTTAGAACGATACAACTCGTTTAAAATTGATAAAAGTGGTTTCATTTTATTTCGTTCTTCAATTTTTACAGAGTTAGTTCCAACTTTGTGTGATTCTAATTCGTTTATTGCTGCTCTGAGATCTCCAGAAACGGTTTCTGCTAAAATTTCAATTTGATCTTCATCAATGGTAATATTTTCTAATTCTGCGATGTTTAGAATTAATTCAAATATTTGAAATTCATCCAATCTCTCATAATTATATGTTCTAAATTCTTTACGCCTCATAATTTTTATGATATTTTGTGATTCTGGATCATTTGCAGTGCATATAATGGGGTAATTGGTATTTTTTATGATTGTGAAAAATTCAGATAGACCACCCCTATCATGAGTTCCTGATAAACCATCTACTTCTTCCATCAAAATTATTTTTTTATTTGTATCTGATTCTAATTCTGAGAACCTTGTGGCTGGTTCTAATATATCTTTTATTGATTGTTTATTTCTAGAGTCACTTGCATTGACTTCCATAATTGTATATCCTAAATCTTTTGCGATGGCGTAAACTGATGATGTTTTCCCTGAACCTGCTGGACCTAATAAAAGTGAAGCCATAGGTGCTTTTCTGGGGGTCCATCTTTTTAAGAATAAAATTAAACCATTTATTGCTACCTCGTTTCCAATTAAATCTGTTTTTGTTTTTGGTCGATATTTTTCAACGAGTGGTAGACTCATATATTTTTATTTATTTTTATGATTATAAATTCATGGAATAAGATATGAATTATAAAAAAAGAAGATAAGGAATATTCGATTTGAGATAGGCAAAAGAATTATTTATTACTGCAATAATTAATGGTATAGTGCTAAGTATAGGGTATGGATTTTTATGACTTTAATAGGTGCAAATGTATTAAAAGATCTTTCAAAAAAAGATTTGAGAATATTGCAAGGGGTTGAAGTTGGGATGAGGCATGCAGAATATGTCGAAATAGAATTAATTTCTAAGTATGCGGGTGTTTCTGTTCAAGAAAGTGAAAGATTATTAAAAAAATGTCATAAATTAGATTTAGTTCATAGGTGGTCTGGTCATTTTGTTGGATATGAATTGACGATACATGGTTATGATGCTTTGGCTTTGAATGCACTTTATATGAAAGAAGAAATTGTAAGTATTGGTAGAGAAAAAGGAGTAGGTAAAGAGTCTAAAGTATATTATGGGTTGGATAATCAAGGAAATGAAGTAGTTTTAAAGTTACATAGGGTTGGGTTTACTTCATTTCAACATGTAAAGAAAAAAAGAAGATATACCGCTAATAAGAGACATATATCTGAGTTATATGCATCTAGATTGTCAGCTGAGACAGAAAAGGAATGGTTAGATAAAGCACATAAATTAGGTTTGTCTGTCCCTAAGGTAATGGCTCAAAATAGACATATTATAAAAATGGAACTTGTTGACGGAATTGATTTGGTGAAGTTAAACAAATTACCAAATCCAATGAAATCTTTAGAGGAAATTGTGGAGTTTATTAAAATTGCATGGAAAGAAGGGGGATTTGTTCATGGAGATATTTCTGAACATAATATTATTGTTCGTCATGATGATATTAAATGTGTGATAATTGATTTTCCTCAAGCAGAAGAGATAAATCATAAAAATGCACTTGAGTTGTTGGAAAGAGATGTTGTAAATGTATTAAATTTCTTTAGTAGAAAATTTAATATTGAAACGAGTCTTGATGGAGTAATGGAATATATTACAGAATAATTATTGCGTGATTTTACATGAAAAATAATAGTTCAATTATTGGTTTTGATGTGCTTCCGATGGCATCAACTGAAAGAAGAGAGGGGGTAAAAATTGCAGCATTTGCTGTTTTTGAGGATGGATCTACGAAAGAATATTCTGTTTTGACAAGAAATAAATTTTTGAATTTAATTAATAAAAACAGATTTGAATATATTGCGACAGACAATCCATCTGAAATTATTAGAAAGGGAGAAACAATTGCCTCATTTTGTGATAATTTACCTACAGATAGTAATTTAGTTCATGTAAATCTAACGGAGTCTGGAAAAACAGTTAATTTAATGGAACTTATGTTTAGACATGAAATAATAACAAATAGAAAGAAATTATCTGCCGTAAAAACAGCTAAAGGGTTAGTTAAATTGGTACAGAAAGGTATTGGGATGATTTTAGAACCATATGAAAATGAAACATTAATTAAAATTGGGAAACCAAAAGGATCTTCAAAAGGGGGGTGGTCACAAAGTCGATATCAAAGAAATAATGAAGAGGTTGTGTTTAGAGAGGCAAATAAAATTAAAAACATATTAGATCAAAATAAATTTGAATATGACGAGATAATAAATAACACAAAATATGGAGCAAAAAATGCTAGATATCATGTTTTTGAAAGAAGAAATGAGGTTGAAAAAATATTATCAAATTCAAATTTTTATCCTGCTAAAGTAAATATTTGGAGCCCAAGAAAAAAATTAGTTACTCATAAAAAATTAGATGCTAGTAGTTTTGAAGGGGAACGATCTTTTTCTGGGATAAGGAGATTAATAGTTGGTATAGACCCGGGTATGACAACGGGGGTTGCCATCTTAAATTTATCGGGGAG
>Ga0255766_10004456_pt1 | contig 11867 bp, 10 predicted proteins | sample 071ome_23_FD_179966 | JGI IMG/M metagenome (GOLD analysis project Ga0255766, IMG submission 179966) | Coastal salt marsh microbial communities from the Groves Creek Marsh, Skidaway Island, Georgia - 071403BT metaG (version 2) | ecosystem: Environmental > Aquatic > Marine > Intertidal zone >... | reverse complement strand
CCGCACCGACAACCAGCATGCGGGCCGCCAGCAACCGTTCCTGACCGTCCTCGCCGACATCCGGCATGATGACCTGACGGGCATAGCGTTCGAGATCCGCATCATTCAGCATCGGCTCATACCCCCGTCGATCCAAATCCGCCATCGCCGCGGTCGGTGGCATCCAGCCTGTCAACGCGCGCAAGCCTTGCCTGAATGACCGGTGCCACAACCATCTGCGCAATCCGCATGCCGCGGCTGACGGTGAAAGGCGACTCGCCAAGATTGATCAGGATGATCTTGACCTCGCCGCGATAGTCACTGTCGATGGTCCCCGGCGCATTGGCAACTGTGACCCCGTGCCGCAAGGCCAGGCCGGAGCGCGGCCTGATCTGTACCTCATGGCCGTCCGGCACCGCCATGGCAAGCCCGGTCGGCACGGCATGCCGCGCCCCGGGCGCGATCACGATATCGGAGTCGATGGCGGCGGCGATATCCATGCCGGCGGCGCCGGGGCTTTCATAGGCGGGAAGTTTCAGATCGCCGAAATGCGGCAGGGTCTGGACGGACAGGGTGACACTCATGCGAACTGCGCCTCGATCCGTGTGACCAGCCTGTCGGCAAGCGCCACTTTTGACATCTGCGGCCACATTTCGGATTCATTGCCGGTGATGAGAGTGGCGCTGTTGTCATCGCTGCCGAAGACCGGTTTGCCGTCGGCGTCGGAAATCATGTTGGCGACAATCCAGTCACATCCCTTGCGCGCCAGCTTCGCCATCGCGGTTTCCTGCAGGTCCGCCGCCTCGGCGGCGAAGCCGACAACAAGCCGTGGCCGGCTGGCATGGGTGGCGAGATGGCGCAGAATGTCCGGGTTTTCGGCAAGCGACAATATTGGCGGCTGGCCATCCCCGGTTTTCTTGATCTTGCCTTCCGGTATGCCGGTGACACGCCAGTCGGCGACAGCAGCAGCGCAGACGGCAAGATCGGCCGGCAGGGCGGCCTCGCAGGCTGACAGCATGTCACGCGCCGTTTCGACCGGCACCATTTCGACATCCTGCGGCGCCGGAATCGCCACTGGCCCGCTGACAAGCGTCACCCGTGCGCCGCGGCTGGCCAGCGCGGCGGCAATGGCGTGGCCCTGCTTGCCGGATGACCGGTTGGCGATGAAGCGGACGGCATCGATCGGCTCGACAGTCGGGCCCGAGGTCACGATGGCGTGGCGGCCGGCAAGCGGGCTGCTTGCTGGCCTGCCGGCGGCAAGGTCAAGATGGTGCAGGGCGGCACTGACAATGGCGTCCGGTTCACTCAGCCTGCCGGTGCCCTCCTCGCCGCAGGCCATATCGCCGGCGGCCGGGCCAATAAACTGCACGTCGCGACCGCGAAGCCGGTTCAGATTGTCCTGCGTCGCCGGATGGGCCCACATCGCCGGGTTCATCGCCGGCGCCATCAGCACCGGCGCGTCGGTCGCCAGCAGGATGGTTGTGGCCAGATCGTCCGCCAGCCCGTTCGCCGCCCGCGCCATCAGATTGGCTGTCGCCGGTGCGACCAGTACGAGATCGGCCTCGCGGGCCAGCCGGATATGGCCCATCTCGGCCTCGTCGGTCAGCGAGAACAGATCGGTGAAGGTCTTGTTCGCTGTCAGGGCGGACAGGCTGAGCGGGGTGACGAATTCCCGGGCGCCGCGGGTCATCACACCGGTGACCGTCACATCGTGATCCTGCAGGCGGCGCGCCACTTCGAGCGCCTTGTAGGCGGCGATGCCGCCGCCCACGACCAGCAGCACGCGGCGGCGAGCTGTGATGTCGGTCTCCTCCGGATCGGCAAGCACAAGGCTTCCCGGGTCGATCTGCCAGCCGCGCGCGCGCAGGGCTTCGCAGACAGGCGCGTGGGCGCGCTGTGGCAGCGCTCCCCTCGCAAGGTAATTGCTGATGGCGCTGGGGCCGACCCCGAGAAGGTCCTGCAACGCCTGCCGCCCGCCAAGCGCGGTGATGATGGCGGGAAGATCACATTTTTTCATATTGAATCTCAATTTGTGAATTCATATGAAATTATGTGAAAACAGCGACAAAGGCAACCGCAAGTGCCAGCATTGTTGTCACAAAGGGCCATGCGCTTTTGCTGGGCATCGGGGCCGGTTCGTGGCGCGTCTCGAATGCGTTCAGGATGCGCGGCAGCCGTGCCATCAGCATCATCGCCTCCTCGAACAGATCCTCGGCCCGTTTGGCCAGGCTCGCCTGGTCCTGCATCCACTGGCTGGCAAGCGGGCGTGCCAGCATCCACATATTGGCCTCTGGGTTCAGCTGGCGCGCCACGCCTTCGGCCATCATCATGGTTTTCTGCAGCAGGTTGAATTGTGGCTGCACGTCGATGGCAAAGCGGCTCGACAGCTGAAAGATCTGCCCGAGAACGGTGCCAAGCGATACATCGCCAAGCGGTTTGCCCATAACCGGCTCGGCGACGGCGCGGATCGATTGCGCGAAGGGCGCCAGCGGCACATTCTCGCCCAGCATGCCGGCATCGGCATGCAGCCGCGCCACCGCGTCATAATCGCGGTCGATCATCGCTGTCAGAAGCCGCGCCAGAAACAGCCGGTCGGCGAAATCCAGATGCCCCATGATGCCGAAATCGATCGGCACCAGCGTGCCATTGGCGGCAATGAAGATATTGCCTGGATGCATGTCGGCATGAAAGAATCCGTCGCGGAACACCTGGTTGAAGAAACAGCGCGCCGCGGTTTCGGTGATCCGTTCGATATCATGACCGGCCGCCGTCAGGGCATCGACATCGTCAATCCGGATTCCCTCGATCCATTCGATCACCAGCATCGCGGTGGTCGTATGTTCGAGATCGACCTGCGGGACATGGATGCCCTCATCCTCCGCCATGTTGTCGGCAAGCTTGCCGGCCGCCGCTGCCTCAAGCCGAAGATCGAGCTCGATATCCGAAATCTGCGTGAACTGGTCCACCGCGGTGACAAGTTTCAGTCGCTGCAGGTTTGGCGCCAGCCATTCAAGAATGCGCGCCAGTGAATAGAACAGCGTGGTGTCGGACTGCATGCGCCGCCTGATCCCGGGCCGCAGCAGTTTCACCGCCACCTGCCGACCATCGACAAGTTCGGCATAATGCACCTGCGCGATCGAGGCCGCCGCCACCGGCACATCGTCAAAGCGGCGGAAGATCTCGGCAAGTGGCCGGCCTGCCTCGCTGGCCACCTGGCGGCGCGCCAGATCGGGCCCGAAGGCTGGCAGGCGATCCTGAAGAAGGCTCAGCGAATGCGCCATCTGTGGCCCGATGAGATCGGCCCGCGTCGACAATGCCTGGCCGAATTTGATGAAGCCGGGGCCAAGCCTGATCAGCGCCTCGGCAAGCGCACTGCCAGCATCAAGCCGCGCGCCGCGCGACCGGATCAACCTGTCGACAAGCGAACAGAGCCGCCGCATCCAGCCCGGCAGCAGCGTGATTTGTGCCATATGACCAAGCGTGCCGGCCCGGCCAAGATGCCAGGCAATCACCGGCAGGCGCAGCATGGCCAGAATGATCTGCCATCCGGACGCGCGCATCAGTCGAGCTTCCATCCTGAATGGATGCAGGCAATGCCGGCCGACATCCGCCGCACCCGCACCTGTGCAAAGCCGGCCCCGGCGAACATGTCGGCCAGAACCTCCGGTGTCGGGAAGGTGCGGATCGATTCCACCAGATAGCGATAGCTGTCGCCATCGCCGGCGACAATCTGACCAAGCCGCGGCAGGACATTGAATGACCAGGAATCATAGGCCCGCGCCAGCATCTCGTTGCTCACCTGCGAGAATTCAAGGCACAGGAAGCGTCCCCCCGGCCGCAGAATCCGATGCGCCTCAGCCAGTGCCGCCTCGCGATTGGTGACATTGCGGAGCCCGAAGGCGATGGTCACGACATCGGCGCTGGCGGCCGCGAAGGGCAATGCCTCCGCATTGCCCACACACCAGGTCAGCCGGTCGGCAAGCTTGCCAAGATCGCGCCGCCCGCGCCCGGCCGCCAGCATCGATTCATTGATGTCGGTGACCGCCGCGCTGCCGCCACCGGCTTTCAGGAATCGCAGGCTGATATCGCCGGTACCGCCGGCCAGATCGACAAGATGCTGATAGGGCTGCGGGGCCATCCAGTCGACCATTGCGGCCTTCCACAGCCGGTGCACGCCACCGCTCATCAGATCATTCATGATGTCATAGCGGGTCGCCACCGAATCGAATACATCGCGGACCAGCCCGGCCTTTTCCGTACGGCGTACCGTGCGAAATCCGAAATCGATATTCTCGTCCCCGAAATCAGATGCCGGGGGCGTTTGACGCTGGCTCATGCTGACCGGTCCATAATCTGTCGCGACGGCTCTTCCGTCAGGGGGTTTTCCGGCTATGCTGGCGCCGGATAGAGTTTCGCTTCATGTGATACACGAAAATACGTCTGAAGGACCGAATATAATGTCGCGACCCGCCATCAACCAGACCGACGCCGTAACGGTGCGCCATGCCTGAGCTTCCCGAGGTCGAGACCGTGCGCCGGGCGCTGGTGCCGGCAATGGAGGGGCGCCGTATTAGCAACGCCTATATTGGGCGGCCGGATCTGCGCTGGCCGTTGCCGGACAATCTGGCGGCGCGGCTGACCGGCCGCATGGTGGGGCCACTTTCCAGACGTGGCAAGTTCCTGCTGGTGTCGCTTGACGGTGACGAGACGATGCTGATGCATCTCGGCATGTCGGGGTCGGTGCGGATTCATCACAAAAGGCCCGCCATCGGCAGGCATGATCATATGGTTCTGGAAATGGCAGGGGCGGCCGCGCCGGCCTGGATTGTCTTCAACGACCCGCGCCGGTTTGGCTGGATCGATTTGTTCGGCGACGGCACCCACCCGATGCTGGCCGGCATGGGGCCGGAACCGCTTGGCAATGAATTCTCGGCGGCAACGCTGATGGACGGGCTGGCGGCGCGGCGCGGTCCGGTGAAGACAGCGCTTCTTGATCAGCGACTTGTTGCAGGAATCGGCAATATCTATGCCTGCGAGGCGCTGTTCGGTGCCGGCATATCGCCGCGGCGGCGGAGCTATACCATTCGCCGGCAGCGCGCCGACCGGCTTGCCGCCGCGATCAGGGATGTCCTTGTGCGGGCCATCGAGGATGGTGGCACCAGCCTTCGCGATCATGTCCAGCCCGGCGGTGAAATCGGTTATTTCGTACAGCGTCTGTCGGTCTATGGGCGTGCTGGCGCGCCCTGCCACAGCTGTGGCACCCCCATCCGCAGCCTTGTGCAGTCCGGGCGGAGCAGTTTTTACTGTCCCGGCTGCCAGCGCTGAGGTAGCCTGAGCCGATGTCATACCTGTCCTTGAAATCGATGCCGAATTCCCGCCGCTCGCTGTCAGCGCTGCTTTGCTCCGCACTACTTTTTGCCGCCATCACATTTGCCGGCTCCGCCCTGCGCGCGCAAAGCCCGCAGCAGCAATGGGTTGGCGACCTGCCGATCATGGCCGGCATGACCATCGAACCGGAGCTCGGTTTCGCCTTTGATTCGCCCGGGGGCCGGATTGTCCTTGTCTTTGCGTCATCATCAACCGACACCGAGGGCGTGTTGGCCTATTATAATGACGCGCTGTCCAGCCTTGGCTGGGTTGGATCCGACGGCAGTTGGGAGCGGGGCGGTGAAAGCCTTGGCCTGGCACAGGTCGACACATCGGTGGGACGCCTATGGCGGATCCGGTTGAGCCCGCGCTGAGGTAGGGTAACAGCGCCTTTTCCGGTGCAAAACCGCTTGACGAAGCTGCGGAAATCAGCGATACACCGCTCCGCAACTGAAATTGACAGGATGGTCCGATGGCCAATCATATTTCTGCCAAGAAGCGGATCCGCCGCAACGCGCGTCGCGCAGCCATCAATGGCGCCCGCATGAGCCGTATCCGCACCTTCGTGAAAAAGGTCGAAGCGGCGATTGACAGTGGCGACGCCGAGGGTGCCCGCACGGCCCTGCGCATCGCGCAGCCGGAAATCCAGCGCGGTGTGACACGCGGCGTCTTGCACCGCAACACCGCCTCGCGCAAGATTTCCCGTCTTGCCGCCCGTGTAAAGGCTGTCGCTGCCTGACGCAGCCGCCCGAATCGCCTGAAATCCAACGCCCGTCCGCTTGCGGCCGGGCGTTTTTCGTTGGTGCCGGCGGTTGGTGAGGTGTCTGCGATGCGTGGCGTGGGCCGGGGTGACAGGTGAACTTGGCTGGTGATGTTGAGATGAAATGTCATGCAACACCGATTCGGGCACTGAAATTTTTCACTTTCATATCCTGTCGCCCGTGCTGAGCGCCGCTGGCTGTCAATAGAAATATCTGCAACAGGCATGGCTTTATTTGCTGTTTGGGCCTTCTGACCATCTTGCGCAGATCGATCGCCAGCAAGTAATGTCGAGCCAAGGTCGCTGACGTCGACCGGCTTGAATATTATTCATGCACAAATATGGTTCATGCATACGGGGGCACGCTGCATGTCAGGCAGACAATATCCAGAGCAGTCTGACAGCAAGCCGATCCAGCCGGACATGCCGGCCACCGATTCAACAGTGGCGACAACGGACAGCGCCGCGGCGGGCGGTGATGCCTGGGAACGGGTGACCATGCGCATGCGCCAGGACATCGGCGAGGCGGCGTGGCGGAACTGGATCAAGCCGCTGCGGGTCAGCCGGCTCGAGGATGGCACGCTGACTCTCGAGGCCAGCTCGATGTTGGCGCGCGAGCGGGTGACCAGCCAGTATGCCGACAGGCTGCGGGTGATTTCCGCGGCCGAGTACGGCACCGTTCGCAAGGTCGAGATCAGCCTTGCCAGCCATCAGGCACCACGTATGTCGCAGCAGAAGCGCGCGCCATCCATGGCCGGGGCGGCGGCCGGCGCGCCACTTGGTGCCGGGCTCGACCCGCGGTACACCTTTGCCAATTTTGTCGTCGGCAAGCCGAACGAGCTGGCCTTCGCGGTCGCCCGCCGGACGGCCGAATCCGCGACCGTCGCCTTCAACCCGCTGTTCCTCTATGGCGGTGTCGGGCTGGGCAAGACACATCTGATGCATGCCATCGCCTGGCATATCCGCGAACAGGATCCCAGCCGGAATGTCGTCTATCTGTCGGCCGAGAAATTCATGTACCGGTTCGTGCAGGCGCTGCGGTTCCGCGATACCATGTCGTTCAAGGAGCAGTTCCGTTCCGTCGACGTGCTGATGATCGACGATGTGCAGTTCATCAGCGGCAAGGATTCAACGCAGGAGGAGTTTTTCCACACCTTCAACGCGCTGGTCGAGGATGGCCGCCAGGTGATTGTGTCGGCCGACAAGTCACCGACCGATCTCGAGGGGCTCGAGGAGCGGCTTCGCTCACGCCTGGGATGGGGCATGGTGGCCGACATCCACCCCGCCGATTACGAATTGCGGCTTGGTATCCTGCAGGCCAAGGCCGAGCGGGCCCGCATTGCCGTACCGGACAAGGTGCTGGAGTTCCTCGCGCACCGGATCTCGAGCAATGTACGCGAACTCGAGGGGGCGCTGACCCGAATCGCCGCGCATGCCAGCCTTGTTGGCCGCGAGATCACCATCGACAGCGCCGCCGAGCTGCTGTCCGACCTCCTGCGGGCCAGCAGCCGCCAGGTCAGCATCGACGAGATCCAGAAACGTGTCGCGGCGCATTATGATGTGCGGGTGGCCGAGATGTTTTCCGCCAGGCGGGCCCGCAATGTCGCCCGCCCACGGCAGGTTGCGATGTATCTGGCGAAGACCCTGACATCCTTTTCCTATCCGGAAATCGGCCGCCAGTTCGGAGGCCGCGACCACACCACGGTGATGCATGCCGTGCGGACAATCGAGGGTCTTGTCGGCAGTGACAATCGGATTGCCGAGGATGTCCAGCTGCTGCGCTCGCTAATTGCCAGCTAGGCTCTGATTTCTCCGCTTTTTTCAATCATTTGCCATCTGTCTTCCGGCGTTGGTCAACATGCCGCCAATGTCAATATTTTGGTGCTTGTTTGAATTTGTCATGCTATATTTTGTGGTCAATCGCACCTTGCGGGGCGCAAAAGGCTGCTGACAGGCGCGCTGGCGCTGGCGACAGGCGGCAAATCCCGCAGGGTCCGGTCAACAGAGAAGAGACAGCCCATGAAATTCACCATTGATCGCATCAGCCTTCTGCGGCCGCTCGGGCAGGTGCAATCCGTCGTCGAACGTCGCAACACAATTCCGATCCTTGCCAATGTCGTCCTGCAGGCGGCAGATGGCGCCCTGTCGATGACCGCCACCGACATGGATATGGATATTGCCACGCAGGTCGAATGCGCGGTGGCGACGGCCGGCACCACCACCGTTTCGGCGCATCTTCTCTATGATATTGTTCGCAAGCTTCCCGAGGGCGCCGAGGTCGAGGTGGCCGTCGCTGACGGGCATGCGATGATCAGCGCCGGCAGATCGAATTTCCGCCTGCCAACGCTGCCGGTCGAGGATTTTCCGGCGATCAGCGTCGGCGAGATGCCGGACGCGTTCATGCTGACCGCCGCCGACATGCGCGACATGATCGACGCCACCCGCTTTGCGATCTCCACCGAGGAGACAAGATATTACCTGAACGGTATCTATCTCCACAAATCGGACCAGGGCGATCTGTGCGCTGTCGCCACTGACGGCCACAGGCTGGCGCTGACGCGTCAGGGACTTCCTGCCGGCGCGACCGGCATGCCCTCGATCATCGTGCCGCGCAAGGCGGTGACCGAACTTCGCAAGCTGCTTGATGATTTCGAGGGTGAGGTCGGTGTGGCGCTGTCGGACACCCGCGCCGAATTCAGCATCGCGACGGTGAAGCTTCGGACCAAGCTTATCGACGGAACCTTCCCCGATTACACACGGGTGATCCCGCGCGGCAATGACCGTATCATGCAGGTGGATGCGGCCAGCTTCTCGGCCGCGGTTGACCGGGTGTCGACGATCTCGTCCGAAAAATCACGCTCGATCAAGATGCGGCTGCAACCCGGCATGCTGACCCTTTCGGCCAGCAGCACCGATGCCTCGAGCGCGGATGAGGACATCGAGGTCAGCTATGATGGTGCCGAAATGGAGATTGGCTTCAATGCGCGCTATCTCCTCGATATCGCGTCGCAGGTCGAGAGCGATACCATCGAATTCGCCCTTGCCGACCAGGGATCGCCAAGCCTGGTGCGCGCACCGGGTGACGAGGCGACCCTGTTCGTTCTGATGCCGATGCGGGTGTGAGCGGTTCTTGACGGTCCTGATGGAAAGACAGCAGGTGGCGCCGGGCCGGCAGGCCGAGGCCCAGCTGACGTCTCTGTCGCTGCAGGACTTCCGCAATTATGCCGACTGCCGGGTGATGATCGATGCGCCGAATGTGCTGCTCCTTGGTGAGAATGGCGCCGGCAAGACCAACCTGATGGAAGCAGTGTCATTGCTGGCCCCGGGCCGCGGTCTGCGCAGCGCCCGCGCCGAGCATCTGCCACGCCAGCGAAGCGGTGCTGACCAGTGGGCCGTCGCGGCCGACCTTCTTACGGCCGGTGAAAAGACCCGTGTCGGCACCGGCGTGCCGGCCGACAGTGACAGCGGCCGCCGGATCATGCGGCGAGACGGCGAGACGGTGTCGCAGACCGAGATTGGCAGGCTGTTTTCGGTATCGTGGCTGACACCGCGCATGGATGGCATCTTCATCGACAGCCCGGGCGCGCGCCGGCGCTTCCTCGACCGGCTGGTGATTGCCTTTGACGCGGCGCATATCGGGCGCACGAACCGCTATGAAAAGCTGCTTCGCGAACGTGGTGCGCTGCTTGCCGAGGGCCGTGCGGATGAGGCTTGGGTCAGCGCCATCGAGGCCAGTCTTGCCGAGTCCGCCATTGCCGTGACCGCGGCGCGGCAGGCCCTGATTGCCGATCTGAACGCCGAGGCGGCGGCAGGATGGTTTGATTTTCCCGGCGTCAGGCTGGCGCTTGATGGCACGGTCGAGAACTGGCTTGCCGAAGGTGCGGCATTGCAGGCCGAGGACAGGTTCATCGCCGTGGCGCGGACACGCCGGATGGCCGGTGATCCGGCGCTTGCTGGCCCCCATTCCAGTGATCTGACCGCAGTCAACAGCCATACAGACGCGCCGGCGCATCTGGCCTCGACCGGCCAGCAGAAGGCATTGCTGATTGCCGTGGTGCTGGCGCATGCACGCCTGCAGGCGCGCCGGCTTGGCCGCCCGCCATTGCTGCTGCTTGACGATGTTGTAGCGCATCTTGACGTGGCCCGCCGCGCCGCGCTGTTCGAGGCTGTTGGCGCGGTTGGCACGCAGGCCTGGTTCAGCGGCACCGACCGGGATGATTTTGAAGGACTTGACGCCCAGTCACTGTCGATATCGGCGGATGACGGGACGGCCAGCATAACGCAGTCGGAGGAATGAGTGATGACCGACAACGAGACACCTGAAGAGATGCCCGCAACCGACAATGGGGCGGTTGATTATGGCGCCGATTCTATCAAGGTCCTGAAGGGCCTGGACGCCGTTCGAAAGCGGCCGGGGATGTATATCGGCGACACCGATGATGGTTCCGGCCTGCATCATATGGTCTATGAGGTGGTCGACAATGCCATTGACGAGGCGCTGGCCGGCCATTGCGACCTTGTCGAGGTGATCCTGAATGGCGACGGGTCGGTGACGGTGACCGACAATGGACGCGGTATCCCGGTCGAGATCCATGCCGAGGAAGGCGTGTCGGCGGCCGAGGTGATCATGACGCAGCTTCATGCCGGCGGGAAGTTCGACAATAATTCCTACAAGGTGTCTGGCGGCCTTCATGGCGTCGGGGTGTCGGTTGTCAACGCGCTGTCGGAATGGCTGGAGCTGACGATCTATCGTGACGGCCGGCAGCACAAGGTGCGCTTCCGCCATGGTGAGGCTGACGGGCCGCTGGCCGATACCGGTGATGCTGATGGCCTGACGGGAACGCATGTCACCTTCATGCCCTCGACCGACACCTTTTCCACCATCCAGTTTGATTTCGCGACGCTCGAGCATCGGCTTCGCGAGCTGGCTTTCCTCAATTCGGGTGTGCGGATCCAGCTTGTCGACAACCGCGCTGGCGAGCCTGTCGTCTCGGAATTCTTCTTCGATGGCGGCCTGACAGCCTTTGTCGCATGGCTGAACCGGTCGCGCTCGCCGCTTCACGACACGGTGACGCTGACGACAACACGCGATGACATCACCGTCGAACTGGCCATGGCCTGGACCGATTCCTTCCATGAGAACACGTTGTGCTTCACCAACAACATTCCACAGCGCGATGGCGGCACGCATCTTGCCGGCTTCCGCGCCGCCATGACCCGCGTCGTGAACAGCTACGCGCAATCCTCGGGAATCGCCAAGCGCGAGAAGGTGGCGCTCACCGGTGAGGATTCGCGCGAGGGCCTGACGGCAATTGTCTCGGTGAAGGTGCCGGACCCGAAATTCTCGTCGCAGACCAAGGACAAGCTTGTTTCCTCGGAGGTGAAACCGGTGGTGGACTCGGCGGTGGCAAGCTGTCTCAACCAGTGGTTCGAAGAGCATCCGGCGGATGCCCGCAAGATCATCTCGAAAGCGTTCGAGGCGGCGGCGGCCCGTGAGGCGGCGCGCAAGGCCCGCGACCTGACGCGGCGCAAGGGCGTGATGGAAATCGCCAGCCTGCCCGGCAAGCTTGCCGACTGTCAGGAACGCGACCCGTCAAAGTCGGAACTCTTTCTTGTCGAGGGTGATTCGGCCGGTGGTTCGGCCAAGCAGGGCCGCGACCGCGCCAACCAGGCGATCCTGCCGCTACGAGGCAAGATCCTGAATGTCGAGCGGGCGCGGGCCGACAAAATGCTGTCCTCGGCCGAGATCGGCACCCTGATC
>Ga0255766_10004455_pt1 | contig 11867 bp, 6 predicted proteins | sample 071ome_23_FD_179966 | JGI IMG/M metagenome (GOLD analysis project Ga0255766, IMG submission 179966) | Coastal salt marsh microbial communities from the Groves Creek Marsh, Skidaway Island, Georgia - 071403BT metaG (version 2) | ecosystem: Environmental > Aquatic > Marine > Intertidal zone > Salt... | reverse complement strand
TTCTTCTTCTCGCCTCCTCCTTTCGCGTTTTTGGGGAAAAAAGAAACTTTGCACCACCCGCCGCGCGATCGCACAGAGTCATCGCGGACAGAGAGACAGAGAGAGAGAGAAAAGGACGACAGTTCGAGACGAACCTTGAGAGATACGCGCTTTGCGTCGTTTTTTTTAAATAAAACGCGAGAAACGAGAGAGAGAGAGAGAGAACAAACACATGACAGTTCCGGGAAACAAGAGGGAAAACGCCAAGTCGCAGCGCGCTCTCGAAGCGGTGACGCGAATCGAAGCGCTGATTAAAGCCATACAGAGTGGGACTTTGGAGGACGTGCAGAAGTGTTGCGTGGCGTTTAGGGATCAGTCGGAGTGTTCGACCGCGCGAGACGTGAAAGGGAGAGGGTGCTTGCATTTGGTCGCGCAAAGGAGGGATGCGGCGGCGGTGGATATTTGCAAACACTTGGTCGAACGGGTGAAATGCGACGTGGAAATGAGAGACGAGGAAGGCGCGACGGCGCTGTTAATCGCGATGTCGAGGGCAAATTATTTAGTTTTGGAGTATTTGTTGGTAGAGGCGAAGGCGAATGCGTTGGTGACGTCGAAGGACGAAAGGAACGCGTGGCACTACTTGGCCACGTGGGACGGCGGGAAAGAGCACGTTCACAAGACGAAGGACGTGTTGCTGAATAAAAGCGGTGGGACGGAGAAAGCGAAGGAGGTGAAAGACATGTTGACGAAGAAAGCGACCGGGGGGAACACCGGGTCGCCTTTTTTGTTCGCCATCGGGTGTGGATCTCACGAGGTGGCAAAGTTGCTTCACGAGGAACTCGGCGAAGGGAAGAAAGAGGCGCATCACAACGAGACCTTGGCTTCGGGAGTAGGCGCGGCGGTTTTAGCGACCGCGAGTGGATGCGTGGAAACGTTGCGATTCGTTTTAGAAGACTGTAAAGTAGACGCGAATCAGAGAGCAGAAGGCGGGATGTCCGCGTTGCATGTACTCGCAAGTCACCCAAAATGGGCGGGGATGGATCCCGAAGACGCGAATACCAGAAAGAAAGCGATTGACGTTTTACTCAAGAATGGTGCCGATGCGAATGCGCGAGACAAAGATGGGATGAAAGCGATCCACGCAGCTGCTGCGTGCAGAAGAGAAGACGTGGTTGAGCATTTACTTCCGCACACGAAAAAGGATGAAGACTTAAAAGAAGAAGACGAGTGGAACGCGCAAGCGGTGATGCGTCGCGTGGAGGAGTTGATCATGGAGATTCGGAGACAACACAGCGGCCAAGCGGAAGGCAATCCAGAGCAAAACTCGCGCGATCCATCACACATTAGCGTAGCTGGACATAATGTTGGTCCAAAAGCGAAGTTATCCGAAGAAGAAATGAAAGAAGCTGAACAACATAAACGCCTCGGAGACGAAGCGTTCGTCGGAGGTAAATACCAAGTCGCCTTGGACGCGTACACGAAAAGTTTGGAATCCGACAAATGGAACGCGAAAGTGTGGGCGAACAGGTCTGCGTGTAGAGAAAAGTTGAAAGATTATATGGAGGCGAGAAAAGATGCAGTCACTGCGAGATCACTCGACCCAACCTATCTGAAAGCCTGGTTTCGCGAAGGCAAAGCTGCCAGGGCGATGAACGATTTCGAAGGCGCGGCGGTTGCTTTTTTTGAAGGTTTGCGCCTGGACGAGAGCAACGCAGATTTGAAGAATGGATTCGAAGAAGCCGTTTCGGAAGGCAGAAGGATGTTCATGCAGCAAGAAAAGAACATGAAGAAGAAGTAGAAAATTACCAGTATCGTCTCAAACTTAACACACAATTAATAAAAATGTAATACACGAGTGTTTTTATTTACTATATACAACAGAGGTACAATTCGCGATCGTTTTCATCGCCAACATATCGCGATCGTCGTCAACTATGTTATCAAAGAGCTGGAGCGAGTTCCTCTTCGGTTTGATGCATTCCGTTGGAGTTGTCGGTTTCGTTAGGACTTTCCGCGGCGCTTTGCTTCGCCGCGTCCATCCTTCGCGTCGCTTCTTTCAAAATTCTTCCAAGTCGGTCTTCACCGTTGACCATGAGTGTCGCTCGATCGCGTATTATTTCTTCTAACGCCATTTGATCGTCCAATCCAGTTCGGATAAAGTTTTGAGGATCGTGCTCGTGAATCTGTAATTGTTCGACGAGTTGTAACCATAAAGAGTTGTTGTTTTGACCGGCTGAAAAGACGGATTCTTTCTCTTCTGTCGTGGCTTCTGTAGTCGGTACGGATGCCGTCGCATTCAAAACTGGCGCAGGCAGACTCGCCGTCGTCGTCTCGTAAACGGGCGACGATATCGTCTGTTTCCTGCGATTCTCTACCTCCTTCCTTTTCCTTTCCTCCAAGAACCGCGTTCGACTCATCGATAACCTCGCGTGCATCTGATAACAGCTCACGCACAATCGAAAACCTTTCTTTACTTCGCCTTCTGGCGCGGTCGAATCTCCATCTAGGTTGTTCTTATCGCCAGAGGCAGTGGAAACACCGCCACCAATCGAGGCAGTATTGCTACCACTGTTAAACACAGTTCCTTGACTCTGGTGCGGCGACTGCGGCCCAATCTCCAACATCGTACTCTTTACTCTCTCTTTCTCGCGAACAGCCATGTTTCCAACTCCGACGATCTCCTCGCACCCTTCACACGACGGAGACGATGTATTCTGCACGTGTTCTCCAACGCGCGATGTTGTCGTCGCCATCGCGAGGTTTTCCCCGTTTCCATTTTTCATCGTCGTCGTCGTCGTCGTCGTCCCCTCCTTCTCTCCTTCGCAGCACACTCCGCACTCCCACACGAACCCGACCAGATGCACGTTGCACGCGTCGCACCTTTTCGGCGCAGAAATCGACGTTCGATCGATATCCTCCGCGGTTCCAACCACTTCGTCCGGCGTTTCCGTAAACCGCACCGATTTTTTTCTTCGTCCGTGGTGGTGCGACGAGTTGTGGTGTCCGCCTCCCCCCGACGAGGACGAGGGAAAGTTATGCTGACTCATCGACTGCTCTCGGTCCTCGCTCGTTCGTTTCGGGGTTTGCCCGGAAAACCCGCGCTCGTCTCCAGAGTTACCACCTCGAGGACTCAAACTGCTGCCCCCCCCGTTGTTGTTCCCGTTCTTCGGTCGCGCGTTGACCAAGATGGGCGGGACGGTGCACCGCGCGTACCCGTTCATGCTGACGTGGATTTAAGCGTAAAAAAAGTTCCAAATCGAATCGGGGCAAAAAAAGGTCAAAAAGAGCTCTTTCCCGCCGACAACACTATTCGACGAACGAACGAGGGACGACGACGACGACGACGACGACGGCGCCCTCTCAGAATGGAGCAGCTTTTGGTTCCGCTTCTTTCGTTGTTGTTGGTGGTGTCGTCGTCGCGGCGAGGAGGAAGAGGAAGAGGAAGAGGAGCGTAAAGGTTGTTTACCTCTGCAGCACTTCTTTAATAAAAGTGCACCTTCACAGAGTGTGGATGGAGGTTTTTTCCGTCGTGATTTTCTTCTTGATTTTTTGATTTCCGTCTACCCCTTTGGGAACGCCGCTGCTATTTCAATATGGTTCGCGTGATGAGCTCCGTCCGCACAAAAACAACTCGGTTTCGAGGAGCTCCGCGAGAACTCAAAAAGTATATCACATACACCAGAAATCACAGAGAACCGCGCAAACATCACAACACGTGAACGCGTTTATTTAGAAAGACACACACACAAAAAAAGCAGACGATTACGATTACGATTACGATTACGATTACGATGATGATGATGCGACAGTGCGGCGCGGCGATGGCTGCGACGTCTTCTTCTTCTTCTTCTTCTTCGTCGCGTTCGTCGTCGTCCGTTTCGAGAAATCATCGCGCCGCTGCTGCTGCTGCGGATGAGATAAAGCGGCGAACCGGCGGGTGTTCGAGAGCGATTTTTGCGCCGCGAAGAAGCGCCAGAAACAACGACGGGAGGAGGAAAACGACGACGCGATTAGGAGCTTTTGCGTCTTCTTCTTCGCACTGTGAATACATCGAAAACGCGGCGTCCATCCCGCGAACGAAGAATACGGAAACCAACATCGAGTCTTTGCTGCGAGTGTGTCGAGCGAAAGGTCTTGAAATCGTAGAACCGAGTCAGAGAAGAAACTTGCACCCGCTGGTGGTTCCGGTGGCGAAAGAAACGTCGACGTCGACGACGATCGGGATATACATCCCACACGACGACGTTGATTCGTTGTCTATCGTTCGCGTGTCTCCGTGCGGGAAATTTTTAACGCTTCTGGCGAGAAATCCGAAGGAGTTTATCCACCGCGAGATTGTCGAAGAGGAAGCGGCGACGGACGGCGCGGAGAGAGCGCTGTTTGACGCCAGCGGGGAAGTCGGGAAAAACGCGTACGAGTTGAACGATTACTCGGAGAAAAAAGGAAAGTTGACGTTAGATCAGTATTTAACCATGAAAGTTGGGAGGTTTCCGAGCTCTTTGAGAGGTTTAGTCGAACGGCATTTGGAGAGGAAAGACGAGGAGTCCGCGTTGGTCGCGTGCGACGTGTTTAAGAATCAGTTTCAAAATTGGGGCGAAGTGTACGCGTTTATTTCAGACGTTTACGCGTCGTTAAATCGAATGGAAGAGGCGAGAGATTACGCGAGATCGGGCGTCCAGTGTCCTTGGTCGACGTTTGAAACCCGAGAGTCGCTCGATCGCATGATTGAAAGAGCCGGTTGGGGCGAGACGAGCTCGGTGGCTGAAATTAGAAAAATTTTAGACACGAGAAAAGGACCGGGCAGAGATCAGTTCGTGGACGAGAGCAAAGAAAAAGTGAAAGCTGAAGAAGACGCGGAAGATTGTTTGAATGCGATGGCAAACGGAGAGAAGGCAGTTGTAGATACGGTGATTCAATTGGCAGAGTGTTACTCGAGAGCGGGAAAAGAGAGACACGCGAAATTTGTCATGTGCGCGAGCTCGCCGTTTTAAAATAACAAATCGTAGTATAATAATCATTAATTTTTAATCGCTACCATGATGAATACTGTATGCACACTACTGCTACTGCTACTTCTTACTATATGATAATGGTCATTATGCTGCAAATACGCGTAATTCCGTTTGTCATCCGCCAATGCGTATCATGGATCTATTCTCCATGCCCGCTAAATTCTCCATGCCGGCGTGTTTCGCTTTCTTTCTCTTCACCGCGCCTTCGACAATAGCCTTCAATTCGTCATCCGATGCGTTATCTACGCGCATGGCGTCTCGTAAAGATATCTCGTTGTTGCCAAACAAGCAAACTTTCAAATTTCCGTCCGCTAATATTCGCAATCGATTACACCCGCCGCAAAAATGGTTCGTCATGCTCGTCACGAAGGACACGGTGCCTCGAAAACCGTCGATTTGGAAGTTCTTCCCAACCTCAGATTTGGTTTCATCTGGAATTCGAGCAATAGAAGGATATTTCTTTTGAATTGCATCAAACATTTCCGCGTAGGATACCATTTTCTGCGTCTCCCATTTGTTCCCGTTGAAAGGCATGTACTCTATGAACCTCACGTTGACCGGTTTCTCTTTCGCGAATTGCACGAAATCTAACAACTCGTCATCGTTCTGACCTCTGACGACGACAACATTCACTTTAATCGTCTCAATACCAATTCGAATGGCCTCGTCGATTGACTTCAACACTTTATCCAACCCATCTCTCCTCGTCATGAATTCAAACTTTGCTTTCACCAACGAATCTAAACTCACGTTGATCGACTTCAACCCGTTTCGTTTCAACGCTTCCAGTTTACTCTTCAACGCGACGCCATTCGTCGTCATCGCCACGTGTTCTATCCCATCAATCCTCGATATTCTTTCCACTATGTCCACCAAATCTTTCCTCACCGTCGGTTCTCCCCCAGTCAAACGAACTTTTTTCACTCCGCCTTCTCGCGCGAACAACTTCACCAACCGTTCGATTTCCTCGGTCGTTAACAAATCCGCTTTCGGCGCTAAGTCGATCCCATCTTCTGGCATGCAATAAAGACACCGCAAATTGCATCTCTCCGTGAGCGATATGCGTAAATAATCGTGATGCCGGTTAAACGTGTCCGTGAGCATCGGGTAACGATGCGTCGGTTGTTGTGGGGTCATCTCCGCGCGTCTTTCGGGAAGAAGAGGTTCGGGGCGCTTTTCCCAAGTCGGCGCGCCGGAGTCGTCTCTCGATTCAGCAGAAGCGACGTCGTCGTACGACGGCAGAGGGTTTGCCGCGCATATTTTTTTGAGCGTGGAGATGCACGAGGTCCGAGAGACGAACTTGAGGTGGCGCAGAAGCCCGCTTCTGCCGCGCTGCATGACGTTCTGCTCTCTCTCTCTCTCTCTTTTGTGTTATGCGGACAAGTTTGTCTTTTGGTCGCTTTTTCTACTTCTTGCACGTGTCCGTTTAGGGTGTTTTTTCTGCCTGTGCTGTGTGAGAAACTAACATTTCAATTTTTACTACTCTCTAATAAATCTCTCTACTCTCTCGTCTCGTCGATGCCTTTATGGTGCTACTGCTGCTGTTTCTACGGCTGTTGATGGTGAGGGTGAATCATTCGAGCTAATCCCGATCGAAAAGGTGTGCGAAATCATTGCATTCGAAGCGCGTGCTATTGTTAATGCTGCTGCTGTTGGTATCGCGCCATCAACTCTTCTATGGGCATGTTCGCTTCGTCCTCGAGCGCGTTCCTTTCCTCTTCGGCGTCGAGCATGTCCTCGTCTTCTTGAAGCGCTTTTTCGTCCTCCTCCAACGTCGATTCGTTGTCTTCGGAATCGTCGTCGTCGTCTCGATCGAAATCGGAGGAGTTTTCGGGCGATGGAGACGGTTCTTTTTCTCCAAACTGACGATGGCGCGATTGGTATCGGCGCATGAGTTCTTCGATTGGGATGTTCGCCTCGTCCTCGAGCGCGTTCCTTTCCTCTTCGGCGGTTAAATTCAATCGCTCGTCGTCCTCCTCTAAAGCCGCGCGCTCGTCTTCTTCAATCGTACCTTCATCATCTTCCTCGTCGTCCGAGGCATTTTCCACGGTAAAATCGTCCGAGTTTGTCATCGCGTCGTCGTCGTCGTCGATGTCTTCCATGGCCATGATATCGCACGAGTCGATGTGTCGCATACCTGGAGAATTAATCCCTTCAATTTCCACGGTATCTTTGCCACCAACAACTGTGACGGTATTCCCTGGTTGACCGTCGTCAAAGTCTGGTTGTTCAATTTTAATTTCTTCCACGTCGAGCGGTCGCTCTTCGACGGATTTCGGCGTCGGCACGACGTACTGCGGGATACCTGGTTTCGAGAAACCTTTGATCACCGGCCGAGGGTATTGCGGACCAACAGCTGGGACGTCCAGCTCTGGTCTCGCCAATAACGTTTTCAAAGACAACCATCGACCGGGTCCTCGCAAATCTTTATTCGCTTCCTCCTCGCGTTTCATCGCCTCCTTCGCTTTCTTGATTTGCGCCTTTGTGCGCTTCGTCTGCGGTGCAACCTTAGCCGTTTTGCCTTGTTTTTCTCTGCGCAGTGCCGCCGCAGCCGCTTTAGCCTCCTCTTGCTGCCTCAAAAACTCTTGCATAGCAGCTTGCTCTTCCTTTTCGGCTTTCTTCTTGGCCATTTGTGCGATTTCGCGATGCGTCAGCGCCCCCGGAATGGGTGGATCCCATATCGATGCGCGCTTTGGTTGTTCCTGTTCCTGATCTTGTCCTTGTCCTTCTTCTATTTTTACCGCTACATCTACCGCCGCATTCTCCTTCTCTTCAGCTTCTTTTTTCTCGTATTGTAATCGCAATTGCTTAAACGCATCGATGGTGGCGTAATACATACCAGATTTTGGATCTCGATACTTTGCCGGTAACCCGGTAATCGCGCAAATTTTCTCCTCTTTCGCCGAAGTCGACGGCGCGTGGTTTTCATTTTTCAAATAAAACTCCGGCGCATCTCTCTCAGACACCGCGCCTCGGAGTAACTCGTACACGATCGTACCGGGTTTGTCGGTTTTCGAACTTCTCTGCCGAATCGCCGGTCCGTCGTATCGCTTCTTTCTATCAGTCATCTGATTCCTCTTCTTTTGCTCTTCCTCCAAGTGCAACAAGTGCTCCAACTCGATTAAATTGTTCTTCTCCGTAATCTTTGCCTCTTTGATCATCTCTTCCATGGTTGGAACGATGTACTCAACCTTCGGTCGCACGATTTGCGGCCTCGACTCCCTCTCTCTCCTCAACGCCTCGGACTTTTCGCGAATCTCTTTCGCGGACGCGCGCGACGAGAGTCGAAGTTCCTGCGGTATGACCACCGCCGGCGCAGCCGTCTGTTGTTGTTGTTGTTGTCGTTGTCCTTTAATCGCGGGAGCAGCGGCGCTCGCGGTCTTCTCCACTCCTTCCATCGCATCATCGCCACCACCTTCTTGCTGTTGTTGTTGTTGTTGTTGTTGTTGTTGTTGTTGTTGTTGTTGTTTCTTCTTCTTCGCGGCGGCAGTAGCGGCGTTGCCATCTTTCCTCTCCGGCGCTTTCATCGTCTTCCTCCTTCGCTCCTTCGCCACCTCGACCTCCTCCTCGTCCTCGCTGCTCTCCTCGTCGTCGAAATCTTTATCGAACACGTCCGCGACTTCCTCCTCCGATTCGTACTCGCTGTCGTCCTGTTCCTCCTTGAACGCGTCTTGGTTCCAAAACTCCTCGTCCGCGGAGTCTTCGTCTTCGAGCATGCGCGTCATCCGGCGACCTCGCGTCGAGCGAGGCGGGAGTTGGACGCCTCCTTCGCCCATGTTTCAACGAATTTTATCGCGTGCGTATCTCCCCTCTCCTCCGCGTTTTTATTTCTGACGACGACAGATGAGATTTTGAAAGTGATTTTTTTTTCCAATTCGCCTCATACATTAAAGAGAGAGAGAAACAAACGCCTCGAAGCTTTGTCGATACCGAGAGAGACAACGCCGCAGGAGAAGAATCATCTGGGTCACCGTAGTCGCTCTTCCGCGCGACGCTTTCCTCTTTTTTTATTCTTTTCTTCTCTTTTTAAGAGAGAGAGAGAGAGAGAGCAAAAATGGGCGTCAGAGCCGCCACGACGAAGCAACAGCGGCGCGAATACGAATGCGAAGCGAACGAAGCGTCGAGAAGTTCGATGCTGCGATGGTGTCTGGAAACGATGACGAGGTCGAAAACGATCAGCGGCGGCGGTAGCATCAACAGCGGCAGCGATGTTGTTGGAGCGAGCGCGCGAATAGTCGCCAAGATGAACGCGGCAGAGGCGATGGCTCGAACGAGTTTGTTGTCCTTGGCGAGCGAGTTGGAAGGGAGGACGGAGATGGAACGCGTCTCGACTCTGTGCGCGGAGCACGCGGCGGACGCGGCGAGGATACTCGCGTCGTGGCCGGAGACATCGACGAGTGAGGGAGAGGTTTCTGAAGCGATTCAAGGCGTGAAATTGATTCAGTTTGTGGCAGAGAACGCGTCGACGGAGCGGTTCGCGAAGGTTTTCGCGAGTACGTTGCAGAATCTGGACGGCGCGCTGAAGGAGGCTGGGAAAAGCCTGACAGAATCAAACGGTGCGAAAAGCAACAACAAAGAAGGAATAGCGCAGCTGACGTTAGCCATAGTAAAATGCGTAGAGAGTGTAGCGAAGCGGTCCGGGGCTTTATCTGAACACATGCCCGGGGTAAAACACGACGGGTCGCAAAGTTTCGGAAAGATTTTGCGAAGCGTGGTTGGAATATTAGAGTGCCAACGAGAAAGTGCGGAGTTTCACGAAGCGTTGGAAGTGGGCGCGTTGGAGTGCATCGACGCAATTTGTGCGGCTCATCCCGGATCGGCAAAGCAACACGTCACGAACTTGCAAAGCAAGATTAAAGCGTATGTAGGGGATGGGAGTCATAAAAGTAGAAGAAGCTGTGCGTTTCCCGCGGTTGCGGCGAGATGCTTCGCATCCGTGTTGAGAGCGTCGGGTGGTACGAAAGAAATGGCTCGAATTTGGCAATCGACTATGCGAGCTGCTTTAGTTCAAGCGCATAAACTCGCGAAAATAGCGTTCGAGGGCTTTGAAAAGTTAGAAGTAGCTGAAAAAGGATTGAAAATGCTGACGCCGGTTGGGTACGATCTTCCCGCTGATTTTCTCGTGCAAGCGAAAGTAGAATCATCCAGGGAAGACGCGCACGATAGTTTAAACTGCATATTGCTCGTGTGCGAGGAGTTATTGAATTTGAAAGAGTTCCCGGTATCAGTGAGTGTGCCTGTCCAACCTATCTGCGAGCTCGCAAAACGAGTTTTGAAGTGCAACGGAACGCCACTTTCTCAAGCGCCAGGGCTTCCTCCGGGTGTGCCATCGCCAAGTTTGAGTGCAAAACTTCCGAACACGCACGAAATTGCTTTGAAATTGTTGAATGCGGTAATATTAGCGACAAAAGTAATGTTTTCACCGACGTGTGCGTTTGCGTGTGCGATGTTGGATGACTGCTTGCGAAACACCGCGGCAAACGATCGCACTGGGGAAGTCACGAACGCATCTGTTCGATGTGCGGCATACAACGTATCTATGAACTTAGCGAATACTTTAGGTGCGAGTGCGGTGAAAAGCTTTATATGCGATTCAATCGCTATGCACGCGATTGAAGATGCGGCGACGACGTTTAGAAACGCATCTTTCATCAAAGCCTCATCGGCGAGACTGCACCAATCGCAACAACAAAGAAAGAGAAAAAAACACGGCGCACACGGTGTCGCGACAGAGCAAGACCCCGAGATACTCCGAGAAATAGCCGCGAGAATAGATAACGAGATTCTCTTAGCCGGCGGCCTGACCGCAACGAATCGCGTATTGACTTCAACCGCGGCGCTAAAATGTTTAGCGACATTTTTGCGCGTCGGGGGCGCTTCAATTTCTGGAAGCGCGAGACGTGCCATTGACGACGTCGTTGCAGCTGCGTACGAATCAAACGTCATCGAACCGTCAAATTTGTATCGCGATGAATCGTGCAAGAAAATACTAGATGATTTTAAAGCTGCGAAAACCGAAGCGTTGTTAGCCTCAACACTTGCGCCGACATCCCATCGACCGAGAAACAGCGCGTTGACGTTCGCCTCGTTCGCAAACACGTGCGACGTGGCCTCCGTGAACGCGCGCGTTACTTTAGAAAGTCTCATACATCCAAGCGCACCACCTCTGTTAGAGCGCGCGAGTAATTCGCTGAAAGATGCGACGAGAGAAGAAAAAGTGAAGTGGTCGTTGACTGATAAAAATAACGCCGATTACGCCGAAGATGGTGCGAAACCGACTTGGGGGGACGACGACAACGACGGCGAGGAAGACGACGACGAAGAAGAAGAAGAAGAAGAAGAAGAAGAAGAAGAAGAAGAAGAAGAAAAACCAATTGCGATGAATGATGGCGATGAAAAGCATGAACCAGCAACCGCAAATGCGGGAGAGAAAAAGCCCGCGCTGCCTCCTCGAGACGCAAAAGAAGAGGCTGAGGATGAGGAGATGAAGAAATCTGCGCCACTGGCCGCCCCAGTTGGAGAGGACGACGAGTTTGGCGCTTTTGGCGTGCCGGTAAACTCTAGCAAACTTCGAACCTTAGACGACGCGTGGATTCCATCGAAAGCGCCTCAGAAGAAAGACGCGGAGGTAAAAGAAGACGAACAAAAGCCAAAGAAGAAAAAGTTTGGCGCGTCGTCCTCTGCCGCGAGAAAGCAAGCCGCCTCCGCGGAAGAAGAAGATTCCGACTCAGACGGCGCGTTACCCGACATCGTCTTTGGCGACGAAGACGACGAAGACGAAGACGAGCCACCGGCGAAAAAGAAACAGAAAAAAGGAGGGAAACGCGGATAACATCGTCACCCTTATTTTTATAGTTTGTGTGTAAGCATAAAATC